>ERZ724510.1356-NODE-1356-length-13649-cov-10.053627_pt1 | contig 13649 bp, 11 predicted proteins | sample MGYA00376043_ERZ724510 | MGnify/ENA primary metagenome ERZ724510 (study PRJEB28724, sample SAMN07190888) | wastewater metagenome | isolation source: influent of sewage treatment plant in Hong Hong | place: USA: Christiansburg, Virginia | collected 2016-03-01 ... | reverse complement strand
ACCAGCATGTCGGCGATTTCGAGGGCCTGTTCGCCGGTATCGGGCTGCGAAATGAGCAGTTCGCCGACGTTCACGCCGAGCTTCTGGGCATAGGTCACGTCAAGAGCGTGTTCTGCGTCGATGAAGGCCGCGGTGCCGCCGAGCTTCTGCATTTCGGCGATGACCTGGAGGGTCAGCGTGGTCTTGCCGGAGGATTCCGGTCCGTAGACTTCAACGACCCGGCCGCGCGGCAGACCGCCGATGCCGAGGGCAATGTCGAGGCCCAGGGAGCCGGTGGAGACGGCCTGGATGTCGCTTTCGACCTCGCCGTCGCCGAGGCGCATGATCGAGCCCTTGCCGAACTGCTTTTCGATCTGCGAAAGCGCAGCGGCGAGGGCCTTGGCTTTGTTGTCATCCATTTGTCTTGATCCTTTAAAACAGGGTTTTTGGAATTATGGCACAGAGTTTGCGTGCGGGTGGACGCGCGTGCTGATAGCCTTTTTCCGATGGGGCTGAGCGGCGCGATAGCTGTTATTTTATACAGCTTCTGTCGCAGGTCCACTCAAATCGGCCAATCCCGGATTTTGCCTGTCTGTCAGGGGTAGCGGCGGAGGATTTCTTCAAGGGCGAAGATGACGGCCTGGCGCCGCACAGCCTCCCGGTCGCCGGTGAAATGACAGGTGGCTGTCTGGGGCGCTTCGCCGCTGCGCGCCCAGCCGAAGCACACGGTGCCGACCGGTTTGTCCTTCGATCCGCCGCCCGGGCCGGCAATGCCGGAGATGGACAGGGAAATGTCGGCTTCCGAACGCTCCAGGGTGCCTTTGGCCATTGCCGCGGTGGTTTGCTCGCTGACCGCACCGTAGCGGGCGAGGGTCATCGGCGAGACGCCCAGCAGGGCGCACTTGGCGTCGTTGGAATAGGTGATGAAGCCGCAGTCGAACCAGCCCGAGCTGCCGGCGGTGGCGGTGACCACCTCGGCGACCCAGCCGCCGGTGCACGATTCGGCCGTGGCGAGGCGCCAGCCATGGGTGGCGAGGTGTTCGCCAATCTGGCGGGAGAGGGTGTCGAGTTGTGCGTCCATCAGCCGAAGAATCTCACGAGAAGCGCCAGCACCACGAGGGTGTAGCCAGCCGCCAGGATGTCGTCGATCATCACCCCGAAGCCGCCGTGGGCGTGCGCATCCACCCAGCGGATGGGCTGCGGCTTGACGATGTCGAAGAAGCGGAACAGGCCGAAGGCGACGGCCTGCCACAGCAGTGTGTCGGGGGTCAGCCACAGGACCAGCCAGATGGCGACGATTTCATCCCACACGATGCAGCCGGGGTCGGACACGCCGAGGGAGCGTCCGGTGCGTTCGCAGGCCAGGATGCCGAACAGGAAGCTGGCGATCAGCAGGCCGGCGAACAGCGGCTCGGACAGTGGCGCCCGGATGATCGGGAAAAGCAGCCAGCCGGCCAGTGTGCCGGCGGTGCCGGGGCCCTTCGGCCACAGGCCGGAGCCGAAGCCGAGGGCGACAAAATGGGCCGGGTCGGAGAGCAGGAAGCGGAGGTTGGGTTTCATGCGCCCTGGCCGAAGTGGTCGTAGCCGCTGGCGGATACGGTATGCAGGCGGCCGTCGTGGCCACGCAGTTGCAGGGCTTCGGCAGTGTCGGTGAAGTAGCCGATGCGGTGCAGCGGCAGGCCGAGGCGGGCCGACAGGTCGGCCACATCGGTGCGCCGGTCGGCGGGAGCGGCGAACAGCAGTTCGTAATCGTCGCCGCCGGAAGTGCACGCACGCACGGCGCGGACCGGGTCGCCGCAGGCTTCCAGCAGTGCGGCGAGGGGCAGGGCCGCTTCGTCCACCACCGCGCCGACGCGGGATAGTTCGAGAATATGGTTCAGATCGCCAAGCAGCCCGTCGGAGACGTCGAGCATGGCGGTGGCCAGGCCACGCAGGGCCAGGCCAAGGGCGACGCGGGGCTGCGGGCGGTGCAGGGCGGCGAGGCAGTCGTCGCGCCAGGCCGGGGTCAGCACGACTTCACCGCGCAGATGGGCCAGGCCGAGGGCTGCGCGGCCGGGCGCACCGGAGATCCACAGGTCGTCGCCCGGACGGGCGCCGGAGCGGGTGACGGCCGTGCCGGTAGGCACTTCGCCGAAGATGGTCGGGCACAGATTGAGCGGGCCGCGGGTGGTGTCACCACCGATGGCGTCGATCTCGAAGGCTTCGCAGCAGGCGAAGAAACCCTTGGCGAAGGCGGCGATCCAGGCTTCGTCAGCGGCTGGCAGGCAGGCCGCCAGAACCACCCAGCGCGGCCGGGCGCCCATCGCGGCAATGTCGGAGACATTGACCGCGAGGGTTTTCCAGCCGAGTCCTTCCGGGTCGGTATCGGCGAAGAAATGCGTGCCGGCCACCAGCATGTCGGTGGAGATGGCCAGCTGCATGCCGGGGCCGGGGCGAATCAGCGCCGCGTCGTCGCCCACCGCCAGGTCGGTGTGGCGGGGCGGGCGGGTGAAATACCGGCGGATCAGGGCGAACTCGGAGGACATTGCGCGGCGAGGTCCGACGGTGAGGGGGGAAAGATCAGGCTTGCTGGTCGCCGTTGCGGGCGGCGCGGCGTTGCTGGGCGTTGGCTTCCACTTCATCGGCACGAACCTGGGCGGCCAGCTTGTCGAGCACGCCGTTGACGAACTTGTGCCCGTCGGTGCCGCCGTAGCCCTTGGCCAGTTCAATGGCCTCGTTGATGATGACCCGGTACGGGGTCTCGGGGCGATGCAGCAGTTCAAAGGTGGAGATCAGCAGGATGCCGCGCTCGATCGGCGACAGCTCGTTGAGCGGGCGGTCGATGTAAGGGGCGAAGGCGATGTGCAGGTCGCCGGCATTGCTGACGGTGCCGCGCAAGAGGCCCAGGAAGAGTTCCCGGTCGCACTTGTCGAAACCGCCGACATCGCCGAGCTGGCTTTCGATGGTGGTGAGGGCGGCCTGGCTCAGCAGCCACTGGTAGACGCCCTGCAGGGCGAATTCGCGGGCGCGGCGGCGGGGGGACTTGATGGCGGCGCTCATGCCAGGGCCTTCAGCAAACGGGCCATTTCGACGGCAGCCTGGGCGCAGTCGGCACCCTTCACCTGCATGCGGGCCAGGGCCTGGTCGTCGTCCTCGGTGGTGAGGATGCCGTTGGCGATGGGCACGCCGGTGTCGAGGGTCACGCGGGTGATGCCGGCGCCCTGTTCGTTGGAGACCAGCTCGAAGTGGTAGGTCTCGCCGCGGATCACCGCACCGAGGGCAACCAGGGCGTCGAAGCGGCCGCTCTTGGCCATGGTCTGCAGCGTGAGGGGAGCTTCGAGGGCGCCCGGCACGGTGGCGATGGTGATCGCGTCGGCGGCAACGCCGAGGCGCTGCAGTTCGGCGGTGCACGACGACAGCAGGCCTTCGCAGACGTCGAGGTTGAAGCGGCACATGACGACGCCGATGCGGAGGCCGCTGCCGTCGAGGCTGGGGGCGATTTCAGGGATGTTGTCGTAACGGGGCATGGGGTGTCCTGGTGGGATGTTCTGGGGCTCAGGCGTCGGGGGCGACGTGGCCGACGACGGTCAGGCCGAAACCGGCCATGCTGGAAATCTTGCGCGGGCTGGCGAGGATCTTCATTCTGCCGACGTTGAGCCCGGCGAGAATCTGGGCGCCGATGCCGAACAGGCGCGGATCCCATTTCTGGGCCGGAAGGTTGGCGTTGTCGCCGGACAGCTGGGCGAGGAGGTCCTGGCCGGTCTGCGGGCGGTACAGCAGCACGATGACGCCGTGGCCGTGCTCGGCGATGCGCTTGAGGGCGGCATCGACGGGGAAACTGTGGCGACCGCTGCTCGGATCGAGGAAGTCGAGTACCGAGACGGGTTCATGCACGCGGACCAGGGTGTCCACGTCAGGCTGGATGTCGCCATAGGCCATGGCGAGATGCACTTCGCCGGAGGTCTTGTCTTCGAAGGCGGACAGGCGAAACGGGCCGTACGCGGTGTCGACAGTCTTCTCGCTGACCTTCTCGACCAGCTTTTCGGTGCGCGCGCGGTACTCGATGAGATCGCGGATGGCACCGATCTTGAGGCCGTGGAGCTGGGCGAACTCGATCAGTTCGGGCAGGCGCGCCATGGTGCCGTCGTCGTTCATGATCTCGCAGATCACGGAGGCGGGTTCCAGCCCGGCGATGCCGGCCAGGTCGCAGCCGGCTTCGGTGTGGCCGGCGCGGATCAGCACGCCGCCCGGCTTGGCCATGATCGGGAAGATGTGGCCCGGCTGGACGATGTCGCTGGCCTTGGCGTGGCGGGCCACGGCGGCCTGCACGGTGCGCGAGCGGTCGGCGGCGGAGATGCCGGTGGTAACGCCCTCGGCCGCTTCGATCGACACCGTGAAGGCGGTGCTGAACTGGCTGCGGTTGTCGCGCGCCATGTGGTTGATGCCCAGCTGGCGACAACGCTCCTCGGTGAGGGTCAGGCAGATCAGGCCGCGGGCGTGCTTGGCCATGAAGTTGATGGCTTCAGGCGTGATGTACTCGGCGGCGATGACGATGTCGCCTTCGTTCTCGCGGTCTTCCTCGTCCACGAGGATGACCATCTTGCCGGCCTTGATGTCGGCGATGATTTCCTGAATGGGGGCCAGTGCGCTCATGCGGGTGCTCCTTCGCCAGTGTCACGCCAGGCTTGCATGCGTTCCACGTAGCGGGCGATAAGGTCGATTTCCAGGTTCACGGTGCTGCCGGCGGCGAGGCGCTTGAGGGTGGTGACCTGGACGGTGTGGGGGATCAGATTGATCGAGAACTCGCGGCCGTCGACCCAGTTCACCGTGAGGCTGACGCCGTCGATGGTGACCGAGCCTTTTTTGGCGATGTAGCCGGCGAGGGCGGCAGGAGCGCGGATGACGAGCTCGTGGCTTTCGCCGACGGGCGCGAACTTCACGACTTCGCCGATACCGTCCACGTGGCCGGTGACCAGGTGGCCACCGAGGCGGTCGGCCAGGCGCAGGGCCTTTTCGAGGTTCACCTCGGCGGGCGCGTCGAGGCCGACGGTGCAGTTGAGGGTTTCGCGGGACACGTCGAACTGGACAGTGTTGCCATCGAGGGCAACCACCGTGAGGCATACGCCGCTGTTGGCGATGCTGTCGCCGAGCTGGACATCGTCCAGGTCGAGGGCACCGACATCTACCGTGAGGCGCACGCCGTCTTCAAGAGGCGACACGCTCAGGATGCGGCCGGTGGCGGCAACGATTCCGGAGAACATGGGATGGGCGCTTTTCGAGGGAAAACGCGATTTTAGGCGATTTCCGTCCGGGGCTGGCGGTTTGTGCGGCCGGCCCGACAAGAGAAAAGCCCCTCGCGGGGCTTTCCGTTACGACAGTCGCGTGGGCGCTCGATGCTTAGAGAATCTCGGCGATGTGGTCGCGCTCCTTGAGTTCCTTTTCGAACTGGCAGATTTCCAGGCCCAGCGCGTTGCGCGCCGAAACCATCCCGACCGGCTTGCCATTTTCCACGACCGGCACGTGGCGGAAGCCGCCTTCGAACATCATGTGCAGGGCGTGGGAGAGGGGCTTGTCGGCGGTTGCCGTGAGCAGTTTCTCGGTCATCACCGCGGAGAGCGGGGTCTTGTCCGGATCGAGCCCCTTGGCGACGACCCGGTTGAGCACGTCGCGTTCGGTGAACAGGCCGGTGAACAGGCCGGTGAGCAGGCCCTTGTCGTCCACCACCATGATGGCGCCGACCTGCTGGTTGGCCATCGCGACGGCCGCTGCGCGTACCGAGGTGTCGGCGAGGGCGGAAGTGATGGTCTGGCCTTCAATGACCTGACGCAGGGTTCTGTTGGGCATCTTTGTCTCCTTTGGGGTTATTTGGGGGATGCGGGAACAGGTACAAAAAAGGGCGTCTATACGCCCTTCTGTGAGATTTCCGGTCAGGTCGCCGTCTTGGGGGCGGCTGGCTTGCTCATGTCCGGCTTGGTGTGCTTGGCGGCGTTTTCGCCACAGGCCTGGGCGCCAGCGGCAAAGCCGAGGGCAAGAGCGAGAAAGAGGGCGATTTTACGGATCATGGCGGGCTCTCCGGAGTGGCTTCGATGTTTAATCATGGAAGGTCTGGCGAGGTTTCGCAAGGGGGTCTTTGTGCATATCTGGCGCGCCTTTCTGTCGGGTCGCGTGGAAAAGCCGGCGTCTTCGGCTTACCATCCACCGACCATCCTTGGTGAATAGCGATCCGGTACGGCAATGAAGGGCACAACGACAAGCGCGATCTCCGACTCCGAAGCCGTCAACCAGCCTTATCTCGTCGTCGTGGGCGGGAACTCGGCAGGGAACCGCGCCGTCCTGGCAAGCCTGCTGGGGGGGCTCGAGCGCCGCGGAACCGTGGCCTTCATCCTGGCCGAGCCGCTTGCCACTGGAGGATTTCCCGATGGCTGTGCCCTCAGCGTTGCGGAGGCCGTCGACGGGGGCATGCCCGAGCCCGATCATCTTTACCTCTGTCCGCCCGAACACGCGTTGCAGATTGGCGCTGGCGGCTTTGAAGTGAGCCTGTTGCCCCGCCTTGCGGGCGGCCGCTCGAATGCCGATTGCCTGTTTGAATCCCTGGCGGCGCGCGAAGGCTGGCGCGCGGTGGGCGTGCTGCTGCCCGGCCAGGATCGTTTCGCCCTGCAAGGCGCCCGCGCGATTGTCGAGGCGGGCGGCGTGCTGCTCGAAGTCTCCGACAACGGGGCCGACGATTCCCCGGCGGCCGTCGCCGCCTGGCTCAACGACATCGACATTCGCCTGGACAGCCTGCTGGTCGCGCGGCAGGCGGAAGAGGAGTCATCCTTCCGGGCCTTGCTCCATCTGACCTCCCGGGAAACCGGGGTCGACCTGGACCAGTACAAGGAAAGCACCCTGCGCCGCCAGATGTTGCGGCGCAGCCAGGGCCTCGGGTTCGGCACCCTGGGCGCCTACCGGGAATACGTCGCCGAACACCCCGAGGAACTCACGCTGCTGCAGCACAGCTTCATGATTTCCGTTTCGGCCTTCTTCCGCGATGCCTCGGTGTTCCACGAACTGGCCCGCGCCCTGCGCGGGCTGGTGGCCGGCAAGCGTCCGGGGGAATCGGTACGGGTGTGGGTGCCGGCCTGTGCAACCGGCGAAGAGGCTTACTCCATCGCCATCCTGCTCGCCGAAATGCTCGGCGATCGCCTGGGCGTGCGGGAAGTGCGGGTGTTTGCCACCGACATCGACCACGAAGCCCTCGATTTCGCCCGCGCCGGGGTCTATCCGCCGGCCGATCTGGAGAGCCTGGGCAGCGAGCGCCTCAACCGCTGGTTCCGGCCCGAAGGCGCCGGCTGGCGGGTGGGCAAGGCGCTGCGGGAGTTGTGCGTTTTTTCGGCCCACGACCTGACCAGCCATCCGCCCTTCATCCGCATGGATCTGGTGAGCTGTCGCAACATCCTGATCTATTTCAAGCCCCTCCAGCAGCTCGAGCTGATCCGCACCTTTCACTTCGCCCTCAATCCGGGCGGCCTGCTGCTGCTCGGCAAGTCGGAATCCACCGGTGCCAGCGGGGCGCTGTTCGAAGTCATCGACCCGGCCGGCAAGCTTTACCGGCGGCGCGCCTCGACCAGCACGCAACCGCACCGCGCGATGCGCTTCGGGATGCCCGAGCGCCCGTTCCGGCCGGCCATCACCAGTCCCGCCGCCGCCCCCCAGCGCGACAGCCTGGTCGAACGCAGCCGGGATGCCATGCTGGAGGCCTACGGGCCGCCGGGCGTGCTGGTCGATGGACGTTTCGAACCGTTGCATTTCTTCGGCGCGTCGCGGCGTTACTTCTCGCTGCCGGTGGCGAATGCCGATTTTTCGGTGTTCGCCCTGTGTCTGCCGGAACTGCGCAGCGAGCTCAAGGCCCTGTGCTACCGAATGCGCCAGGATGCCGTGGACGTCCTGCGTGGCGGCGGTGGTGCCGTGGTGCGCATTGGCGACGAGACCTTGCGGGTGCGCCTGGCCCTGCGTCGCGTCCGGGCGGTGGAGGACGGGCCGGACGCGGCCGTGCTGATCAGCTTCGAGGAAACACCGATCCCGTCGTCCGTCGTGCCGGCAGAATTGCGCGACAGCCTGCTGCCCGCCGAAGCCGCCGACGAGATCGCCCGCCTGCGCCAGGAACTGGCCGACACCCGCGAGCACCTGCAGGCGGTGATCGAGCAACTCGAAGCCTCCAACGAAGAGCTGCAATCGCTCAACGAAGAAATCCAGTCATCGAGCGAAGAGCTGCAATCGTCCAACGAAGAACTGCAGGCCTCCAACGAGGAACTCACCACCCTCAACGACGAACTGCGGGTCAAGTCCCTCGAATACGTCCAGCTCAACACCACCCTCAGCAACATCCAGAACTCCATCCGCACCAGCCTCGTGGTGGTTGGCCGGGACGGGCGGGTGACCCGCTTCAACGAGCTGGCGGGCCGGATTTTCGGGCTGCTGCCCAATGACATCGGCCAGTTCCTGTACGGCGTGCCCTGTCACCTGGACCTGCCCCACCTGCGGGAGTGGGTCGGTGGGGTGATTGCCGACAACGAACCCTTCGTCGAGCACGTGCATCAGCGTGATTTCCACTACCTGATGCAGATCGCCCCCTACCGCAACGAACTGGGGGACAACGCCGGGGCGGTGCTCACCTTCACCGACATTTCCGACCTGCACAAGGCCGAGGAAGCCCAAGCCCACAGCGAAGGCCGTTTCCGCCAGGTGTGGGAGTCGAGCGTCGAGGGCCTGCTGGTTGTCGATCCGGGCGGCCTGCTGGTGCAGGTCAATCCGGCCCTCGAAGCGATGTTCGGCTACGCGCCGGGCGAATTGCTCAACGTTTCGGTGGATGTGCTGGTGCCGGATACCCTGCGCGCGGCCCACCAGGGCCATCGCCAGCTGTACCGGAGCGCCCCCGAACAGGCCCAGGCCCTGATGTTGCGGCGCCATTTGCGCGGCTGTCGCAAGGACGGCAGCGAGCTGGCCATCGAAATCAGCCTGAGCAGCCTCAATATGGACGGCGTCGAACACGTGCTGGCCACCGTCTCCGACGTCACCGAGCGCAGCCTGGCCGAAGAACTCCTGCGCGCCAGCGAACGCCGCCTGCGCATGGCCCTCGACGCGGCCCGCGCCGGGTCGTGGGAGTGGTTTCTCGAAAGCAACAACAACTACTGGTCCGACGAGCTGTGGGAGCTGTACGGCATTCCGCCCCATTCCTGCACGCCGTCCTACGAGGCCTGGCGCGAGACCATTCACCCCGACGACCGCGACCGCATCGCCACCATCGTCAGCGAGGCCAGTGCGCAGGGCGAACAGTTTGAAGCGGAATGGCAGGTCAACCTGCCCCCCGACCAGGCGCCCCGCTGGCTCATGTGCCGGGGCCAGCCCGTTCGTGACGCCGATGGCAAGGTGGGCCGCTACATCGGCATCGTGCTTGACGTCAGCGTGCGCCGCCTGGCCGAAGAGCAGCGCCGGCAGGGGCAGGAGATGCTGGCCACCATTCTCGACAACGCCGGCGCCTGCATCTACATCAAGGACCGCGACTACCGCTACACCTACGCCAACCGCGCCGTCTGCGAGCTGTTCGGAATCACCCGGGAGCAACTCGTCGGTCAGAACGACGACGTTTTCTTCGATGAAACAACCGCCACCATCCTGCGCGACAACGACCGCCGCATCATCGAGGGCGGCGAGCGCATCGAGATCGAGGAAACCAACGTCGACCGCCTGTCCGGCGAAGCCCACAGCTACCTGTCGATCAAGCTCCCGCTGCGCCGCGACGATGGCAGCATCTACGCCCTGTGCGGCATCTCGACCGACATCACCGAACGCAAGCGCGCGCTGGACGAACGCCTGGCGGCCGATGCCCGTTTTCGCAGCCTCTTCGAGTCCATGCAGGAAGGCTTCTTCCTGGCTGAACTGATCTACGACACGCTGGGCACGCCGGTGGACTGGCGCTTCCTCGACGTCAATCCGGCCTATTCGCGCATCATGGGGCTGGCGCCGGAGGCCGTGCTGGGCCGGAGCGTGCGCGAGCTTTTCCCCGGGTTGGAGGACTTCTGGTTCGATGCCCATGTGCACGCCGCGTTGTCCGGCGAGCATTCCCGTATGGAAGGTTTTGTGGCGGCCACCGGGCGTTACTACGAGAACCACTATTACTCGCCGATCAAGGGCCAGTTCGCCTGTCTGTTCTCCGACATCACCGAGCGCAAGCTGGCCGAGGAACAGCTGCGCATGTTGTCTACGGCGGTCGAACAGAACCCCGGCAGCATCGTCCTCACCGATCTGGACGCCAGCATCCTGTACGTCAACGAGGCCTTCGAGCGCGCCTCCGGCTACACGCTGGACGAAGTGCGCGGCAAGAACCCGCGCATCATGCAGTCCGGCGACACCTCGCCCGAAGTGTTTGCCTCCATGTGGCAAACCGTCAGCCGCGGCGAAGTCTGGCAGGGCGAACTGATCAACCGGCGCAAGAGCGGCGAGCTTTACATTGAGCGTGCAGTGATCTCGCCGGTGCGCCGGGCCGACGGCAGCGTGTCCCACTACCTGGGCATCAAGCAGGACATCACCGCGCAGAAGCGCAACGAGGAAGAACTGGCCCGCCACCGCCATCACCTCGAAAGCCTGGTCGAAGCGCGCACCCGCGAACTGGCCCAGGCCAAGGACGCCGCCGAAAGCGCCAACCGGGCCAAAAGCGCCTTCCTGGCCAACATGAGCCACGAGATCCGCACGCCGCTCAATGCCGTGCTGGGCATGGCGCGCATCATGCAGCGCGAGGGGGTCAGCACGACCCAGGCCGGACAGCTCGGCAAGATCGACAACGCCGCCCGCCACCTGCTGGGCGTCATCAACGACATCCTCGACCTGTCGAAGATCGAAGCCGAGAAGTTCCTGCTCGAAGAAGGCGAGTTTGCGCTGGAGGGCGTGGTTGCCAACGTCGCCTCGATGGTCCATGAGAAGGTGAGCGCCAAGGGCCTGCGCCTGGTGGTGGAAACCGAGAGCCTGCCCTGCCTGGTGCGCGGCGATGCGACGCGCGTGACCCAGGCGCTGCTCAACCTGGCCAGCAATGCAGTCAAATTCACCGAAACCGGCACCGTGACCCTCGGCGTGCACCTGGAAGAACAGCGCGACGGCCGTGTGCTGGTGCGGTTCGAGGTGCGCGACAGCGGTATCGGCATTCCGCCGGAAACCCTGCCCAAGCTGTTCCGGCCCTTCGAACAGGGCGACACCTCGATGACCCGCAAATACGGCGGCACCGGGCTCGGGCTGGTCATCACCCGGCGTCTGGCCGAGCTGATGGGTGGCCAGGTCGGCGCCAGCAGCACCGTGGGCGTGGGCAGCGAGTTCTGGTTCTCGGCCTGGCTCGGCATCGGCCGCCCCGTCGAGGGAAATGTCCCCGAGGTCGCCGAGGCGGGTGTCGCCGAGGCCACCCTGCTGCGCGACTACGGACACGTGCACATCCTGCTGGTGGAGGACGAGCCGGTGAATCAGGAAGTCGCCAAGCTCTTCCTGCACGATGCCGGCCTCGACGTGGCGGTGGCCGGCAACGGCGCGGTGGCGGTGGACATGGTCCGCCATTCCGACTTCGACCTGATCCTGATGGACATGCAGATGCCCGAGATGGACGGCCTCGAAGCCACCCGGCAAATCCGCCGGCTGCCCGGCCAGGCGGACACGCCCATCGTGGCCATGACCGCCAACGCCTTCGCCGAAGACCGTGCCCAGTGCATGGCCGCCGGCATGAACGACTTCCTGTCCAAGCCGGTCGAGCCAGACCGCCTCTTTGCTACCATCCTGCGCTGGCTGCGCAAGCCCGACAAACCCGCTTAACGAAAGCCCTCCAGCACAATCTTGCCCAGCGCCGTGCCGCTTTCGGCCAGCGCATGGGCCCGGCGCAGGTTGGCCGCGTTGATTGGGCCCAGATGCACCTGCGCCGTGCTGCGCACCGCCCCCTGGTCCACCAGATCGGCCAGCGCCTCCAGCAAACGGTGCTGCGCCTCCATGTCGGACGTCTGGAACAGCGAGCGCGTGAACATCAGCTCCCAGTGCAGGCTCAGGCTCTTGCGCTTCAACAGGCGCACGTCAATCAGCTCCGGGTCGTCGATCAGCGCCAGCTTGCCCTGCGGGGCGAGCACATCCACCAACTGAACAAAGTGCTTGTCGGTGTGGGTCAGGCTGATCACCTGGTCCACCGGCGGCAAGTCGAGCGCCGCCAGCTGCGGCGCAAAGGCCTCCCGGTGGTCGATGACGTGATGGGCACCCAGCTGCGTTACCCACGCACGGGTTTCCGGGCGTGACGCCGTGGCCACCACCGTCAGATCGGTACGCTGGCGGGCCAGCTGGATCAGGATCGAACCCACCCCGCCCGCCGCGCCGACAATCAGCAGCGTGCTCGGCCGCCCGTGGCCGGCCAGCGGCACCTGCAGGCGGTCGAACAGCAATTCCCACGCGGTAATGCCGGTCAGCGGCAGGGCCGCCGCATCGGCTGCCGACAAAGTCGTCGGCTTGCGGCCGACGAGGCGTTCATCCGCCAACTGGAATTCTGCATTGCTGCCCGACCGGTCAATGGCGCCGGCGTACCACACCGCATCACCGGGGCGAAACAGGCGCACGTCCGGCCCCACCTCGCGCACCACGCCCACCGCATCAAAGCCCAGCACTTTGTATTCGCCCTCGGCCGGGGCGGCGTTGCGGCGCACCTTGGTATCCACCGGGTTCACCGACACCGCCTGCACCTCCACCAGCAGGTCGCGGCCGGTGGGCACCGGGCGGGGCAGTTCAATGTCGATCAGGGCATCGTTCCGGTCGATGGAACCGGGCTGGCTGTAACCAATGGCTTTCATGGGGCGCATTCCTGGGTAAGGGGGATGGCGGCCAGTGTGGCGCCCGGCGAGCCGTTTGATAATTGGGCTAGACTTTGATGAACCATCAAAAAGGCTTTGAGAATGATCCACTTTGCCGATGTGCAGCTCTTCATCCGCGTCAGCGAACTGGGCAACATCAGCGCCGCCGGCCGCACCCTTGGCATGAGCCCGGCCGCCGCCAGCGCCGCCCTCAAGCGCCTCGAAAAACGCGTGGACAGCCAGCTCTTCGAGCGCTCCACGCGCTCCCTGCGCCTCACCCAGGCCGGCGAGAATTTTCTCGGCAGCTGCGTGCAATCGCAACAGGTACTCGAAGAAGGCCTCGCCGCCCTCAAGGCCGGGCGCGAACAACTCTCCGGCGAAATCCACCTCGGCGTGCCCTCCGACCTCGGCCGCGACCGCCTCGACACCCTGCTCGAACCCTTCCGCCAGCGCCACCCGCAACTGCGCCTCGTCATGCACCTGTCGGACGGCCTCATCGACCTCTACCGCAACCCCATCGACCTCGTCCTGCGCTACGGCCTCTCGCAGGATTCCAACCTCATCGGCCGCAAGCTGTGCGACAACACCCGCGTGCTCGTCGCCTCGCCCGACTACCTCGCCCGCCACGGCCAGCCCGACAGCGTCGAAGAACTGGCCCGCCGCAACTGCATCTGCTTCTACCGCAACGGCGAACTGTTCAACCGCTGGCGCCTCTTCCACCAGGGCCAGCAACGCGAAGTCACCGTCAGCGGCGACCGCGCCGCCGACGACGGCGCCCTGGTGCGCCACTGGGCCGTGCAAGGCCACGGCATCGCCTACAAATCACGGCTCGATGTGGAGGGCGATCTGGAA
>ERZ724510.1352-NODE-1352-length-13660-cov-6.687982_pt1 | contig 13660 bp, 9 predicted proteins | sample MGYA00376043_ERZ724510 | MGnify/ENA primary metagenome ERZ724510 (study PRJEB28724, sample SAMN07190888) | wastewater metagenome | isolation source: influent of sewage treatment plant in Hong Hong | place: USA: Christiansburg, Virginia | collected 2016-03-01 ... | reverse complement strand
GCGCAAATCTGCTGGCCAATGTCGAGGGCCTGTTTGCCCACGGCTTCTTCGGAGTACTCCACCACCACCTGGTACACGCCTTCTTCCTGGGTGGGGGTGGTGCGGCAGAAAGATACCGGGCAGCCAGCACGGATTTGCAGCGACAGCGTGGTTTGCGACAGCACATGGGCCATCGACATGGGTTTGTTCAGTGGATAGGGGCGGAATGCGCCCACTTCAGGAAACAGGTGCCTGACACGTGCTTCCATTTCGGGGCGGATGTTCAGGTTGCTTTCTTCGGGAGTGCAATGCACAACCGCTTCCACGCAGGTGGTGCGGCTCCAGAGGTTGGGCCCGCGCAGGGCCCGGATGCGTGTGACTTTCATGGGGATGTGGGAGTCCAGTGGCCGTTTCAGGCGGGGTTCAGTTCAAGTGTGGGCAGGGCGGTTTCGATGCCCGCGCGAATCACGGTCAGGGGGATGTTCAGTGCCCAGGCGGCGGCCACGGTGGCCAGCAGCACGTCGGTCAGCTGCTCGCCCGGTGTAAACGGGTGGTGGCTGTGCTCGAACACGGGGCGCATGGTCTGGCCGGTGGCCAGCACCAATTGGCTGTTGCTGCACAGCACGGCTTTGTGGCCTTGGGCCAGATGGGCTGCCATGACGGGATGCTCGGCATCCCAGCCGTAGTAAATGACATCGCCATCGCTCAGGTCGGCCAGGTCGGCTGCCGCAGGCTCGTGGGCGTTGATGACGGCCACACCCTGGCGCAGCACCACATCGACCTGGGTGCGCACGATGTTGAACATCTGTTCGTCGTCGTTGATGTAGAACTCTTCCAGCCCCTGTGCCTTGGGGATGCCGGTGACCAGGCCCACCTGGCAGCGGTCGTACACCAGGCCTTCGCCCAGGATGTGGCGGGGGGTGTTCTCGAAAATGGCGGTCTGAATCTGGCGGTTCATCAGCAGGCGCTGGCTGGCTTCCCAGTGGTTGTGCGTCAGATCCTGCACTTTGCGCTTGTTCAGGAACAGGCCCTGGCTGTTGGCCAGGCCGGTGTAAACGCCGCTCAGGTGCAGCAGCTGCGACAGCAGTGTGCTGACGGGCGTGGTCACCGCCAGATCACCTGTGATGCCCACGACTGGTACGCGCCCGGTGGCCGAGCTGCCAAACAAATGATCGACGATGGCCTTGCCCACAGGCCGTGGTGTGCCCGACTCGGGCTTGATGTGCATCAGCAAACCGGGCCCGGCATTCACTTCCACAATGGCTCCGGCCTGGGGGGCCAGGGGCTTGGAAATGTCTTGCACCACCAGATCGACACCGGCCACATCCAGGCCGACCACGCGTGCAGCCATCGCGGCCAGATCGGCCACATCGGGGTGAACCAGGTCGGTCACGTCATGGGTCAGGTTGCCGTGGCGCTGGATGCGCACTTTGCGGCCCGCTTCGGGCACGCTGTCGGGAGTCAGGCCCTGGCGTTGCAGCTCGACCAGCATGTGCTGCTCTTTGGTCAGCACAATGAATTCGAGCGGGAAGGTTTCTTCTTCGCCCCGGCGGGGGTCGGTGTTCAGCTGCTGATCGACCAGCTGCTGCATGGTGTGGATGCCGTCACCCAGCACCTCGGTGGTCTGCCCGCGTGTGGCGGCCACCATGCGGCCACCCACCACCAGCAGGCGGTGCTCTTCGCCGGGTACGCAACGCTCCACAATCACGCCGCTGCCCTCGGCCTCGGCGGCCACGTAGGCGGCACGCACATCGGCTTCGTTCATCAGGTCGAGCGTGACACCCCGGCCATGGTTGCCATCCACGGGTTTGACCGCCACGGGCAGGCCGATGTCCTGGGCAGCTTCCCAGGCTTCATCGGCGTTGTCCACGGTCTGGCCTTCGGGCACCGGAATGCCGCAGGTGGCCAGCAGGGATTTGGTCAGGTCTTTGTCGCTGCAAATGCTTTCTGCAATGGCGCTGGTGCCATCGGTTTCAGCCGTCCAGATGCGGCGCTGGGCTTCGCCGTAGCCCAGTTGCACCAGGTTGCCATCGTTCAGGCGGATGTGCGGGATGTCGCGGGCGGTGGCGGCATCCACAATGTTGGCGGTGCTGGGGCCCAGGCACATGGAGTCCACCATCGCCCGCAGTGTGGAGACGGTGCCGGATACATCAAAAGGCTGGTCGTCAATGGCGGCCATCACCAGGTCACGGGCGGCTTGCAGTGCTGCACGGCCCACTTCTTCCTGTCGGGTGCGGATGACCACTTTGTACACGCCACGCACATGGGTGGAGCGGGCTTTGCCAAATCCGGTTTGCATGCCCGCCAGGTTTTGCAGCTCCAGTGCCACATGCTCCATGATGTGGCCGGGCCAGGTGCCTTCGCGCAGGCGTTGCAAGAAGCCGCCGCGCACTCCGGGGCTGCAATGGTGTTCTTCCAGGGAGGGGAGCCAGGCGGTCAGGCGTTCGTAAAAACCGGGCAGGGTGTTGGAAGGGCAGTCTTCCAGTTCACCGATGTCTATCCATGCCTCCAGCGTGGGGCGGTAAGTCCAGATGTTGGGGCCACGCAGGTAGGTGACCTTCAGAATGCGGATGTCCTTGTGACTCATGAGGTGCCAGGCTTGTGTGTGCCTGTGTGTGGATGGGTTGGTGCAGAAGGTGAAAAACTTGGGGCCTATGCCTGGAAAATGCACTTCACGTTTCCGCTGTGTTGTGCGTTTCAGCCGCCATTGTGCGACGGGCGTTACCCGAGCTTGTGGTTCGGGCAACATATTTTTACAGTCAGACGGCAAGAATTCTGCCGTCTGGATTGCAATTCGAAGGTCGATGCCGTTTGAAACGCCCCCCGCGCGCCGACAATCGGGCACCATGTCTTCCAGTCTTTCTGAATCGTCTTTGTCAGCCCGTTCCTGGCCTGACCATCTTCCCTCTGCACCCGTGGTCAGCGCGTCCTGGCAATCTCAGGCCGTGCAGGCATTGCAGCCAGCCGAATCCATACGGGCAGTGCTTGTCACCAATCTTGACGACCATTTGCACGCCAGCCAGGCCGTGCTGTTGCTGACAGGCCAGCGTCTGCTGACTTTGCAGCCCGATGGGCAGGGCAGGCTGCATGTTGCGCATGGCCATGTTCTGCAACCTGGTATGTCGCTGGTGCTGCATGACCATGCGGGTGTGGCCATGCTGGAGTTGGTTCAGGGCGGTGTGCGGCTGGCTGTCTGGCGGTTTACCCTGGCGGTCAATTTGCATGCGCAGCGCCTGGTGACCCAGTTCGGGCAGGTTCTGGCCCAACTGTCTGCACCCGGCGGCCCACAAGCGGCCAATGTCGCCACACAGGATGCCGATGCGGACGAGTCGGACGATGCTCCCAACTTTGCAGCCGAGGTGGAGCAACCCCCGTCCACCTGGACGTTGTTGCGCCTGTGGCGGTTTGCCAAACCCTATCAGTGGCAGTTGCTGGCCGGGTTTCTGCTGATGCTGGCCAGCACCGCCGCCACGCTGGTGCCGCCTTACCTGACCATGCCGCTGATGGATGACATCCTCATTCCGTTCCAGACCGGCAAACCCATCGAGCAGTCCACCGTGCTGATGTACCTGGGGGGCTTGCTGGGCGCGGCGTTGCTGGCCTGGAGCCTGGGGTGGGCCAAGACTTACATTCTGGCGCTGGTGTCCGAGCGCATCGGGGCCGACCTGCGCACCAAAACCTACGAGCACCTGATGGGGCTGTCGCTGGAGTACTTCGGGGGCAAGCGCACCGGCGACCTGATGGCCCGCATCGGCAGCGAAACCGACCGCATCAACGTGTTCCTGTCACTGCACCTGCTGGACTTTGCCACCGATGTGCTGATGATCCTGATGACAGCGGGCATTCTGTTTTCCATCAACCCGTGGCTTGCGCTGGTGACGCTGGTGCCCTTGCCGTTCATTGCCTGGCTCATCCACCTGGTGCGCGACCGCCTGCGCACGGGTTTTGAAAAGATTGACCGTGTGTGGGCCGAAGTGACCAATGTGCTGGCCGACACCATTCCCGGCATCCGGGTGGTCAAGGCCTTTGCCCAGGAAGAGCGCGAGGCCACCCGCTTCAGGGATGCCAACCGCTACAACCTGCAAGTGAACGACAAGCTCAACCGCACCTGGAGCCTGTTTACCCCCACCGTGACGCTGATGACCGAAATTGGCCTGCTGGTGGTGTGGGCGTTTGGCATCTGGCAGGTGTCGCAGAACAGCATCACCGTGGGTGTGCTGACGGCCTTTCTGGCCTACATCGGGCGCTTTTACATGCGACTCGACTCCATGAGCCGCATCGTCTCGGTCACGCAGAAGGCCGCAGCCGGAGCCAAGCGTATTTTTGACATTCTCGATCACGTTTCCAGCGTGCCCGAACCCGCCAACCCTGTGCCGCTGAACGAGGTGACAGGCCGCATCGACATTGAAAACGCCCAATTCCGCTACGGCAACCGTGCCGTCATCAAGGGGTTGAGCCTGACCATTGAGCCGGGCGAGTTCATCGGACTGGTGGGGCACAGTGGTTCAGGCAAAAGCACGCTGGTCAACCTGATGTGCCGCTTTTATGACGTGAGTGGCGGTGCCATCAAGATCGACGGCATCGACATCCGTGCCCTGAAGGTGGCCGACTACCGCCGCCACATCGGGCTGGTGCTGCAAGAGCCTTTTTTGTTTTTCGGCACCATCGCCGAAAACATTGCCTATGGCCGACCCGATGCAACCCGCGCTGAAATTGTGGCAGCGGCCCGCGCGGCCCACGCCCATGAGTTCATCCTGCGCTTGCCGCAGGGTTACGACTCGCTGGTGGGCGAGCGGGGCCAGGGGCTGTCAGGCGGTGAGCGTCAGCGCATTTCCATTGCCAGGGCGCTGCTGATCGACCCCAAAATTCTGATTCTGGATGAAGCCACCTCCTCGGTTGACACCGAGACCGAGAAGGAAATCCAGAAAGCACTGGACAACCTGGTGCGTGGCCGCACCACCATTGCCGTGGCCCACCGCCTGTCCACCCTGCGCCGTGCCAACCGGCTGGTGGTGATGGACAAAGGCCACATGGTGGAAGTGGGCAGCCACGAAGAACTGATGGACAAACAGGGGGCTTACCACCGTCTGTACGAAGCCCAGGCCCGCCAGGCCAAAACCGACCAGGATGTGCTGAGAGAGGAAGACAACACATGAGCGCCACCGTTACCACCGTTCGATCCCAACCCGCCCAAACCGTCGGCAACGGCTTGTCGGCTGCTCCGTTTTCACTGCACTGGAATGCCGCCGGGCGCATGGTGTTCACATCGGCCAATGGCGCTGATGTGGTCGGCGTGGTGCCCGTGCGTGCCTTCCCCATTTCTGCTGCTGAAGAAGGCTTGTCGATTGTGGATGCCGATGGCCACGAGGTGGCCTGGGTGGATAGTGTGTCCGATCTGCCTGCGGAATCCCAGGCCGCCATCCGCCGTGGCTTGCAGGAGCGGGAGTTCATGCCCGAAATCCGGCGGCTCAACAGCGTGAGCAGCTACGCCACACCCAGCACCTGGCAGGTGGATACCGACCGTGGCGCTTTTGAGTTTGTGCTCAAAGGTGAGGAGGACATCCGCCGCCTGGGTGGCGGTGCCCTGCTGGTGGCCGACAGCCACGGCGTGCAGTTTCTGATTCGCGACCTGTTTGCGCTGGACCGGCACAGCAAGAAGCTGCTGGACCGGTTCCTCTGAACTTTTGGTGCCCAGCTTTAGAAGAGTTGCAGGCTGAGCCCGTAAGCCACAGCCGCCACACAGGCACTGGCTGGGATGGTGAAAATCCAGGCCCACACGATGTTGCCCGCCACGCCCCAGCGCACCGCACTGGCCCGCTGCGTGGAGCCCACACCGACGATGGCACCTGTGATGGTGTGGGTGGTACTCACGGGCACGCCCAAAGCGGTAGCCAGAAACAGCGTCATGGCCCCGCCGGTTTCTGCGCAGAAACCACCCACCGGCTTGAGCTTGGTGATTTTCTGGCCCATTGTTTTCACAATGCGCCAGCCGCCAAACAAGGTGCCCGCTGCAATGGCCACGTAGCAGCTCACAATCGTCCAGGTGGGGGGAGATTTGTCCTCCGCTGCGGCGTAGCCGGTGGCAATCAGCAGCATCCAGATGATGCCGATGGTCTTCTGGGCATCGTTACCGCCGTGTCCCAGACTGTAGGCACCTGCTGAAACGAGTTGCAGGCGGCGAAACCACCGATCCACTTTCATGGGGCGTGTCCTGCGGAATATCCATGCCACAGCCACCATCATCAGTGACCCCAGCACAAATCCAAGCACCGGCGACACAAAAATGAAGGCCACTGTCCGCATCACACCGCTCACCACCAGCGAGTCCACGCCAGCTTTGGCGATCACCGCACCCACAATGCCGCCAATCAGCGCGTGCGACGAGCTGCTGGGAATGCCGTAATACCAGGTGATGGCGTTCCAGGTGATGGCTCCCACCAGGGCACCGAACACCACATTCACATCCACAATGCCGGGCTGCACGATGCCCTTGCCCACCGTGGCAGCCACGCTGAGGTGGAAGATGAAAATGGCGATGAAGTTGAATGTGGCGGCAAACAGCACCGCCTGTGCGGGTTTGAGCACACCAGTGGACACCACCGTGGCAATCGAGTTGGCGGCATCGTGGAAGCCGTTCATGAAGTCAAATGCCAGGGCCAATGCCACCAGCAGCATCACTACCCAGAGGGAAGCCTGAACCGTTGTCATGTCGGGTTCCCTTGGGATCAGGAGTTTTCGAGGACAACGCCCTCGATCAGCTTGGCCACATCCTCGCAGCGGTCTGAGATGGTTTCGAGCAATTCATAGATCGCTTTGAGCTTGATCAGCTCGCGCACATCGGCTTCCTCGCGGAACAGCTTGCTCATGGCATTGCGCATCACGCGGTCGGCATCCGACTCCAGTTGGTCAATTTCATCGCAGGTTTTCAGCGCGGCCTCGGCCACATGGGGGTCGGCGATTTTTTCCAGCATGTCCACTGCGCTCTTGAGGCGTTCGCAGCACTTGACGTTGATTTCAGTCAGGCGACCGATGGCATCGGTCATGTGGCGGATGTCGTACAGCGCCATGGTTTCGGAGCAGTCCTGGATCAGGTCAGCCACATCGTCCATCGTGTTGATCAGGCCATGAATCTGTTCACGGTCGATGGGGGTGATGAATGTCTTGTGGATGGCGCGGTTGACCTCGATGTTGATGCGGTCGGCAGAAGCTTCGGCTTCATCCACTTCGCGGTTGTATTTTTCACGCAGGTCGGTGTCACTGTAGTTGGCGACCAGGCGGGAAAAAGCGTGTGCGGCTTTCACTATCTGTGCCGCATGCTGGCTGAACATTTCAAAGTAATTGCCTTCGCGGGGCAGCAGTTTGCCGAAAATCATGGGGAGTCCTCTGGAGAAATGAAAATGCTGTGTGGTTGGGGCCCAAAGTTCGCATGTGCAAACAATGACTTCTGGGTGACTTATCGGTGAAATTTTTGTGACAACTTGAAGTTTAACCCTCCTGTTTGCAGGTAATTGAATTCGGTAACGGGATGGTGTCTGTTTGCCGGTGGTGGCGCTCAGTGGCCTGCATGCCGCAGGTTCGCGGTTTGCTTGCTCAAAATGAGCAGGGCCCATGATTGGCCGCACCTTCACAGGGTTCTTGAAGATGACGTTACATTCCTGAGCGCAACATCGGTTTGTGCAAAAAAACCGGTGGGCTCTCAAGGAGTTGACTATGGGCATGACATGGAAGTTGGGCCGCTTGGCCATGCCGACTGCGCCGGTGCCGAATGCGGTGGCCACCGATCCCCGTGTGGCGGAGTGTCGGCGCATGGTGTCGCGCAAGGCGCTGGTGTCGGCGGGCATGTCGGTGGTGCCCATTCCGGGTTTGGATGTGGCGGCCGATGTGGCGCTGCTGATGCGGCTGATTCAGCAGATCAACCTGAAGTTTGGCCTGAGTGAGGCCCAGATTGAAGCGTTGTCTCCCGGCAAGCAAGCTCTGGCTTTCAAGGCCATCACGATGGTGGGCTCCACCCTGGTGGGTAGCGCCATCACCCGGTCACTGGTGCTTCAGGTTTTGAAGACAGTGGGCGTGCGGTTCACGGCCAAGCAGATGGCGCGGTATGTTCCGCTGGCGGGGCAGGCACTGTCCGCCGGGTTGGCATACAGCGCCATGCGTTATGTGTGCTTCAAGCACATTGAAGACTGTGCCCGTGTGGCTGGCATGTTGCAGTTACCGGCACCGGCGCAGCCGGTGTGAATCAGGGCTGCAATGCTTTGAGCAGTTTTTGGCCAGCGCGGCCATTCACTTCATGGCCCAGGCGGGTTTGCTCGGCCCGGATGGCGATGCGGCTTTTGTCGCCCAGCATGCCATCGGCGGTGCCAATGTCGTGCCCGCGCAGCAACAGCAGGGTTTGCAGTTCACGGCGCTGGGCGCGGGAGAGTCCGGGGTCGTCGGTGGGCCAGGGCGTGGCAAACATGTTCGGTGATCCGGCTGCCTGCCCGCGCAGCCTGTCTGACAGGTGGGCAATGGCCAGTCCATAGCTTTCGGCTGCGTTGTAGCTGTACAGCGCATCGAAGTTGCGGCTGACCAGGAACGCCGGGCCGATTTCGCCTGTTTTTTTGTTTGGAGCCGATGGCACCATCAGGCCCAGTGGCGTGTTGGCATTGAACAATTGCGTCAGCGGCTGGCCGGTTGCCGTGCGCAGCCCACGCTCCATCCAGGTGCTGACAGCGCGTTTGGTGCGCCGTCCTTCGCCGTCTAGCGACAGTCCGGCTGGCAGTTTCACCTCCACGCCCCAGATCAGGCCCGTTTGCCAGCCTGCCTTGCTTAAAAAATGGGCGGTGGAGGCCAGGGCATCGGGGATGCTGCGTGTGAGGTCGCGGCGGCCATCGCCATCGAAATCCACAGCCAGTTGCTCGTAGGTGGTGGGCATGAACTGGGTGTGGCCAAACGCACCCGCCCAGGAGCCCACCATCGCTTCCGGTGCCACATGCCCGCCTTGCAGAATGCGCAGGGTGGCAAACAGTTCTTTCTGAAAAAACGCCTGCCGCCGCCCGAAGCAGCTCAGCGTGCCCAGTGCCTGTACAAGCGGATAGCGGCCAAAGCTCTGACCAAAGTTGCTCTCTACTCCCCACACGGCCACCACGGTGGCGGGATCCACGCCATGTCGTTGCTCCACAGCTTGCAGCGTGGTGCGGTGTTCGGCCAGCAGGCGGGTGCCATCGGCCACACGCTCTTCATCCACCAACCCGGCCAAATAGTCCCAGATGGGGGTTTTGAACTCGGGCTGGTTGTCCAGCTTCAGCAGCACCGTGGCATCGGGCTCCAGTGCCTCCATGTGCGTGCTCCAGGTGACGGGTTTCACGCCTGCGCTGGCGGCCACGGGTTGCAGCCGAGCGGTGCATTCACGCCATGCCGACGCGCTGAGAACGGGGGGCTGTGCAGGGGTGGTTTGCGCAGTGACTGTGCCGCTGAACCCGGCAGCCAGCACACAGGCTGTGATGGCAGGAAAGCGGGAAATATTTTGAATAAAAAATGGCATTTGTGCTTGTTGAAATTGCGTGAGCAGCTATTTATTCTGAAATTGACTCAAACGGGCCAGGTGGCCCCGTGCTCGGGCGTGGTGGCGGGCCATTTCAGCTCGCTGTTGATGCGGTGGCGCAGTTGGTCGGATGCGGCGGCATCGCCATGCACCACAAACACATTGGCCGGAGCCTGGGGCAGCGTACCCAGCCAGGCCAGCAGCTGGTTGGCATCGGCATGGGCCGAGGCGGCATTGAGTTGCACCACTTCAGCCCGCACAGCGATGTCCTGGCCGTGAATGCGCACAAACGGCGCTCCTTGCGCCAAAGTGGCTCCGCGTGTGCCCGGAGCCTGGTAGCCGGTCAGGATGACCATGTTGCGGTGGTCTCCCAGCTCCCGGGCCAGGTGGTGCAGCACCCGCCCACCCGTGGCCATGCCACTTGCCGACAGGATGATTTTGGGGCCGTGGCGCAGGGCAATGGCCTTCGATTCATCGGGCGTGGTTGTCATGGTGGCTGCCCGCTCCATTGTGTGGCACTGCGCTGCATTCAGTCTGTGCTCTCCCAAGTGTTCGGCAAACAAGCCGGTGGTGTGGATGGCCATGGGGCTGTCCAGGTACACCGGCAGGTGCGCGGGCACCGTGCCATCAGCCTTGAGCTGGGCGATGGTGTGCAGCAAAGCCTGGGCGCGGCCCACTGCAAACACGGGCACCACAGCCGTGCCTCCGCGTGCGGCCACACGTTGCAAAACCGGGCCGAGTTCGCTGGCCAGGTTGTCGGTGGGGTGGCTGCGGTCGCCGTAGGTTGATTCAAGCAGCACCACATCGGCAGCGGGCGGTGCTTCGGCGGGCAGCATGAGCACATCGTCCGGGCGGCCCAAGTCGCCTGAGAACAAGATGCGTCGCCCACCCACTGTCAGCAGCAGGCTGGCGGCACCCAGAATGTGCCCGGCCCCGAACAACTGCGCCTGCCAGCCGTGAATGGGCTCGAACACCTGGTGCGTTTGCACGGTGCGCAGATATTTCAGGCTGCGCTGGGCATCGTCTTCGGTGTAGAGCGGCAAGGCCGGGGCGTGTCTGGAAAAACCCTTGCGGTTGGCAAATGCCGCATCTTCTTCCTGGATGTGCCCGCTGTCGGGCAGCAGGATGCGGGCCAGATCGCGGGTGGCGGGCGTACACCACACCTTGCCCCGGAACCCTTCGCGCACCAGCAGGGGCACGTAGCCGCTGTGATCCAGGTGGGCATGCGTCAGGATGACGGCATCCACCTGGTTGGGGTTCAGCGGCAGTGGCCGCCAGTTGCGCAGCCGCAGCTGCTTGTAGCCCTGAAACAGCCCGCAATCGACCAGCAGTTGCTGCCCGCCATGCTGAACCAGATACTTGGAGCCGGTGACTGTACCGGCTCCGCCCAGAAAGGTGATGTTGACGCTCATGCCCCCAGTGTAGAGCTTGGCTCACTGGGGGGCTTGCGGTTTCAGCTGAAGAAAGATTTGATCTTTTCAGACCAGCTGCTTTCGTTGGGGCTGTGCTTGCTGCCCCCTTTTTTGAACGACTCGTCCAGCTCTTTCATCAGCTTGCGCTGGTGCTCGGTGAGCTTGACCGGCGTTTCCACCGTCACATGGCAATACAGGTCGCCCGGATAGCTGGCCCGCACGCCTTTGATGCCCTTGCCGCGCAACCGGAAGGTTTTGCCGTGCTGCGTGCCTTCGGGAATGTCGATGCTGGCTTTGCCGCCCAGGGTGGGCACGTCAATTTCGCCGCCCAGCGTGGCGGTACACATGTTGACGGGCACCTGGCAGTGCAGATCGTCGCCATCGCGCTCGAAGATGTCGTGCTTGCGCAGCCTGATCTCAATGAACAGGTCGCCTGCCGGACCGCCGTTGTGTCCTGGTTCACCGTTGCCCGCACTGCGGATGCGCATGCCATCGTCGATGCCTGCGGGAATCTTGACTTCGAGGGTTTTGTTTTTCTTGACCTTGCCCTGGCCATTGCAGGTCATGCAGGGCTCGGGAATGATCTTGCCCGTGCCGTGGCAGTGCGGGCAGGTCTGCTGCACGCTGAAAAACCCCTGGCGCATCTGCACCGAGCCCGAACCGTGGCAGGTCGTGCAGGTTTTGGCCGATGTACCGGGCTTGGCTCCTGTGCCGTGGCAGGTTTCGCACTCGTCCCAGGATGGAATGCGGATCTGGGCTTCTTTGCCCGCAGCCGCTTCTTCCAGCGTGATTTCCATGGCGTAGGAGAGATCGTTGCCCCGGTACACCTGTCGGCCACCCCGGCCACCGCCTGCACGGCCGCCGAAGATATCGCCAAAGATGTCGCCGAAACTTTCGCCAAACCCGCCAAAACCTTCGGCCCCACCGGGGCCGCCGCGCATGTTGGGATCCACGCCCGCGTGACCGTATTGGTCATAGGCTGCCCGCTTTTGCGCATCGCTGAGCATTTCGTAGGCTTCTTTGGCTTCCTTGAATTTTTCTTCGGCAGCCTTGGCTGCATCACCCTGATTGCGGTCAGGGTGGTATTTCATGGCGAGCTTGCGGTACGCCTTTTTGATGTCGTCGTCGCTGGCGTTTTTGGCAACGCCCAGCACTTCATAGAAATCTCGTTTGGCCATGTGCTTTTACCGTGATCCTTGCTAACACGAACGCCGCGTCGGGTCACCTGGGGGTGCCCTGGACGCGGCGGCGAGTGGGGCTGTGGAGCCCCCTGTAGGGGCCCCAGGCAATCAGCCTTTCTTGACTTCCTTCACCTCGGCATCGACCACGTCGTCATCGGCAGGGCGGCTGTTGCCGGCAGCCTGGGCACCTGCATCGCCTGCGGCGGCTTGCTGGTCGGCGTACATTTTTTCGCCCAGCTTCTGGCTGACGGTCATCAGCGCGGTGTTGGCTTCGTCGATCTTGGCCTTGTCATCGCCCTTGCAGGCTTCTTCCACGGTCTTGATGGCGGCTTCGATGTTGGACTTCTCAGCCGCATCGAGTTTGTCGCCGTAGTCTTTCAGGCTCTTCTTCACGCTGTTGGCCATGGCTTCGGCCTGGTTGCGGGCTTGCACCAGCTCGACCTTCTTGTGGTCTTCGGCTGCGTTCATTTCCGCATCTTTCACCATTTGCTGGATTTCAGCTTCGGTCAGGCCGGAGTTGGCCTTGATGGTGATCTTGTTTTCCTTGCCTGTGCCCTTGTCCTTGGCACCCACGTGCAGAATGCCGTTGGCATCGATGTCGAACGACACTTCAATTTGTGGGATGCCGCGTGGTGCGGGTGGAATGCCTTCCAGGTTGAACTCGCCCAGCGCCTTGTTGCCTGCGGCAATTTCGCGTTCGCCCTGGAACACCTTGATGGTCACGGCGGGCTGGTTGTCGTCGGCGGTGGAGAAAGTTTGTGCAAACTTGGTGGGGATGGTCGTGTTTTTGGCGATCATCTTGGTCATCACGCCGCCCATGGTTTCAATGCCCAGGGAGAGTGGGGTCACGTCCAGCAGCAGCACGTCCTTGCGGTCACCCGACAGCACCTGGCCCTGGATGGCGGCACCCACGGCCACGGCTTCGTCGGGGTTGACATCGCGGCGGGGTTCCTTGCCGAAGAACTCTTTCACCTTCTCTTGTACCTTGGGCATGCGGCTCATGCCGCCCACCAGGATCACGTCGTCGATGGAGCCCACGCTCACGCCCGCATCCTTGATGGCGGTGCGGCAAGGCGCAATGGTGCGCTCGATCAGGTCATCGACCAGGCTTTCCAGCTTGGAGCGTGACATCTTGATGTTCAGGTGCTTGGGGCCGGTGGCATCTGCCGTGATGTAGGGCAGGTTGATGTCGGTGGCGGCCGAGCTGGACAGCTCGATCTTGGCTTTTTCAGCGGCTTCTTTCAGGCGTTGCAGTGCCAGCACGTCTTTCGACAGATCCACACCCTGTTCGCGCTTGAACTCGGTGATGATGAAGTCGATGATGCGCTGGTCGAAGTCTTCGCCACCCAGGAAGGTGTCGCCGTTGGTGGACAGCACTTCGAATTGTTTTTCACCATCGACATCGGCGATTTCGATGATGGACACGTCGAACGTGCCGCCGCCCAGGTCATACACCGCAATCTTGCGGTCGCCCTTTTCCTGCTTGTCCAGGCCGAAGGCCAGGGCGGCCGCAGTGGGCTCGTTGATGATGCGCTTGACGTCCAGACCGGCGATGCGGCCGGCGTCCT
>ERZ724510.1350-NODE-1350-length-13668-cov-3.722618_pt1 | contig 13668 bp, 9 predicted proteins | sample MGYA00376043_ERZ724510 | MGnify/ENA primary metagenome ERZ724510 (study PRJEB28724, sample SAMN07190888) | wastewater metagenome | isolation source: influent of sewage treatment plant in Hong Hong | place: USA: Christiansburg, Virginia | collected 2016-03-01 ... | reverse complement strand
AACAGGAGTGGGTTCAGTACAGCACGCCGGGCGAGACCGGGGCAGAGTACATTGCGGTGTGTCTGCCAGCGTTTTCGCCCGAGACAGTCCACCGCGACGAATAGCGCTATTTTTTGCGAAGAATCGGATGCTTGATGTCGAACTTGGGCATCCGGTTCGAGTCGCAGTTGGGGCTGAAGCCGGCTGCGTCGAAGTGGTAGGTCAGATCGCCCTTCGACAAGCCACTGCCGGTCTCGACCTTGAGGTCGTGCTCTTGGGCACGGGCGGGCGAACAGTACGAAAGAAGGTAGAAGCTCTTGGTGTAGGCCTCGACGCGGCTGGCGATGGCGTCGAAGGCTTTGGCCAGCGCGGCAGGGTCTGTGCTCAAAAACGAAGCGGTTCGCCCGATGTTGCGCAGCTCGCCACTGTCGATTTCTTTGCCAACGCCGATGACGTACAGCGCGGTGTCCTTGCCCTGCGCCTCTTCGAGCGCTTTGTCGACCTCGGGCCGCAGCACTCGTCGAGCCCGATCGGTTCCGTCGGTGAACACCACCAGCGAGCCGAACTTCAGCGGGGTCTGCGCATGCTCCAGCGCCTTATCGAGCACCTTCAGCCCCTCGATGACCGCGCCGTTTAGGTTCGTCGAGGGATCACGGCCCTTGAACGATCCGAGCCGCTCCGCGGCTGCCCGCACTCCACCTTCGCCATCCGTAAAGCCGATGATCGGGAAGATCTCTTTGCTGCCATCAAAGCCGTAGATCGCGACTTTCTGGAGGCTACCGACTCGATCAGCAAAGCTCTGCACAGCGGGCTTTAACTGATCCATCGCACCCGACTGGGTGATGCTGCCAGACAGGTCGACGAGCAGCATCGTGTAGTGAACCGCCGCCACCTCGGGGTTCAAGATCGTCTGCTTCGACTCGTAGACCGAGACGAGGCCCTTGTCCTCGAAGATCCGGAACTTGTCGGCCGTCAGGTTCGGCACCGGATTGCCTCCGGAGTCCGTCACCGAGAAGTACACCGCCACCTGACTCGGCTTCATCACCGAAGCGTTGTAGAGCGTCAGCTTGAGACACCCCGATCCGGTCCACAAAAGTGCCGCTGCCGTGAGTCCGTGCAGCCAGCGTCGCGTCGTCGACGTCATCAGATCTCCTCTCAGAGAACCAGTATGGTTTGTAATCGTAGCGATTTGGCGACTGCTTGGATAGCGGCATGCGCGGCAGCAGTTTCAGCGAGAGCTCTTGGCCAACCAGCGAGCCGCGTCTTTGGCGTGATACGTCAGGATGATATTTGCACCGGCTCGACGGATCGACGTCAACACCTCGAGCACCGCTTGTTCCTCGTCCAGCAGTCCCTTTTCCGCCGCAGCCTTGAGCATCGCGTACTCACCCGAGACATTGTAGGCGGCGAGCGGCAGGTCACACTCGTCACGCAACCGCGAGATCACGTCCAGGTACGACAGCGCCGGCTTAACCATCAGGATGTCGGCACCTTCGTCCTGATCGAGCCCAGCTTCGCGGACAGCTTCGTCGGTGTTGGCGTAGTCCATCTGGTAGCTCTTGCGATGACCAAAGCCCGAGGCGGTGCCAGCGGCCTGACGGAAGGGACCATAAAAGCAGCTCGCGTACTTGGCCGAATAGGCCATGATTCCAACGTGGGAATATCCCGCTTCGTCGAGCGCCTCGCGGCTCGCGGTGACAAACCCATCCATCATTCCCGATGGTGCGACCATATCTGCTCCGGCCTTGGCCTGCGAGACCACCACCCGGCCCAGGTTTTCGAGCGTCGCGTCGTTGTCGACGTCGGGCCAGCCCGCTTCCGGCATCACCACACCGCAGTGTCCGTGTGACGTGTATTCATCGAAACAGGAGTCGAGGATGACCACCAGTTCGGGACAAGCGCGCTTGATGGCGCGACAGGCTTGCTGCGGAAGACCATCTCCGTTCCAGGCATCGCTGCCGACGCGATCTTTCTTCGCATCGTCGGGAACGCCAAACAGGATCACCGAAGGAATGCCGAGATCGAAGCACTGCTTGGCCTCGAGTACGGCTTGGTCGACGGAAAGTTGCGCTTGTCCGGGCATCGATGCGATCGGCCGACGGGTGTCGCGACCGGGACAAACAAACATCGGATAGACGAAGTTGTCGACGGAAAGGCGGGTCTCGCGAATCATCCGACGCAAACCGTCGTTGCGCCGCATCCGCCGAGGCCGGTATTCAGGAAACTGCATAGAGAGCTTGCTCCTTTTTGTTTACGCGAGGGGCTTACGAGCCACCGCGATAAAGCCGAGTCCATCGAGCGTTTCATCGACTCGCTCGCATACAAAGCCATGACGTTCAAGCAGCGACGTCAGCTCGGGCTTTTCAAACTGACCAAAGCCTGTCGAAAAAACCCGCCACAGCAGCATCGATAGCCGAAACTGGAACGGGCCTTTCATGCGCGGCACCACCGCCACAGATCCCCCGCGATTCGGTTCGAGCATCACGTAGTGACCACCGGGCTTGAGCACCCGAAACATCTCTGCCAATCCCTCGTCACGGCTCCCCAGGAGATATAGGAAACTGTGGTGGGTCAGTACATCAAAGCTGTCGTCGGCAAACGGTAGGTGAGTGACATCGCCGTGGACGAGCGGAAAGCGGTTGCCAGACAGCCGCAGATAGCGACGGGCGTGCCGCAGCATCTCTTCCGAAAAGTCGAGCCCGACCAGCCACACATCAGGACGCCGCTCAAGGATACCGATACCCGATACCCCAGGGCCAATCCCCAAGTCGAGCACCGAGAGTTTGCGGCCTGACGCCGGTGGTGGAAAGTGCTCGGCGAGGCTGCCGCAGTGCTGCCGCCACACCTCGTGCCAGGTCATCCACGCGTAGAAGCGAGCCCCGAACCGAAACGCCAGCCGGCTGATGCCGTGGCGGAGTCGCTGATAGAAACTCAGGCAGCCACCTTCGCGCTGTGCTTTTCAATGAGCCGCGCAATCCCCGGCACGGCCTCTTCAACGTGCTTCTTCGCGGTCGGGCGGAGCTTTTCGTAGGTCTTCTTCAGCGTCTGATTTTGCGCCCGTTGTGCCCGCTGATCGGTGATGCCCAGCAGCGCCTCAGCCACAGCACTGCTGTGTTCGCCAAAATAGCTGGGAAGCGAACGTCCCGCCGACTTTTGTTGCCCTTGATAAAACGGATCCAGCCGCGCTGCGAAGTCATCCAGCATGTGGTCCACCGCTTCGGCAAGGAAGCCTGGCTTGACCGCCTTGACGATCGCGAACGCGCCCTTGATGGCGATCCCGGACAAGCCGCCCTTTTTCGACACTTCTTCGTCGATCAGAAGCACGCAGTCGGTGATGACGGACTTGCGCCGCGTCGCTTCGGTCAAAATCTCGGGCAAAGTAGCGTTAGACACGTAAGTTCTCCTCGAAGTTACCGTCGTCGGGCAGCAGCCCGAATCGAAGGTCGCAGTGTTACCCCGCCCCAAAAGCGAGTGCAACCCCCAACCCGTCTTGCCGCGCCAAACCTGCGCGACCCAATCGCCTGCCGTCCGGACGATCAGGCTGGCGAACCCCACTTGCAAGGCGTCTGGAAAATTTGGGAATGGGGCGGTTGCGGCTAAAGTAGTCGATATGAAGACTCTTCTGCTCATCGCCCTCACGACGGCCACTGCACTAGCTAGCGGCTGTCGTAAGTCCGAACCGCCCGCTGCCGCAACCGCAGGCGGCGGACCTCGCCGCGTCGAAGTCACCGTCAGCAATCAAGGCTTCACGCCTCCACGAGTCGTTGGTCGACCCGGCGAGGATCTGACCCTCAGCTTCCGCTACGACAAGAGCGCCGGCGAGTGTGGTCGCGAGGTCGTCCTTCCGTCGCAGAACATCAAAAAGACCCTCACTGAAGAGAAGCCGACCGAGATCGCCCTGCACCTACCACAGGAAAAGGGAGAGGTCACCTTCACTTGCGGCATGAACATGCTGCGCGGTGCCATCGTCGTCGAGTAGTCGGGCCCGCTGCTTCCAAAGCGAAGCAAAGAGGCCTCTCCCTACCCTGCGGGGGTTCCAGACGGAACCCTCACGGCAGACAACCAACTACACGACGGTGACGTTCGTCGCTGCTGGGCCCTTCGGACCATTCTCAACAGTGAACTCGACGGTCTGACCTTCAGTCAGGGTCTTGAACGAGTCGCCCTGAATCGCCGAAAAGTGGACGAACAGATCTTTGCTTCCGTCGGTCGGCGTGATGAAGCCGAAACCTTTGGACTCGTTAAACCACTTCACGGTGCCTTTGCTCTTAGCCATTTTGATGATCTCCTATGGGTTGTTTTGAACAACTCACGGGTGTTCATACTCCCTCTCACATCCGAATGGGAAGAGAACCGGCTGTGCGAGCAAACATTCTTGCGTTTTGGTGGGACAAGTGAGGTGCGCGCCCCGCCAGTCCGAACTTCGGGCGGCGGGGGCGGCGGGCGGAAATTACGACTTGCGCCGACGACGACCGAGCAGTAGCAGCGCCGAAGCAACCAGGCCGGACCACAAAGAAGGAGCACTGGCTCCGCCCATCTGGCAACCGGTGGCCGCTCCACCCATTGTGGTGTCGGCGGCCTTCACGACCTCGATTGCGACCACGCCTTCACGCGTTTCCGCACCGCTTTGCACGACGTACTTGAGATGAATCGTCGTCGCAGCATTCGGAGCAGTAAACATCACGTTGGCGGTATCGGCCCCTTGCAGCTCAACTGGTGTGCCATCAACCTGCGTCCAGGCCCAAGACAGCGCGCCCGGTGCCGCACTGATCGTGGGATCGAGCCGGACCTGGAAGCCGACCGGGATGCTCCGCAGATCGGCCTGCGTCACGGTAAACACGGCCTTCGCTTTGCAAACGGCGGTCGCGCTCTGCACCACCTGCTGCTGGAACGGCGGCGTGGCGGCACCGGCAACGGTGACTTCGTCGATGTCCCAGCCGTAATCACCGCTCGCATCATCGGTGCCGAGCCGGAAGCGCAGGTTCAGTTTCTTGCCCGCGAGCGCGGTTCCGAAGTTGAAGCTGCTCGTCACCCAGTTGCCGACCGCAATGCCCGCGCTGGCACCAACGAATGCTTGGCGACCCTTGATCGGGCTCAGGCTCGCGCCGCCAACCAGCGTGCCGCCATAGCCGCCCATGACCGTCACACCGGCCACATCCTTGACGTCGAGCCAGGTCTTGCCATCGAGGCTGTACTCGATCACACCACCGTCGTAATAGTCCGGCGGCGTTACCGAGGTGTCCGTCTCAAAGCTGTAGCGATGCTTGACGGTCAGCGAAAAGCTACCGGTCCCCACTTCGATGGAGGGCGAGGTCAGGTAGTGATCCGCCGGGGACGAGGTGTCTGGGCCGTAAAACAAGCCCGCCGTCGGACCGATCTCTTGCTGCCACGGCTCATTGGTGTTCAGCGCTGGATCGTCGCTGACCACCCAGTTGGTGGGCCTGCCGCCAAACTTCTCGATACTCGCAGATCCCGCCTTCAAGTCGTAGTTACCAAGGTCCACCAAGCTGGCCGTGATCGGGTCCGTCTGGACCACGTTGTCACCCTTGGCCTCCACATCGATCGAGTACGGAACAATGCCAGCCGCCCCCGCCATGCTGACCTTGACCTGGATCACCTTGGTTTCAAACGGTGTCAACGCTGGCAGGGCAATTGTCTTGTCCTTTGCGCCCTCGATCTGCACGTTGCCATCCGCTGGCGTCGATATTTTGAGTGTGCCGTTCTGGAGATCCTTGGTGCCGCCGTTGCGCACCGTCACGCTCAGGTAGCCGGTCTCGCCGTTGTCGAGCACACCATCGCTATCGCAGGACACCAGCGATTGGTCGAGCTGGACGTCATCGATGAACAAGGCCGCGCCGGTCTGAAAGCTCTCTTTGACACCGGCATGATCCGTCGAACCACGATCCGGGGAAACCGCGCCCGAGCCAAATCCACGCTTGGCGAATCCGTCGACGCACAGGTCGTAGTCCTTGCGATCGCTTGAAAACATCGCGAACAGCATCGCGTCTCGCGCCTCGGTGAAGGTCGGATTGGCTGGCGTCAGCTTCAGCGACGCGACCAGGTAGCGCCGCATCCGCTCTTGGGCCTGCTGGAAGGTCAGGCGGGTCTTGTCGTTGAGCAGGGCCGCGTAGCACTCCCACAGCGCCGTCGCCCACACCTCGCCGGAGCTATGCACCTCCGCGCTACCGGTACCATCTGCACCGAATGCAGGCTTCGGGGTCGCCGGCAGCGGCACTTTTTCCTCGATGTACTTGAGCGTCAGCGGGTTCTTGGCCTTGTCCGTCGAGTACGGATAGCGCCGGATTCCCTCGTAGAAGGCATTGTTCCCCGCAGCCCAAACCGAGGGCGCGCCAGTGGGGAAGGCCCCGCTCCAATTGGTATTGGCGGCAGCCATCTCATCGTCTGAGCGAATCATCATGAGCATGGCGTTGAAGTCACTCCAGCCCTCGCCCATGCTGCGGCCTTGGTTGTTGCCAAGTCCCGAGCCGTTGCCGATCAGCCGGTTCGACAGGATGTGGCCCCACTCGTGCGAGACGATCCCGCCGTCGAGAGAACCATCCCGTTCCGCTGCCGATCCGGTGAGCTTGACGGTCACGCCCATCGCGAGTGCGGCCCGGATCTTGGCACCGTCTTCCAGGCTGATGCCCTGCGTTGGAATGGTGATTGTGGCGTCAGTGCCACCGATATTCGGAGGCCCGGCACCGGCCGCATTGTTGGCGATCAGAACCCCAATTGCGCCCGCGTTCTGAGCGTTCTTCGACTTGAGCACAAACGCGCAGGTGCCACGGTCAATGAGCGCAATCTTGCCCGCCACCGCAGCCGCGTTGGTGACCATATCGCAGCCGTCCGTGGTCGATCCGCCCATTCCCGGCGCATCTTGGAGGGCCACCACGCTGTTGGTGAGGTTGTAGGTGGTCGCGCCGTACGGAGCGCCTCGGCTAGCGTAGTTACCCGCGATTCCAGCCGGAGCCGTAACCTGCAAACCCGTAAACGTCGCATCCCACAGATACATCTGGATGCGCGGCATACCACCGTCGGCAGGCGTGCTGGCGTTGGCGTTGTTGCGACCGCCCGAGTCCTGCGCCTCCAGACGGATGTTGTCCCCTTCGACACCACCGCGACCGTAGTTCGACTTCTGGGGGTTCTGCGCCGCTTCGGTCCAGCCCGCGTCGTAGGTCACGTCGTGCAGGTAGTTGATGATGTAGAACAGGTTGGTAGCGACCACACGCTTGGCGGTGTCGTTGGCCGACGGCTTGGTCGTGCTTGGATCGAAGGTGCGGTCGAACACCCCCGGAGCCGTTGGCGTGACCAACAGATCGCCCGCCGAGTAGCCATCGGGTGCCACCTGATCGACATAGACCCAGCCGTTGTTGCCGTTTAGCTCAGTCGCGCTTGCGGACAGCCATGGGTCATTGCGACGGAACGGTACGTTCTCCACCGAGACAAGCCCTGGCGGCACAATCGCTGGGGCACTACCGTCGGGAGCTGCCTTCGGATACGGAAAGTACGAGTTGCCTTGCATGCCGTCAAACGGCACGTAGCCCGGCGCTCCGTCTGCATATACGCGATAGCTATAGGCAACATCCTCGGTCAGGCTCTTTTCAAACAGCACCGCGCTGTCGACCGCCGAGATCACGTAGGCCCGCATCGTGCTGTTGGTCGAATCCACAGGCGCGACGTCCAGTTCAACGTAGTAGGCGGGAATCAGGCCTGCGTCACTCGGGAAGTAGACCCGTCGGCTGCGTGAACTGACATTGGCGGTTGCCCCCGAACCGGAAAGCTGGGCGACGAGCTGACGGTTGCTATAGCCTCCCCCTGCCGGAATGGCCGCGCCCATGGACTGCGCCGAACCACGTTCACCCGACATCGCCCGCAGCGCCGACTCAACCGCCACCGACTCGTCGAGCTGGAAGCGATCGGACACCTTGCGCAGCTTACCGGCCAGTTGGCCACTCGCCAGCGTCGGCTGAAGGTTGCGATCCATCGCGATGTTGAGGGTTCGCAAGAACACCGGCACACCGTCGACCTCTTGCTCGAAGCGAGCGATGAGCGGTCCATTGCCTGCATCGTGGATCTCGCGAAGCTTGGCCGACTCAATCGCCTGGTCGCCGAGTTTGTGTCCGTCTTTGATGCCGCGCAGCGTCGCCCAGGCCACCTGTTCGGGGGCGTCTGACACCACCGGCTGCTTGGCCGCTACAAACGACATCGTCGGGGCAGCCCGCCCGCCATGCAGAACCGTAACCTGCATCGCGATCGCCTTGTGCGGCGGCGGCGGTGGCTCGACGGGACCATCAATGCTCGGAGCCCCGCAAGCGCCGAGTACACCACAGACTGTGCCCAAGAAGATTCGCGATCCAACCCACTTTTTACTCATCATTTGTTCCTTACCAAGTGGTTTTGGGTATTTACGGTACCCATCCTGCTGCTCGTTGCCGACGTATTACCTATTGATGCCACCGTGGAGTGGTTCAGCTCCAGTAAGCGTACCTCAAAATCTCGCTCGTTTTTGTGCGAAATATCTCACAATTTTTCTGCCGAAATTTATGGTGTCTTTTCAGAGCGATGCGGACGGCAATATTCACCGACCGGACGAGCTGACAGCAGATGGGTTGTGAAGGCGTTATTTGGGTTTCCCGAGAAGGAGCGTAGTAGACTGGCAAAAGTTTGCATGCGCACGCGCTTTTCTCCCGGAACTCCACGTCGGTCTGCTCGCCAAGGTGAGCGCCTTTCGTGGGTCTTGTGGCTGGGCCTCATCGGCTGCGGACACACACCTCAAAAAGTTCAACCGCCGGTCACGCCGCCCGCTACTCCGCCGCCCGCCGCTGCCAAGCTGGTCATTCGGCCGCAGCCACCGATCGCGGTGATCGGAACCATCCCGGGCAGCGAGGAGGAAGCCGAGCGGGTCCGTCAGCAGCTCGACACCCTCGCCGAAAGCGATCCGACTCGCCTCGGGCGACGCCAAGCGCTGGTTCAGTATTACTGCACAGCGACGGAGCAAGCCTTGGCACGCGGCCATGCCGAGGATTCCTTTGCGATGTTTTCGCGTGCGCTGTCGCTGTTCGAGCCAGCGGAGCTTCAAGATCCGAGCCGTCCTCCCACCCAGCCCGAGCTGCTCGCGGCGGCACGAAGCATCGATCGCGCATTTTCTCGACGAGGATCTCACCCCGAGGCGGTTGTGGCGCTGATGGTTCAGCAGACGCTCGAACCGAATGCGGCGCTGCCGATTTCGCGCTACCAGCAGCTCTATGACTGGCTGCAAGGAACCGGAGACTCAGCGCAGAACACGCTGCGCGGTCGCGGCCGTTCGCTGGCCCAGCTCATCAGCGATCCTCCACCAACGCTGTCCTCCGATCTAGAGCAGGCGTATCGACTGTGGCCGGTGCCGCTGATTCGCAAGCAACTCGTCGATCTCTATGTACGCGAATCGCAGGGCAACGACATGCTCAGCCCACGCGATTTCCTACAGTCGCTGTCGCAGACAATGCGGCGCAAAGGCCAGACCGGCACGACGGCGTTTAAGCTGGCGCGGCTGTATCTGCGGGTGTCGCAGCCCAAAGAAGCGCTCGTCGAGATTGACAAGCTTGGCAAGCTGAGCGCCGAAGAATCCCGGATGGCCGACCTCATCCGCGACACGCTGGCGAGTCCAACCGAGCAACTGTCCGAAGATCAGCTCAATTCTGCGGTCCGGTTGGCGCTCGGTCTGGCCCAAAACGCCGACGATGTGGATGTAAGTTTGCAGGTCTGTCGCGACGTCGCCAAGCGCGCCCCCACTTTCGTCCCGGCGGCGGTGTGTATCGGCGAGCTGGCGGCGGTTCAGGATCGCAAGGGCTTGGCCGTGCGAGCGTTCGAGCGGGCCAGGACGCTGTCACCTTCGGACCGCGCCATCTGGGAAAAGCTTGGGCTGCTCTACGTCGAGCGCTTGTCGGAGCTGGTCAGTGACGAACGCACCGCTGAAATGGAAGGTGCACTGGCCGAAATCGAAGCCTATTACGGGCGAATGAAGCAGCAGTTTCCCGATACGACGCCGGGGCTTAGCATGGCGCTGGCGCTGGCCGAGGTCGGGCGCGGCTACTTCAACATCGGCGGCATCAACGAGGCAACACGTCACCTGACACGATCGGTCACGGTGCTGGCCAATGCGCAGGCGCTCGAGCTGCTTGGGATGATCCAGCTCCGTCGTGGCGAAGCAGCGCAGGCGGTGACTACGCTGGAACGGGCGCGCACGGTTCACTCGGCCGCCGCGCAGTACGATCCGCTGAGCAAAGAGTTCTTTGCAGCGCGCCTGGGACGGCAAATCGGCGAGGCAATGGATCTGGTCCGCGAAGGGTCCGGCGGTGAGACTCGCAAGCAGAGCCTTCGTCGCTACGACGTACTGCTGACCTCTGGCAAGATGCCGCCCGAACGCCGCGCCGAGGCTGAGATCGAGCGCGGCAAGCTCTACTACCAGTCGGGTGAACGCGAGCTGTCGTTGCAGGCATTCCGTCTGGCGGGCGATCACCTGCCCTCTGCCGAGGAAAACAACAAGAGCTCGGGCCAGCTATACGCCGATGCGATCGCCTTTTTGGTACAGCGGGGTGAGCTGGATTTGTCCCTCGACCTGTATCACCGAGCGCTCCAGTCGCAGCACCTGGGCGAACCACTGAAGGTGTATTGCTCGCTATGGATGCTCGATCTGCAAGCGCGATCGGGCCTGGCCCCGGACCCACTGGCAACGGCGTTCCTTCAATCGGTCCAAGGCGGCAAGTGGCACGCCGATCTGGCGCGATTCGGCAGCGGCACCTTGTCCGACGCTGATCTGCTTCGCCACGCCGATACTCCCGGCAAACAGGCCGAGGCCAACTTCTATCTGGCCCAAGCTGCCCTGCGGCGAAACGATCGCACTCGAGCCAGCGACCTGTGGCGCAAAGTGGTGGCCAGCAGCATGCTCGGCTTCTTCGAGTTCGAGATGGCAGCGCTGTATCTACGGCGAGGCGCACCCACGCAACCTCAGCTCCGCAGCAAAACCACGCCGACGCCCCCTGCCCCACCTCGTCGTCCAAATTAGTCAAAACGAGCTCATTTTTTCGATTACAAAATTTCGTTGAGTAATCAGCCTTTGCCATCGAAGATGGTGGCATGGGGAGCATTTGGGGCCACCGCACGGTGACCTTTCTAGGGGGAATGTTCTGTGCTGTGCTGGCCCACGCCGACGAGGGCATGTGGCCAGTTCATCAAGCGCCGCGCACCGAATGGCAGAAGGCCCACAACTTCGCGCCGACGGACGAATGGCTGCTTCACCAGCAACGGGCGGCGGTCCGGGTCTCAGATGGAGGTTCGGGCTCGCTGGTTTCCGACGATGGCCTGCTCCTCACCAACCATCATGTAGCACGCGGTCAACTGCACAAGTTGTCGACGGCAAGTCGCGATCTGCTGCGCGATGGGTTCTACGCACCGACGCCCAATGACGAGCTGCGCTGTCCTGACCTTGAGATCCGCATTCTGTGGACCTACGCCGATGTCACGTCTCGGGTGGTCGGTGCCGTCGATTCGAAAGCGACACCGGAAAAACAAAATGCGCAGCGCAAACAGATCATTGCCAGCCTGGAAAAAGAGTCTTTCGAACAGACCGGGCTCCGCTCCGATGTAGTCGCTCTCCACTCGGGCGGACAGTACATGCTGTGATATGAATGACAAGTTCGCCGTCGAGAAATCGAAATTCGTGGGTCTCTTCGGGAAGTGGGCGGGAAACGCCGCCTTTCATACTTCTACGACGACGAGCTGTACGACTACCACAACAAGATCGCGCTGAAGTATCCCGGCATTGTGGGATTCCCGGGGGCATCAGGACCATGCCTACTGGCAGCCAGCCGAGGATTGCGATGATTGCCACAACGAACACCAAGCGGAACAGCTAACAGTCGTCCCGCACAGCCAACGCGCCAGCCCACGCACTTGAGGAGGGCAGAGATCCGTAGATGCCGCGCCATCGGTTGCGCTTGGACACTTGCCCTTCGAAATTCTGCCGGATCACAACGGAGGCGCACATACGTACGAATCGATCTCTTCACAGAGTGCGAGAGGGAGTCTGTCCCCATGTGCAGACCGCATCCACCGCAGTGCATCGGTCGCACGGGCTGCGATGAGTCCGCGCACATAGGTCTCATCCAGTACCGCGAGAGGTAGCGCACGGGGGCCGTCTAGGTCTCTGCCATTCGCAGCACGGACTGCGCACTGAATCGCTGTCGATACCCGGCCATTGGCATCGCCATCAGGAACGAGCTGGAGCGCGGCGTAGGCCGTCGTAAAGTCACCCACTGCGGCGGCTCCACGTACCATGTCACTCGCCGCATAGCGACGTACTGCGGGACCAGGAAGCCGGATTGCGGCAAAACCCAGGTCGGAGCGTCCAACTTGAGCAGCGGCACTCGCAAAGTAGCGGCACCGGAGGTCACGATCCTTGGTGGGAAGCTGGGCGATGGCCGCGAGCTTTTGCTCAAGCTGCTGGTCCACCCAGGCGCGTTCTCCCAAATCCACCAGTGAGACCAGAAAGGCTGGGTTGGGATCAGTGGACTCTGCTTGTGCTGCCTTCAGTGACTCGATGGCCAGTGCGCGATGGGGAGTATGCTGCGCGATGCAGTAATGATCGACCCGCAGCGCCCGGGCCATGATCTGCCGCAGCTCTGTCTCCATCCCCATAGCGGCCAAGTAAGGGAGTCCATAGCCGCCTTCCTGCCACTGCGGAAGCTGCGACTTTACGTACTCCTCGGCGCTCTTTCTTGCGTGTCGCGAAAGGACCGCAAAGCTCTGCTGGTGGAGCGAGGGGTGCCAGTCATCGTGATGAAGCAGAGTCTCAGCCAGCGACACCGCTAACTTCGGTGATTTCTGTTCGGTCTTCATCAGCGCGATGAAACCGTATTCACAGTCCTCGATGATCTTTGGCCAGCGAATCATCAGGGACAGATAGTTTTCCGGCTCACCTCGGTCGATCGAACGACGCAGTAGCGATTCACTCAGCTCTCGGTCTTTGTGATGGGTGCCATCGCCCACTGCCGCCGTCCACCGGTCTAGGAGTGCCGCGAAGACCGACTCCTGTTCCTCAAACGCGGCCATCGCCCCCGGCCAAAGTCTGCTCGCGAGGTAGTTGCCATTGCTGAGCGCTTGTGGAATGAGCTGCTGCACCAGATCCCACTGTCCGCCCTGGGCTGCGATCGACAGCAGGGTGTGAATCATCTGATTCTGATGGTACTGGTGCTGCGTCATGCTGTCGCGCACGCGCTGGAACATCGCATCGGCCTTCTGCTTCTGCCCCAGCCTCCACCACAGTGCAGCAAGTCCGCTGCCTGCTGCAAAGTTGTAATCGTCCTTCGCAACGTACAGCGACTCTGCGTACTGTAGGAGTTCCTTCGCAGAGTCTACTTTGTTGGCCACAAATCGATCGATACCGACGAAAGCTGCACCCTGTACTCGGTAAGAAGGAGACAGGAATGCGAGCCATGACTTCACACTGTCGTCGGATGCATCCTTAGCCCAATTCTGAAGGATTCCTTGTTCGATCAGATAGTCTGACCAGGTTCCTCCGCAGCGCTGAATTCCCTCCAGCGCCATCCTGCGAAGGTCGTCGTAGGTTCGTGGCGTAGGCGCGGATTCACTGGTCTTCGCCTTGCGCTGATTGGCCGCGTTGAACTTGTCGTCTTGGGGTGGCTTGGTCAG
>ERZ724510.1347-NODE-1347-length-13679-cov-13.266075_pt1 | contig 13679 bp, 11 predicted proteins | sample MGYA00376043_ERZ724510 | MGnify/ENA primary metagenome ERZ724510 (study PRJEB28724, sample SAMN07190888) | wastewater metagenome | isolation source: influent of sewage treatment plant in Hong Hong | place: USA: Christiansburg, Virginia | collected 2016-03-01 ... | reverse complement strand
CCCGCGACCCCCGGCGTGACAGGCCGGTATTCTAACCAACTGAACTACCACTCCGTTGGACAGATAATCTGCATTTTGCTTCTACAACTGTTTGCTGCTTGTAGCTGGCGGAGTGGACGGGACTCGAACCCGCGACCCCCGGCGTGACAGGCCGGTATTCTAACCAACTGAACTACCACTCCACTGCTGGTGGGCGGTACTGGACTCGAACCAGTGACCCCTGCCGTGTGAAGGCAGTGCTCTACCAACTGAGACTAACCGCCCATTTCGCTGCGTGGCTGATTGCGTTGCAGCGAAGAGGTGCGCATTTAACCATAGCGTAATGGGACGCGCAAGCCCTTTTTGCAGTTTTTTTTGCATCTACGCGCAAGAGCGCTGTTTTGGCTGAAAAAAGCCGCCAGCGTCTGGCGTCAGATCAAGCCAAATCCAATCGGCGGGAACTTTTCGGCCATGTTGGCGTAATCCGAACAACCGTTTCATGGCAAAGCCGGGTTTCGTCCTGTATGATTGCCCGATTCTGAAATCGACCGACGTAACGAATGAAAACCACTTTTCTCGATTTCGAGCAGCCGATTGCCGAACTGGAAAGCAAGATCGAAGAGCTCCGCTTTGTTCAGGACGATTCGGTGCTGGACATCTCGGAAGAAATCAGCCGCTTGCAGAAAAAAAGCCAGGAGCTGACCAAGGCCGTTTACGCCAAGCTCACCCCATGGCAGATTTCCCAGGTTGCCCGCCATCCGCAACGTCCCTACACCCTGGACTACCTCAAGAGCATCTTTACCGACTTTCAGGAACTGCACGGCGACCGCAGCTATGCCGACGATCCGGCGATTGTGGGTGGGCTGGCGCGGTTCAATGGTCAGTCGGTGATGGTGATTGGCCACCAGAAGGGTCGCGACACCAAGGAAAAGATTTACCGCAATTTTGGCATGCCGCGCCCGGAAGGCTATCGCAAGGCGCTGCGGCTGATGAAGCTGGCAGAAAAATTCAACCTGCCGATCATCACCTTTGTCGATACGCCGGGCGCGTATCCCGGCATTGGTGCCGAAGAGCGCGGTCAGTCTGAAGCCATTGGTCGCAATCTGTACGAAATGTCGCGTTTGCGCGTGCCGATTGTCTGCACCATCATTGGTGAAGGCGGTTCGGGCGGTGCGCTGGCGATTGCCGTGGGCGATCAACTGAACATGTTGCAGTATTCCACCTACTCGGTGATCTCGCCGGAAGGCTGCGCGTCCATCTTGTGGAAAAGCGCGGACAAGGCCCCGGAAGCTGCCGAAACCCTGGGCATTACCGCCAGTCGCCTGAAAACCCTGGGCTTGATCGACAAGGTGATTACCGAGCCGCTGGGCGGCGCACAACGGGACCACACCGGCATGATGCAGTCGATGAAACGGGCGGTGGCCGATGCGCTGCGCCAGTTGCAGGACATGCCGATCGACGAGCTGCTCAAACAACGTTTTGACCGTCTGATGAGCTATGGCCGATACAAGGATGACATCGCGGGCTGACTGGGTTGACTACCTGGAAACCGCTTGGCACGAAGCATTTGCTGACGCCACCCACATCGAAGTGGCCCTCAGCGGCGGGGTAGACTCCGTCTGCCTCACCTGGCTGCTGGCCGATCTGGCCAAACGGCGCGGCTTGCGCCTGTCTGCCGTGCACGTTAATCATCAGCTGAACCTGCGCGCAACCGACTGGCAGGAATTCTGCCAGTGGCTGTGCTCCACCCTGCGCATTCCGCTACGCACCGCCAAGGTAGACATCAACTGGGGCGGCGGCGACAGCCTGGAAGCCGAAGCGCGTCAGGCCCGTTACCAGGTGTTTGCCGACAGCCAGGCCGATGTGCTGGCGCTGGCACACCACGCCGACGATCAGGCCGAAACCGTGCTGCTGCAGCTGCTGCGCGGTGCCGGCCCGCATGGCCTGGCGGCGATGCCGTGGATTCGCCGGCTGACCGACACCACCCAGCTGTGGCGGCCTTTGCTCGGTGTGACTCGGGAACACCTGGAAGCGCTGGCCACCGCCGAAGACTGGATCTGGGTGGAAGACGACAGCAACGAAGACACCAAGCTGCGCCGCAACTTTTTACGTCACGACATTCTGCCCCGTCTGGCCACCCGCTACCCCGATTACCGTGAACACCTGCTGCGCAGCATCCGCCGGGCCGCTGACGCTGCGGCACTGCTCGACGAAATGGCCGCCTCTGACCTTGAACTGATGGTGGGTGCCGACAGCTCGCTGGATCTGGACATGCTGGCCGGGGTGTCGCTGCCGCGCGCGCGCAATGCGCTGTTTGCCTGGGTGGAAGAACGCGGCGGCGCGCTGGGCCCGGATGCGCTGGACGATGCGCTGGTGCAGCTGCTCGACGCCGCCCCCGACGCCAACCCGATGATTGACGTGGGCATCTGGCAGCTGACCCGCTACCGCCAGCGCGCCTACCTGATTCGCCCCTTCAGCGTGCCGACTACCGCGGTAGCGTTTGAATTCCAGCCGACCCAGCTGACGCTGGACTTTCCCGACTGGGGCGGACGGCTGCGTTTCAACCCGGTGGCCGGCGGCGGCCTGAGCCAGGTGGCACTCACTGGCGAACTGACCTTGCGTTCGCGCCAGGGGGGCGAAAGCCTGCCGCAACGCGGGGTAAGCAAAACCCTGAAAAACCTGATGCAGGAAGCCGGCATGCCGCCGTATCGGCGTGAGCGCCTGCCGTTGATCTATCAGGCCGACACCCTGCTGGCCGCGCCGGGTGCCGGCATCAATACCGACCTGATGGCCGTCGAGCCGGATACCGGGTATCTGCCGGTGTGGCTGCCCTACGACGGCTATTGAGCGTTATTTTTCTATCAGCCTGTTTCCCAGCAAGCGACGCGCTGTGCGAACGCCGACACACGCGGGCTACCCTGCCCAGCCACTGCCGGCTGACGCGTGCGCGGTGAATTGCCACGCAAGCCTTGCCCCAGCAGAATCCACCGAGCATGCAGCGGCGATTTTCCGCCTCCCACCCTCTGTGCGCACCGTTTTTGCTTGAATGGCATCATGCCCGCGTTGCCTGCCAGAGACACTCTGGCACAGCGATTTTGATTTCTGTTCAGTAAAGACCCTTCACCATGCGAAAACCCACCCTGCATCAGCGCCTGAGAGCAAAAAACCGCAGCCAGGCGATGATTGTTGCCCTGACCTGGTACACCGAAGACAGCTGGGCCGAAGTCAAGGCCAGCGCCACCGATCCCGACTGTTTTGAAGCGTCGTTTGCCCAGTGGAAAGCGGTGGCCGTGGCGGCTCGGCGCGAGTTCCAGCGCTCTGGGGTGCGCGCAGTGGAATGCCTGATCACCCCTGCTGAGCTACTGGCCTGGTGTGCGGCAGAAGGCCAGGAAAACAACTCGGCTGCCCGCGCCCAGTTTGTGTCCGAGCAACTCAGCGCCAGCATGAACGCGGGCGTGGCCGCACCGGCAGAGTAATCAGTGCCGTCAGCGTGGCTGGCTATGGCGCTGCCCTGGCATAGCGCAATCCCGCTGCATCATCCGCCAGCGGCTGGCCATTGAGCATCGCCACGGCCCGGTGAATCAGGCTGTGGGCAATGCTGGCCTGGCTGGGCAGCGCCGGCAGCTGGTCCAGATCAAACCACTGCGCCGATTCAATCTCGCCGGCTTGCGGGGTAATCTCGCCATCCAGGTAGTCGGCCACAAACGCCAGCATCAGCGAGTGCGGAAACGGCCAGCCCTGCGAGCCCAGATAGCGCAGATTGTGGATGCGCACGCCTACTTCTTCCTGTACTTCCCGATGCACGCAGGCTTCCAGTGTTTCGCCCGGCTCAACAAAGCCGGCCAGCGCGCTATACACCCCTGGCGGAAAATGCGGCGAGCGCGCCAGCAGCAGCTGGCGGTCGCGCACCACCAGCGCCATCATGGCGGGCGACAGTTTCGGGTAACTGAGCAAACCGCAGCTGGGGCACACCTTGCCGTGGTCGTGGTCATGGTCGCGCAGGGGGGTGGCGCAGGCGCTGCAATAGCGGTGGGTGCGGTCGAAGGTGCGCAGCATGCGCGCGCGCGATAACAGCCCGGCCCAGTCGGCAGGGGCCTGGCCGGCCAGCGCCTGACGCAGGCTGAGGCTGCGCCAGCCCGCCGGCAGCGGCCCCACCCATTCGCCAACAAAACAGCGCTGCCCGGCCAGTTCGCCCAGATGGCGCAGGCCGGTGAGCGGCAGCTGACCAATGCGCGGCAGACCGCTTTCAGGCAGCAACAGGGCATCGCCGTGCCAGATCACGCAGTAATCCTGCGCCTGGGCCGGCCCGGAAGGGGAGGTCATGACAAAGTGCATGGGAAGACGGGGGAATTCAATGGACGGTCAGTGTAACACTGCCGGTGTTGGGCGCGGTTTAGCGGGTGTGCTGCATCACCCTTTGACTCTGATGCACCTTAAGCCGTGATATTGGCCGGGGGCTCGGGGAGACGGGGTGTGACGTGCTCAATCGTTTTCTTTGCTGCCGACAAACCATTCCTCGTGCCGGCAGGCCTGCCATTGGCCATCACCATCCACGGCGGCCAGCGCCTGCCGGTACGCGGCTTCAAAGCCGGCAGGTAGGTCAGGGTAAACTTCCATCCAGGTGCTGGCGTCATCGCGTCGTTGCTGACGCTGGCCAGTGGGGCCCCCGCGTTCAGCCAGCGCCCGGTTCAGCGCCTGCCATTGCGCCAGGCGCTGGGCATGCTGTTCCGCGCTGACCCGGTAATACACATAAAGTGACAGCATCAGCGCAGCCAGTAATCCAGCACGATGCCGGCAAATACCACCAGTCCGATGCGGTTATTGGCCAGAAACGCCGTAAAGCAGTGCTGGCGGTCGCGTGCGCGGATCATCCGGTACTGGTCCATCACCAGCATGGCCGCAGCGGCCAGGCCAGCAAAATACCCCGCGCCCAGCCCGGCCTGCGCGCCCACTGCACCCATCAGCGCCAGGAACAGGCAATGACACGCCATCACCGCCAGCACATCAAAGCGGCCAAAGGTAATGGCCGAGGTGCGGATGCCAATTTTCAGGTCGTCGGGGCGGTCCACCATGGCGTAGGCGGTGTCGTAGGCAATGGTCCAGAACACATTGGCCAGCAGCATCAGCCAGGCCAGCGGCGGGATGGCGTCTTGCGTGGCGGCAAACACCATCGGAATGCCAAAGCCGAACGCCAGGCCCAGATACGCCTGGGGAATGGCCAGAAAACGCTTGGTGAACGGGTAGCTGCCGGCCAGAAACAGCGCTGGCAGGCTCATCCACCAGGTCAGCGCATTCAGCGGCAGCACCAGCAGGAAGGCCAGTGCCGCCAGCCCGCAGGCCAGCCACAGCGCCTCGCGCTCGCTGACCGCGCCACGGGCAAAGGGCCGCTGGGCGGTGCGGGCCACATGCGCGTCAAAGTGGCGGTCGGCATAGTCGTTGATCACGCAGCCTGCCGAGCGCATCAGCACCGTGCCCAGGGTGAAAATCACCACCAGATCCACGCCCGGATGGCCATTTCCCGCCAGCCACAGCGCCCACAGCGTGGGCCACAGCAGCAGCAGGATACCAATCGGCTTGTCCAGCCGGGCCAATTGCAGGTACACCGCCAGGCGGTCTTTCAGTACAACAGTCATGGGGGAGACACCGTTACAAGATCAGGATGAAAAACTTCGTGCACCAGCAGCGCGTCGTTGACCGCACCAAACAGCGAGCGTCGCGCGGCCAGCGGCCCGCTCAGATCGGGCCAGCAGGCGTGTTGCGCCTGGGCCAGCAGCGCCAGCTGCGCTGGCTGGCCAGCGATGAACTGCAGCGGATGGCGGAGCATGCCAGAATCGGCAAACAGGGTCAGGCCCAGCGAGCGGCTGCCACGCGCCAGCACCGGGGTCCACACCGGGCTGTCCTGCCGGCACAGGCTGCGGGCAAACACATACGGCACGCCGTCCAGCGTCAGAGCCACTTCACGCAGCTGCACCGTGGCATGCACCGGCAGGCCCAGTGCCTGGCATTCATCCGGCCAGGCTTGCGCCGTGTGCTGGGCCAGCACCACCACCGCAAACGCCCGGCCCAGCCCGACCAGCCGCTCGGTGAGCGAGCCGGTTTCACCCAGCCAGTCCGCCAGAGCGTCCGGCACATCGTCAGCAGGCGCTGCGCGCCAGTCAGGAAAAGCATACATGGGGCAGGATTATAAACCAGCAGGACGCCAGGCGTGCGGTGGCTGCGCGGCGCCTGTACCGACGTAGCTGCCGGGCAGCAACAATTGGTGGATCGTCAGTCTGGCCGCTGTGGCAACGCCCCAAACCGCAAGGCTTTTGCCTGACTTTGCGCTTGCCCTCTGGTCATGTGGTCATATTTGCGTTACTGTCACGCTTATGAAAACCGCTGCCCCCGTCCATCTTGTCTGGTTCAAGCGCGATTTGCGCGTGGTTGATCATGCTGCCCTGGCTGCTGCCTGTCGCGCCGGGCCAGTGTTGCCGCTGTATATTGCCGAGCCGTCGGTGTGGCAGGCGGCGGATGCATCGGCGTGGCACTGGGGCTTTGTGGAAGAATCGCTCACCGCCCTGGGCAAATCGCTGGCTGAACTGGGCCTGCCCTTGCTGCGCCTGCGCGGCGAGGCGGTGGAAGTGCTGGAGGCGCTGCGCCAGGCGCTGCCGCTGGCAGCGCTGTACAGCCACCACGGCGACAATCAGGCCGTGGCGGCCTGGTGTGAGGAACACGCGCTGCCCTGGCACCAGTTTGCCCTGTGCGATGCTGCAGGGCGCACCGCATGGGCTGAGCGCTATGCCCGCACCGTTCAGCAGCCGCTGACGGCCCTGCCCGAGCGGATTTTTGCCCCGCACGTGCCGCCACTGGCGCATGCGCCGGCGCGCTGGCAGTTGTTTGACCCTGGCAGTTGTCGTCGCCAGCACGGGGGACGTGGGGCAGGATTGGCCCTGCTGGCCAGTTTTCTGGACAAACGGGTGGCATTTTACTCGCGTGGCCAGGCCAGCCCGCTGACCGCCAGCGACGCCTGCTCGCGGCTGTCGCCGCATCTGGCCTGGGGCACGCTGTCGCTGCGCGAGGTGGAGCATGCCCGCCGCCAGCGGCTGGCCCAGCTGGACCCGCTCGACCGGCACAGCCAGCGTCTGCGCGCCGGGCTGGACGCCTTTGCCCAGCGCCTGAGCTGGCACGGCCAGGCACAATATGCAGCCAGTGCCCTGCCTGAGCGCGACACGACCCCTGCCCCGACCGCGCCCCCCTCTACCGACCTGCTGTGCGCCTGGAGCCAGGGCGAAACCGGCTACCCGCTGGTGGACGCCAGCCTGGCCATGCTGCACGCCAGCGGCTGGCTCAATCATCGCCTGCGCGCGCTGCTGATCCAGCTGGCCAGCCATACGCTGCAACTGCCCTGGCCCACCACCGGCCAGTACCTGGCCCGCCGGCTGGTGGACTATCACCCTGACATTCACTGGGCGCAGGTGCAGCAGCACGCCAGCCCGCGTGCGGCGCGCCAGTTTAACCCGGTGGCGCAGGCGCTGACGCTCGACCCCCACGGGGGGTTTGTCGCCCGCTGGTTGCCGGCGCTGGCCAAAGTGCCAGCGCCATGGCGGTTTGAGCCGTGGAAAATGCCACTGGACGTGCAACAGCACTGTGGCGTGCGCATTGGCCGCGACTATCCGGCCCCATGCGTGGACTGGGTGGCCAACCAGGCCAAAGCGCCAGCGCCCAGCCCCAGGCCCCGGCCAGCCCGCGTGCCGCGCACGTCTCAGACCGGGCCGGGGCAGCTGGCACTGGGGTTTTAAAAAAACATGGCCCCGCTGGCAATCACGCCAGCGGGGCCATATCAATGGGAAGATGACGGGGACAGGGCTGGCTTAACTGGCCACCAACCCAAGCACGCAGCCCTGCGCCATCACCTGTCGGCATATCTCGTCCCATACCGCACCCGTTGGCAGCAGGGTTTCCCGGCTACGGAAATTATGCGGCAGACGCGGCTGAATCAGCTCGGCCAGCGCGCCTTCCGGGCGCAGTAGCGGGCGGGTAAAGCCATGCACGCCATCAGCGCCCACCGGGCGGGCCGGAAAAAAGCTGAACAAGGCCCCCAGCGGCTGGTCCAGGCTGGCACCGCGATACACCGGCAGGGTCGGGCTGTCAAAACACGCCTGATTCACCCGGCGAAACAGCGCCGACAGGCTGGCGTCGCCCACCGGTTGGCGGCCATTCACCACAAATACGGTATCCAGGGCAAATTCGCCCTGCAGATGTGAACCAAACGCCACAATATCGCCAATGTCCAGCCGGCTGAGTACCCGGTTGGGGCTGTCCTTGCCCGGCAAAAACAAAAACGGCGCGTCAAACACAAACGGGTGAGTGGGCAGCGCCTGCGTCTGGTCGCCATGCTGGCGGCTGGCGCGGCCAGACAGCACCGGCTGATGCACGGCGTTGGCGTCGGCCTTGTTGCGGCTGGCCGGCAGCACACGGTAGCGGGTGGCTTGCTCCCAGCTGCCCCAGAAACTGAGCGCGCCGGTTTCAATGGGCGCGCCGGGACGGGCCAGCCAGTGGGCGTGGCCCACCTGAAAAAATTTGCGCTGATGGCGCGGGCCGGGGTTGGCCGGGCACAGGCCGGAGCCGTCGGGTATGGGCTGGGCGGCCGGATGCATGTACTGGATGAAGCGCATGAATTCTGCTTCCTCATGGGTGCAAATGACCACTGCCTGCCGAGGGTGGCGGCAGGCAGTGGCGGGTCCGGGCCAGCGGAGCGGGGTTAGCCGACGCGGGGCAGGCGCGCCAGGGCGGCGCGGATGGCCTCGTCGGGGTAGTCGTAATCTTCCAGCGCGCCGGCAAAATATTTGTCGTAGCTTGCCATATCGAAGTGACCGTGCCCGGACAGGTTGAAGAACAGGGCCTTGGACTCGCCGCTTTCCTTGCAGGCCAGCGCTTCGTCCAGCGTGGCCCGGATGGCGTGGCAAGACTCCGGCGCAGGGATGATGCCTTCTGCGCGGGCAAAAGTCACGCCGGCTTCAAAGGTGGACAGCTGCGGCACCGCGCGCGCCTCAATCAGCCCATCGTGGTAGAGCTGGCTGACCAGCGAGCTGGCACCGTGGTAGCGCAAGCCACCGGCGTGGATTGACGGCGGCATGAAGTCGTGGCCAAGGGTGTATTGCTTCATCAGCGGGGTCAGCCCGGCAGTGTCGCCAAAATCATACGCATAGTGGCCACGGGTCAGCGTCGGGCAACTGGACGGCTCCACCGCCACCAGCCGCACCGGCTTGCCGCAGGCCTTGTCGGCCAGGAAGGGGAAGGCCACACCGCCAAAATTGGAGCCGCCGCCACACGGAGCAAACACCATGTCCGGGTAGTCTTCGGCCAGGGCAAACTGCTTGATCGCCTCCAGGCCAATCACCGTTTGATGCAACAGCACATGGTTGAGCACCGAGCCCAGGCCGTAGGTGGTGTCCTTGCGGCTGGCGGCTTCTTCCACCGCTTCGGCAATGGCCAGGCCCAGCGAGCCGGGGTTGTCGGCATCGGCTTCCAGCGCGGCGCGGCCAGCGGCGGTGTGCGTGCTGGGACTGGCCAGCACTTCGGCACCCCAGGTTTGCATCATCGAGCGGCGGAACGGTTTTTGTTGGTAGCTGACCTTGACCATGAACACCCGCACATCAATGCCAAAGGCCTGACCGGCAAACGCCAGCGAGCTGCCCCACTGGCCGGCACCGGTTTCGGTGGTCATGCGGCGGATGCCGGCTTCGTGGTTGTAGTAGGCCTGGGCAATGGCCGAGTTAAGCTTGTGGCTGCCCGCCGGGCTGCTGCCTTCGTACTTGTAATAAATACGCGCCGGGGTGCCCAGCGCGGCTTCCAGCCGACGCGCGCGCACCAGCGGGGTGGGCCGCCACAGCTGGTACAGCTGGCGCACCGGCTCCGGGATGGGAATCCAGCGTTCGCTGGAGACTTCCTGTTCGATGATGGCGTCGGTAAAGATGGCCGACAGCGCGTCCGGCCCGATGGGCTGCCCGTCCGGCCCCAGCACCGGCGCTGGCGGATGGGCCAGGTCGGCAACCACGTTATACCAGTGAGTGGGAATGTCGGTTTCGGGCAGGATGAAGCGGGTGGCGGACATGATGTTCTCGTGATGGGCAAGATAGACACGGGGCGGCCAACAGCGCACGCCCCTCAACGCCTGCCGCTTGCAACCACCGGCCCAGCCGGCCAAAACAAGCGGATGTTTCAGGTCAGCGCAAGAGAATAATCCATCGCCCTCCAGCGGGCAATCTCGGCCATGCGTTTTGCGTGAAAGCGTGCACGGCCACCCGGCAGAAAAAGCCCGGCGTTCAGGCCGGGCGGGCAGATAAGCCAAGCGTGCACACTACGCGAAGCAGGAGGCCGGTCTGGCCGCCCCGACGCCGCCTGTGGCTCAGCTGTTCTGAATCACAATCTTGGGAATGCGCGAGGAGAAATCCCGCGCCCGCTCGGCCACGCGGATGGCCACCTGACGGGCAATGGCCTGGTAGCGCTGGGCAATGGCACCATCGGGGTCGGCGGCCACGGTGGGTTTGCCCTGGTCGGCGGCCAGGCGGATGGACAAATCCAGCGGCAGCTGGCCCAGCACCGCCACGCCGTATTGCTCGGCCATTTTTGCCGCGCCGCCCTCGCCAAAAATCGGCTCGGCATGGCCGCAGTTCGAGCAGATATGCACGCTCATGTTTTCCACCAGGCCCAGAATCGGCACGCCAACCTTCTCGAACATCTTCAGGCCCTTTTTGGCGTCGAGCAGGGCGATGTCTTGCGGGGTGGTGACAATCACCGCGCCGGTGACCGGAATTTTTTGCGACAACGTCAGCTGCACATCGCCGGTGCCCGGCGGCATGTCGATCAACAGATAGTCCAGATTGTCCCAGCGGGTGTCGTTCAGCAGCTGTTGCAGCGCCTGGCTGACCATCGGCCCGCGCCAGATCATCGCCTGATCGTCGTCCACCAGATAGCCGATCGACATGCTTTGCAGGCCCAGGCTTTCCAGCGGCAACAGCGACTTATTGTCCGGCGACTCCGGGCGCTTGCCTTGCAGGCCCAGCAGCAAGGGCTGCGACGGGCCGTAGATGTCGGCGTCGAGAATGCCCACCCGCGCGCCTTCAGCGGCCAGCGCCAGCGCCAGGTTCACCGTGGTGGTGGACTTGCCCACCCCGCCCTTGCCAGAAGCAATGGCAATGATGTTTTTCACGCCAGGCAGCAGCGACACGCCACGCTGGGCGGCATGGGCGACAATCTGGCTGCTGACCTTCACCTCGGCATCGGTCACCCCGGCCAGGGTGAGCAGATGGGCGCGCACCTGGGCGGCCAGTGCGTCCCACTGCGAGCGGGCCGGATAGCCCAGCACCACCTCCAGGCTGACGCGACCGCCGTCGATCTTGAGGTGCTTGATGGCCTTGGCGCTGACCAGATCCTTGCCAGTGTTGGGGTCCAGACAGGTTTTCAGGTGGTCGGTTACCTGCTCTGGGGTCAGGGCAGCGTTGCCGCCGCCAAACAGGGTTTTAATCAGATTCATGGTGGGGGTTCCATTGGGTGTGGCGGGTCAACTTGCTACAATAGGGGTTTTACTGCTTTTTACAAGACGCGGAATCCCATGACTGCCCAGAAACGCCAGATTCTTGTGACCAGCGCGTTACCCTACGCGAACGGCGCCATCCACCTTGGCCATATGGTCGAGCATATCCAGACCGATATCTGGGTGCGTTTCCAGAAGATGCGTGGCCACGACTGCCACTATGTCTGCGCCGACGACACCCACGGCACGCCGATCATGCTCAAGGCCGAAAAAGACGGCATCACCCCCGAGGCGCTGATCGAACGCGTGCACGCCGAGCACCTGCGCGACTTCACCGGCTTTCACATCGGCTACGACAACTACTACAGCACCAATAGCGCAGAAAACCGCCATTACTCGTATGACATCTACCGCAAGCTGAAAGCCGACGGCAAGATTGTCAGCCGCACCATCGAGCAACTGTTCGACCCGGAAAAGCAGATGTTTCTGCCCGACCGCTTCGTCAAGGGCGAATGCCCCAAGTGCGGTGCCAAAGATCAATACGGCGATTCCTGCGAGGCCTGTGGTGCCACCTACAGCCCGACCGAGCTGAAAAACCCTTATTCCGCCGTGTCTGGTGCCACGCCGGTGCTGCGCGAGAGCGAGCATTTCTTCTTCCGCCTGGGCGAATGCGCCGACTTCCTGCGCGACTGGACTGCCGGGGCCAGCACGCTGGCCGATGGCCGCCGCCAGCCGCACCTGCAAACCGAATCGCTGAACAAGATGAACGAGTGGATCGACGGCGGCCTGCAGGACTGGGACATCTCGCGCGATGCGCCGTACTTCGGCTTTGAAATCCCCGACGCACCGGGCAAGTATTTCTATGTGTGGCTGGATGCGCCGATTGGCTATATGGCCAGCTTCAAAAACCTGTGCGAGCGCAGCGGCCTGAACTTTGACGACTACTTCAAGGCCGACTCCACCGCCGAGCTGTACCACTTTATCGGCAAGGACATCCTGTATTTCCACGCGCTGTTCTGGCCGGCCACCCTGCAATATTCTGGCTACCGCACGCCCACTGGCGTATTTGCCCACGGCTTTTTGACCGTGGACGGCCAGAAAATGTCCAAGTCGCGTGGCACCTTCATCACCGCGCAAAGCTATCTGGACTGCGGGCTGAACCCCGAATGGATGCGCTATTACATCGCCGCCAAGCTGACCAGCAAGATCGAAGACATCGACCTGTCGCTGGAGGACTTTGTCGCCCGCGTCAACAGCGACCTGATTGGCAAATTCATCAATATCGCCAGCCGCGCCGCTGGTTTTATCAGCAAGCGCTTTGCCGGCCAGCTGGCCGCCACGCTGAGCGCGCCAGACAGCCTGGCCAGCCCGGTGTGCTACGCCGGCGAGCTGGAATCCGGTGCGGCACTGCTGGCGCATCTGCAACAGCAGGCCGACAGCATCGCCCAGGCGCTGGAAGCGCGTGAATACGCCCGTGCGCTGCGCGAGGTGATGGGCCTGGCCGACAAGGTCAACGCCTATGTGGACGCCAACAAGCCATGGGAGCTGGCCAAGCAGGAAGGCCAGGAAGCGCGCCTGCACGAAGTGTGCAGCGTACTGATCAACGCCTTCCGCCTGCTGGCGCTGTACCTGAAACCCGTGCTGCCCAAGCTGGCTGCCGATGTGGAAGCTTTCCTCAATATCGCCCCGCTGACCTGGCAGGATGCTGGCAGCCTGCTGCTGGGCCATAGCATCCAGCCCTACCAGCACCTGATGACGCGCATCGACCCGAAGCAGATCGAAGCGCTGATCGAAGCCAACAAGCAAAGCCTGGACACCGCCCCGGCTGCCGTGGACATCGAACCGTTTGCCGACACCATCGGCATCGACGACTTTGCCAAGCTGGACCTGCGCGTGGCCACCGTACTGGACTGCAAGCTGGTGGACGGCTCGGACAAACTGCTGCAATTCACCGTCGATCTGGGCAGCGAAACGCGCAATATCTTCTCCGGCATCCGCAAAGCCTACGCCGACCCGGCCAGCCTGATTGGCCGCCAGGTGATCGTGGTGGCCAACCTCGCCCCGCGCAAAATGCGCTTTGGCGTGTCACAAGGCATGATTCTGTGCGCCAGCGGCGTGGACGACGGCAGCGGGCTGTTTTTGCTGGATAGCGACGATGGCGCGATGCCGGGGATGCGGGTGAGCT
>ERZ724510.1340-NODE-1340-length-13710-cov-6.261516_pt1 | contig 13710 bp, 12 predicted proteins | sample MGYA00376043_ERZ724510 | MGnify/ENA primary metagenome ERZ724510 (study PRJEB28724, sample SAMN07190888) | wastewater metagenome | isolation source: influent of sewage treatment plant in Hong Hong | place: USA: Christiansburg, Virginia | collected 2016-03-01 ... | reverse complement strand
TCGGCCAGCGTGACGCAGGCGTCGTTGCCGGACTGGACAATCATGCCCTTGATCAAGTCATCAACCGGCACTTGTGTGTCGACCCGGATGAACATTTTAGAACCGCCGGTGCGCCAGGCTTTTTCCGAAACCGGCAGCGGCTGGTCGATGGCGATGGTTTTCTGTTGCAAGGCCTTGAACGTCAGATAGGCCGTCATCAGTTTGGTCAGCGAGGCTGGTTCAAGACGCTCATCCGGTTTCGTCGAGGTCAGCATCTGGCCCGATCCCATTTCAAGCAACAGCCAGGATTTGGCGGCGAGTTCAGGCGGGACGGGGGCTTGCTGGGCGAGCGATTGGCCGGCGCAAATGAGGGCCAGAAAAATGAAAAATAGTTTACGAAGCTGCATGGTTATCTTTTTTTGGGTCTTGCATTGGGGGGAGCGCATTATACCTCTGCCGAAACTTCGTCCTGTGGCGAAGCAGCACAAAGTACCTCGATGGCAGGGTGGCGAATCCGGCGTTCATTGGAGATAGCGTAAATATGTTCGCTAACACCGCTCATCGCACCAATCACCCGTGCGTCAAGCTGCTCGGCAACCTGGTCGGCCAGCGCCAACGGGGCGGTGAATAGCCCCAGACCCTCACGGCCAAAGGTGTTGGCGAGGGCGCTGTCTTCGAATTCGCCGACAATGCGTGGCCGAACATTGGCGCTTTCCAACCAGCGATCTATTCTTGAGCGTAGGGCGTTGTGGCGAGTGGGTAACAGTATGGGGGCACCATCAAGTGATTGCGGGAAATTTCCTGTGTAGCGGTCAACCAGCGCTGGACTGCCAAAAATGCCGGTGGCGAAATCCCCGAGACGCTTGCTGAATACCTTGAGGTTGCCGCCGACGGGTGCCGGTCTGTCTGTCAGGACAACATCCAGTCGGTGTAGTGCGAGATCGGCGAGCAGGGTTTCAAATTCGCCTTCGTCGCAAATCAGGCGAACATCAACCGGCATTTTGTAAACCGAAGAAAGCAGGCGATAAGCGAGCAGTTTCGGGATGCCGTCTGAAATGCCGACGCGTAGCCGTAGCGTGGATGCGCTGTCGCTGGTGCTTAAGGCTTCGACCATGGCATCGCCCAATTGAAAAATCTGATCGGCGTAACCCAGTGCCAGTCGTCCCGACTCGGTCAAGGCCAAACCGCGACCCTGGGCGATAAACAAGGATTTGCCCAATTGCCGTTCAAGCAAACTTAATTGCCCGCTGATGGTCTGAATGGCGACATCCAGACGTTCGGCGGCGCGTGTCATGCTGCCTTCCTGAGCAACGACCCAGAAGTAGTAAAGGTGCTTGAAATTCAGATTGTTCATAAATTAGTGTCTGTAAAAACCGAAGAGTTGTTCAATTTTCATCCGATTTTGCCGTGCTGTCCAATGCAGTATTATTCGTCCGTAATCTTTAAACCGGAGTTGATCATGAAACGTGTCGTTCTATTTCTCGCTACCAACCTGGCCGTCATGCTGGTGCTCAGCCTGGTCACCAGCCTGCTCGGCGTCAATAAGTTCCTCACGGCCAATGGCTTGAACCTTGGCATGCTGCTCGTCTTCGCTGCTGTTATCGGTTTTGGCGGTTCGCTGATTTCGCTGATGATGTCGAAAATGATGGCGAAGTGGAGTACCGGTGCCCGCGTCATTGAGTCACCGAGCAACTCGACGGAAGTCTGGCTGGTTGATACCGTCGGTCGTCTGGCGCAACGCGCGGGTTTGCCTATGCCGGAAGTGGCAATCTACGACGGTGAACCCAATGCCTTCGCAACGGGTGCGAGCAAGAACAGTTCTCTGGTTGCCGTATCGACCGGTCTCTTGCAAAGCATGACGCGTGAAGAAGCTGAAGCGGTGCTGGCGCACGAAGTGGCGCACATTGCCAACGGTGACATGGTGACACTGACGCTGATTCAGGGCGTGGTCAATACTTTCGTCGTCTTCCTGTCGCGCGTCATCGGCTACGCCGTCGATTCCTTCCTGCGCAAGGGCGAAGAAAACACTGGTCCGGGTATCGGTTATATGGTCACCAGCATCATCTGTGAGATTGTTTTTGGTGTTCTGGCCAGCGTCATCGTCGCCTACTTCTCGCGTCAGCGCGAATTCCGGGCTGATGCCGGTGCGGCGCAGCTGATGGGTAGCGCAACGCCGATGCAGAACGCGCTGCGCCGCCTCGGTGGTCTGCATACCGAACCGTTGCCGCAGAGCATGGCGGCCTCCGGTATTGCTGGCGGTTCGAGCTGGATGGCGCTGTTCTCGACTCACCCGCCGCTGGAAGAGCGCATCGCCGCGCTGAATAGTAGCCGCTGAGCGCCCTAAAGTAGCGTGCCGGCAATTGCTGGCACGCGGCGCCCCGCTCTGACTTTTTTCTCCAATACCCCGTTTTTGACGGGGCAGGTACGGACTTTGCCTTGAAATCGCCATGAACCTTAAAAAAACACTATTCGCAGTGACTTTGGGTCTGAGTACCAGCCTTGCTGTTGCGCAGACAGAGTTCGATCTGCCCAGCCTCGAAACGTTGGCCATGACCTCGAGCCGCTCGCTGTTGGCATCTCGTGATCAGGTGACGGCGGCGCGTTATGCAATTGATAGCGCTGGCGCTTTTCCAAACCCCGAATTGGAGTATCTGAGTGGCAATGCCCGTGCGCGCAGTCCGGGTGGAAACCCGGGGGATGCCCGCAGTGTCACGCTGACCCAGCCGATTGATTTGCCTTGGCGGCGTGCGGCACGGATCGGTGCAGCCGAGGCCGGACTGGAATCGGCAAGCGCCGGCTCGCGCATGTTTGAGGCCGATTTGTTGGCGCGTTTGCGAGTACGTTATTACGAGGTTTTGCGCCGCGAGGCCGAGCTGAGCAATGCCCGGGAAGATGCCGCGCTGATGGAGAAAGTGCGTTCAAAGATTGCTTTGCGTGTTGAGACCGGCGAAGCGCCGCGTTTTGAACTGATCAAGGCTGATGCTGAGTCCCTGAATGCCCAGAAAACAGCACAGGCCGCCGGCTTCCGTCTTGAACAGTCGCGTTCCTTGCTGCGTCAGGCGGTGGGTGGCGGCTTGCCTGCCGAATTCAAATTGAGCAGCCGTCTGCGTGATGTACCGGCCTTGGTGCCGTTGGATACTGTGCGCAGTCAAATGGCCGAATCCAGCCCCGATCTGGCACGCGGACGCGCTGAAATGGTGCGTGCCGAGCGACAACTTGAGCTGGAACGTGCCCAGCGCCTGCCCAGTCTGGCCTTGAAGGCCAGCATGGATGAAGACCCGGACATGCGCGCCTCAAAAATCGGTGTGGTTGTCTCGATTCCAATCTGGGATCGGCGACGTGGACCGGTTGGCGAAGCCGCTGCCCAGTTGTCACGAGCGCGCAATGAGCTGGAGGCGCAACAGTATTCGCTGAGCCAGGGGCTGGAAGTTGCCTATCAGCAATACGAAATTGCGCAGACGCAAGTCACCGCACTGGAGTCCGGGATCGTCCGTCAGGCCGAGTCGGCATTGAGGGTCGCCGAGGCGGCCTACCGTTTCGGTGAACGAGGTTTTCTTGAAGTGCTCGATGCGCAACGGGTATTTCGTGCGGCGCGTAGTGAATTGATTGCAGCGAGATATGAACTGGCTGCGGCCTGGGTTGAAATTGAACGACTGCGGGCGACGCCCGGGGGAAGCAAGTAATGAAAAAAGCACTTATTTTGCTGTTGACCGCAACACTCATTGCCGGATGCAACAAGGATGACAAAAAGGCGGTCGCAGCAGCACCGGCTGATCCGGCACTGGTTGCACCGGCGCCCGAATTGCTTGCCCAGCTCAAACTGGCGCCATTGAGCACGCAGCCGGTGGCCGAAACCTTGCGAGTGGCCGGTCGAATTGACTTTGATGAGCAGCGGCTGGCACGTATCGGCGCGACCATCACCGGTCGGGTCACTGATATTGATGCCTTGCTTGGCCAGGAGGTCAAAAAGGGCGAGGTACTGGCACGTCTGAACAGCAGCGAGCTTTCCACTCAGCAGCTGGCTTATTTGCGGGCGCGAGCCCAGCTTGAACTGAACCGGCGCAATGCCGAGCGCGCCAAATCCCTGTTCGAGGCCGACGTGATCGGTGCTGCCGAATTGCAGCGCCGGCAAAGCGAGTTTCAGATTTCGGTTGCCGAGACGCGTGCCGCTTCAGATCAGCTGCAATTGCTTGGCGTGACACTGGCTTCGATTGAACGCCTCGGCCAGCATGGCGCAGTCAATTCGCTGACGCCGGTTGTCTCGACGTTGAACGGCCATGTGGTAGAACGGAAACTGGCACAGGGGCAGGTGGTTCAGCCTGCTGACGCCTTGTTTGTCGTGGCTGATTTGTCGCGTTTGTGGGCCGTTGCGCAGGTGCCGGAACAGCAGGTGAGTCAGGTCAAGGTCGGACAGTCAGTGAGTATTGAGGTGCCGGCATTGGGTAACGAAAAACTGGTCGGCAAGCTGATTTATGTCGGGCAGACGATCAACCCGGAAACGCGCACGGTACTGGTGCGCACTGAACTGGATAATCGCGACGGACGCCTGAAGCCGGCCATGCTGGCTTCTATGCTGATTGAGGCACGAGCTATAGAGCGTCAGGTGGTGCCGGCCAGCGCCGTGGTGCGCGAGAATGATGAAGATCACGTCTTTGTCGCCCAAGGCGATGGTGCATTTCTCCTGACCAAGGTCAAACTCGCGCCGGAACAGGGTGGGCAGCGCGTGGTGCTTTCCGGCTTGAAGGGTGATGAAAAGCTTGTTGTCGATGGTGCTTTCCATCTCAACAACGAGCGTAATCGCAAAGCCATGGAGGGATCATGATTGAATCCCTGGTACGTGGTGCCCTTTCACAACGCCTTATTGTTGCGGTGGTTGCTGCCATCCTGTTTTTCTTCGGCCTCGATGCGGCACGCAAACTGTCGGTCGATGCTTTTCCGGATGTGACCAATATTCAGGTACAGATCGCCACCGAAGCACCGGGGCGTTCACCTGAGGAAGTCGAGCGTTTTGCCACTGTGCCACTCGAAGTGGCGATGACCGGCCTGCCCGGTCTGGAGGAAATGCGTTCGCTTAACAAGCCCGGGCTGTCGTTGATCACGCTGGTTTTTAATGACAAAATAGATCTCTACTTTGCTCGCCAGTTGGTGATGGAACGTTTGCTGGAAGTCGGCACGCGTCTGCCGCCGGGTATTTCGCCAGTGCTTGGGCCGGTTTCGACTGGTTTGGGCGAGGTTTATCAATACACGCTGGAGCGCCCGGATGATGGTGATCGAGCGCTGACTGAAGAGGAATTGATGCAGCGCCGAACCGCCCAGGATTGGGTGGTGCGTCCACTCCTGCGCTCGATTCCCGGTGTAGCCGAAATCAACTCGCAGGGTGGTTTTGCCAAACAGTATCAGGTGCTGGTCAATCCAGACCGCTTGCGCCATTTCGGGTTGAGCATCGCCGATGTCTATCAGGCGGTTGGGCGAAACAACGCCAATGCCGGTGGTGGTGTGCTGCCGCAATATGCTGAGCAATATCTGATTCGCGGCGTTGGTCTGGTCAAAGATCTGGATGATCTGCGCGTCATCGTGCTTAAGGAAAAGGACGGTGTGCCGGTCTATGTGCGTGATGTCGCCGAGGTGCAGATCGGCCACGAAGTACGTCAGGGTGCGCTGATCAAAAATGGTACGACCGAGTCGGTGGGCGGTATTGTATTGATGCTTTCCGGTGGCAATGCCAAGGCGGTGGTCAGCAAAATCAAGGCACGGGTCGATGAGATCAACGCCAAGGGCATGCTGCCGGATGGCCTGAAGATTGTTGCGTATTATGATCGTTCAGAATTGGTCGATGCGGCGCTGTGGACCGTAACTAAGGTGCTCCTGGAAGGCGTGCTGCTGGTCGTTGTCGTGCTTTTCCTCTTCCTTGGCGATGTGCGCTCTTCGCTGATTGTGGTCGCGACACTGGTGCTGACGCCGCTGCTGACTTTTGTGGCGATGAACAAGCTGGGGATTTCCGCCAACCTGATGTCGCTCGGTGGTCTGGCGATCGCCATCGGTTTGATGGTTGATGGTTCGGTTGTTGTGGTCGAAAACGCTTTTCTGCAACTTGGGCGCAAAGCGAAAACCGGCGAGAGCCAGTTGCGAGTGATATTGCATGCCGTGGTGGAGGTGGCAACACCGGTCATCTTCGGTGTCGGCATCATCATTCTGGTCTTCCTGCCGTTGATGACGTTGCAAGGCATGGAAGGCAAGATGTTCGCCCCGCTCGCCTACACCATCGCGATTGCACTGGCCATTTCGCTGATCCTGTCGCTGACACTGACGCCGGTGATGTCGACTTATCTGCTGAAGCCGCCTGCGCATGATGGCGACCACGACACGCGGCTGATTGCGATCATGAAGCAACACTATCTGAGGATGCTGCACTGGACGCTGGCCAACGAAAAGAAGACGGTGATCGCGGCTGTGGCAGCCTTTGGTTTGACCGTGGCAACCCTGCCTTTCCTTGGTACCGCCTTCATTCCGGAAATGAAAGAAGGTTCGGTGGTGCCGGGTATCAATCGTGTGCCTAACATTTCCCTTGAGGAATCAATCAAGATGGAAATGGAGGCCATGCGCCTGGTCATGCAGGTACCGGGTGTCAAGTCGGCTGTTTCCGGCGTGGGTCGCGGCGAGTCGCCAGCCGACCCGCAGGGACCGAACGAGTCTACGCCGATTGTCAGCCTCAAGCCGCGCAGTGAATGGCCGTCGGGCTGGACACAGGATGACATTCAGGATGCCATGCGTGAGAAGTTGAAGGTCTTGCCTGGCGTCCAGGTGGTCATGGCTCAGCCGATTTCGGACCGGGTCGATGAAATGGTCACCGGTGTGCGTTCAGACATCGCGGTCAAAGTCTTTGGCGACGATCTCGAGCAACTGAAGAAGCTGGCCGGCCAGATCGGCAAGGTCGCCCAGACCTTGCAGGGCGCACAGGATTTGCGTATTGAAAAGGTCAGTGGACAGCAGTATTTGTCGGTTGATATCGACCGCCAGGCCATTGCCCGACTTGGTCTGAATGTTTCCGATGTGAACGATGTTCTGGAGACTGCTATCGGTGGCAAGGTGTTCACGGAAATCTTTGAAGGTGAGCGGCGCTTTCCGGGAGTGGTCCGATTGCCGGAGCGCTTCCGAAATAACGTCGAAGCGATTTCCAATGTCCTGATCACTTCGCCAAACGGGGCGCAGGTGCGTCTGACTGATGTCGCCAAAATCCGGGTTCAGGATGGCCCGGCGCAGATTTCGCGTGAATTGGGTAAGCGACGCATCGTTATTGGTGTGAACGTCAAGGATCGAGACCTCGGTAGCTTTGTTGCCGAATTGCAGCAAAAGGTTGAGGCGCAGATCAAGTTGCCGGAAGGCTACTATCTGGAGTGGGGCGGGCAGTTCCAGAATATGGAACGGGCGCTCGGTCACCTGACGATCATCATCCCGATTACCATTGCGGCGATTTTCTTCCTGCTCTTTATCCTGTTCAATTCGCTTCGTTTTGCAACACTGATCATCACCGTGCTGCCATTTGCCTCGATCGGCGGCATCATCGGGCTCTTTGTTTCCGGCGAGTACCTGTCAGTGCCGGCCTCGGTAGGCTTCATTGCACTGTGGGGCATTGCCGTGCTTAACGGGGTGGTCTTGGTGTCTTATATACGCGGTTTGCGTGAAGATGGCAGGACGGTGCAACAAGCCGTGATCGAAGGCGCTACGCTGCGTTTCCGCCCGGTGATGATGACGGCCACCGTCGCCATGCTCGGCCTGATTCCCTTCCTGTTCTCTAGCGGACCAGGTTCGGAAGTCCAACGTCCGCTGGCCATCGTCGTGATTGGCGGTCTGATTACCTGTACCCTGCTTACGCTGCTGGTTTTGCCTACAATTTACCGCTGGTTTGACGAGGAGAAAGTCGAAGCATGAAAGAGATCAAGGCAATTATTCGCCCCAACAAGCTGGCTTCATTGAGGGATGCCCTTGTGGCGCTGCATGAATTTCCTGGTATGACGGTCAGTAAAGTGGAGGGCTGCAGCGCTCCGAACCGGCATCTTGCACATCACAATATCAAGGAGCAACTAACCGACTATACGCCCAAGGTGCGTATCGAAATTGTTGCTCCCGACGAAGTGGCGCAGTTGATTTTTGACCGCATCACCGAGGTTGCAAAGACTGGACATTTTGGTGATGGTCTGGTCTGGATCACCGAGGTGGAGCAAGCGGCTTTCATTTTCAAAACAACTCCTGGTCCCGCTACATAAAATATAACTTTCGTCATGTGCGGATAATTTCACAGTCGAATTTGCTTGCTGTCCATAAAATTGCCGGTGTAGAAACAGATTGCTGTGGCGATCAATATTATCGGTCAATATGGACATAATGCGGAATCCGGGCATCAACCTCAATTTGATGTCCCCTACTGAATTACAGGAAGGCATCGCCCGCCTTTCGCGTGGCGCCTATTTTAAAGAGGCGACGCTGGAAATGACGCTCAGCATCCTCACCGAATCGGCGGCGCAGATGTCTGGCATCGAGCGGGTCAGCATCTGGGCATTGTGTGAGGGGCAAAGCGAATTGCGCAGCCTCGATCTTTACGAGCTTTCCAATCGTCGCCATCTGAGTGGTGAGAGTATTTACGCCCGCGATTATCCAAATTATTTCAGTGCTTTACGCCACGAAGATTGCATTGTTGCCGACGATGCAGCGCTCCACCCTGCGACGAGGGAATTTGCCGGTGGTTACCTGGGGTTGCATGGGATTACTGCCATGCTTGACACGCCAATACACATTCGCGGCAACCTCGAAGGAGTGTTGTGTCTTGAACAGGTCGGAACGCGTCTTTCATGGACGGCCATGCATCGACTATTTGCACATGCGGTCGCCAATCTGGTGACGTTGGCCCTGGTTGAATATGAAGCAGATGAAGCAAGGCATCAAGCGCGCTCGGCAAATGAACGCTTGCGTGCGCTCCTTGATCCCTTGTCCGATTCAAGTGTCGACCGTATCCGTCAGTTTTCTTAGTGCAACAAGTTGAGACAAAACGTGGGCGCGAATTGTTTCACTCTCCAGACTGTTATGTGTGCTTGCCTGCTGCAAGGTTTGCAACAGTTGGCGGGCGGCGTGGATCATGCCGTAGAGTGACAGATGCTCTGCGTGCTCGATCAGTTCGCCAGTCTCGATCAATAGAAGTTTGCCATCCGGCGGTAGAGCCGCCAGTGCGTCGAGCATGCGCTCCAGGCGTTCATGGGTTTCGGCAACAAACAGGCGATCGATGACGGTTGAGCGTACATTCGTTTCCTTGGCGGTTGCTGCACTTTTTTCCAGACGCAGGGCAAAGTGCTGGATACGCTCGGCAAAAGCTGGGTGCTCAAGACCTTCGCCTTCGATCAGGCATTCGCAACAAGCGCTGAGTGCGGCGACGATGTGCGGCGATACCGCTTCTTCCTCAAAGCAGTCGATGGCACTGGCCAGTGCTTCCCCAAGGTGCAGGCAATCGATATCACCTGTTTCCAGTGTCAGGCTGTAAAGCGCGAAAACAGCTGGTCGAATATTGTCTTCAGCGGCGCTATGGCGCTCTGTCCACGCATCATGCAAATGTTGGCAGGCGGCAATCCAGCGCGTATTGAGTGCTGGCGGAAAACGCAGTTTTTGTGGCTTGGCCAGCCAGGGCAGGATGGCAGCAGTGGCCTCCTGCGCGGAAGCCACGGCCATGCTGCTTTCCTCGAGACGCTCCTCGGGGATTTCAGACATCGTCAGGTTTATTGGCTGGCCAGTTTGGCGAAGGCGCTCACTACTTCCGGAGGGGCTTGCACCAATTCGATCAAGACGCCTTCGCCGCCAATCGGCGACTCTTCATTACCCTTCGGGTGCAGAAAAGTGATGTCAAAACCGGCGGCGCCCTTGCGGATGCCGCCTGGTGCGAAACGCACACCGTTGGCCGACAGCCATTCAACGGCCTTGGGTAAATCATCGATCCACAAACCGACGTGGTTCAGGGGGGTGGCGTGCACTGCCGGTTTTTTCTCCGGGTCAAGCGGCTGCATCAGATCGACCTCAACCTTGAACGGACCGCTGCCCATGGCGCAGATGTCTTCATCGACATTCTCGCGCTCGGAAACGAAGGTGCTGGTTACTTCAAGGCCAAACATGTCGACCCACAGGGTGCGCAGCTTTTCCTTGGATGGCCCGCCGATAGCGATTTGCTGAATGCCTAGCACCTTGAATGGACGTTGGCTCATGATTTTTTCTCCTGTTTGCGTTGAGCGAAAATGAGTAAAGCGATACCGATGGCGATCATTGGCAGGGACAGCCATTGTCCCATGCTGATCGTGTAGGAATGGCCAAAAATGCCGGCGTCCGGTTCGCGGAAGAATTCTGTAATGAAGCGGAATACGCCATAGCCCGCAAGTGCCATGCCGGTGACAGCGCCACGCTGTCGCGGTCGACTGGCAAAAAGCCACAAAATTATGAACAGCGCCAAACCTTCCAATCCGACATGATAAAGCTGCGACGGATGGCGTGGCTGCATGTCGCCGGATTGCGGAAAAATCATCGCCCACGGCAGGCTGGGATCGGTCACGCGGCCCCACAGCTCGCCATTGATGAAGTTGCCAATGCGTCCGGCAGCTAGGCCAAGTGGAACCAGTGGCGCGACAAAATCGACCACATCCAGCCAGTTGAAATTTTGTTTGCGCGCCCACAAGCCTAGGGCGATCAAAACACCGAGAAATCCCCCGTGAAAAGCCATGCCACCTTTCCAGACGGCAAAAATTTCCAGCGGATGAGCAAAGTAATAACCCGGCTCGTAAAAAATAACCTGTCCCAGTCGACCGCCGAGGATGACCCCCAGCATGCCGTAAAAAAGCAGGTCGTCGAGTTGTTCCACCGTCAGAATCGAAGGCCGCGTGCGAATGCGATAGCGCCCGAGCAAAATAAACTGAACGAAGGCGACCAAATACATCAAACCGTACCAGCGCACAGAAAGCGGGCCGAGCGAAAAAGCAATGGGGTCGAACTGGGGATGAAGAAGCATTACGTGTGGAGACTCAGCTAGAATTCAACAATTATAGTTCGCGCCGAATGTGCTTAAACGTTGGCGTCAAGTTTCAGATGGAGATTTACATGCCCCAATACCGCTCACGCACCTCCACCCACGGTCGTAACATGGCTGGCGCCCGCTCCCTTTGGCGAGCGACCGGCATGAAAGACGGTGACTTTGGCAAGCCGATTATCGCCGTGGTTAATTCCTTTACCCAGTTCGTTCCGGGTCACGTCCATCTCAAAGATATGGGCCAGTTGGTGGCGCGCGAGATTGAGGCGGCCGGCGGTGTCGCCAAGGAATTCAACACCATAGCCATTGATGATGGCATTGCCATGGGCCACAGCGGAATGCTCTATTCGCTGCCTAGTCGTGACCTGATTGCTGATTCGGTCGAATACATGGTCAATGCGCACTGTGCCGATGCAATGGTGTGTATTTCCAATTGCGACAAAATTACCCCAGGCATGTTGATGGCCGCCATGCGCGTCAATATTCCGGTGATTTTTGTTTCGGGTGGTCCGATGGAGGCCGGCAAGGTGACGATTCAAGGTCAGGTGATTCATCTTGACCTCGTCGATGCCATGGTCAAGGCGGCAGATGCGTCGGTTTCACAGGCTGACCTCGACGAAATCGAGCGTTCTGCTTGTCCGACCTGTGGTTCATGCTCCGGTATGTTTACCGCAAACTCAATGAATTGTCTGACCGAAGCCTTTGGTCTCAGTTTGCCGGGAAATGGCACTGTTGTTGCCACGCACGCTGATCGCAAGCAGCTCTTCCTGCGCGCTGGGCGGCAGATCGTCGAGTTGTGCAAGCGTTACTACGAACAGGATGACGCCTCGGTATTGCCGCGCTCCATCGCAACGAAGGAGGCCTTCGAAAACGCAATGACCCTCGATGTCGCCATGGGTGGCTCGACCAACACCGTGCTACACATTCTGGCGACTGCGCAGGAAGCGGGCGTTGATTTCACCATGGCTGACATTGACCGTATCTCGCGCTCGGTACCTTGCTTATGCAAAGTAGCGCCAATGACCGACAAGTACCACATCGAAGACGTTCATCGTGCTGGTGGCATCTTTGGCATCCTCGGTGAGCTTGACCGCGCCGGTCTGATCCATCGTGATGTGCCGAATGTTCATGCAAAAACATTGGGCGAAGCGATAGATCGCTGGGATGTGGTGCGTGAACACGATGTCAAAGTGCATCAGTTTTTCAAGGCAGCGCCTGGTGGCGTTCCGACGCAAGTTGCCTTCTCGCAGGATCGGCGTTTCAATGAGCTTGATCTGGACCGCACCCACGGCTGTATTCGCAACCGAGCCAACGCCTACTCTCAGGAAGGTGGGCTGGCGGTGCTCTACGGCAATATCGCGGTTGATGGCTGCATCGTTAAGACTGCAGGTGTTGATGAGTCGATCTGGAAATTTACGGGGCGTGCCCGTGTCTTTGAAAGCCAGGATGCTGCGGTCGACGCTATTTTGGCCGGAAAAATTGTGGCTGGCGACGTGGTCGTAATCCGCTACGAAGGCCCCAAGGGCGGCCCGGGCATGCAGGAAATGCTGTATCCGACCTCCTATCTCAAATCAATGGGTCTGGGTAAAGACTGCGCCCTGCTTACCGATGGTCGTTTCTCCGGCGGTACGTCCGGACTTTCGATTGGGCACGCTTCACCAGAAGCGGCGGACGGCGGAGCGATTGGTTTGGTCGAAGAAGGCGATACGATAGAGATCGATATTCCGCAGCGCCGTATTCAGCTCGCCATTACCGATGAGGCGTTGGCCGCTCGTCGAGCGGCAATGGAGTCTCGTGGTGATGCTGCCTGGCAACCCGTTGATCGTGAGCGCGTCGTCTCGGCAGCGCTTCAAGCTTATGCGCTAATGGCAACCTCGGCAGACAAAGGTGCGGTTCGCGATGTAACCCAGATACGCCGAAAATAAGTCAGGCGAAATCTGTCAACGCAGCCTCGGCATATGCGTTATATGCTGAGGCTCAGGAAGAAAGCCTTTAATGCCGCAGATTTAATACAGGTATTTGCAAGCGGATAAAAAGGGTTCTATCATCCAAAGCTGAATTACCCACAAACCCGCAAACGGAGCGAGATAATGAAAGCTGTTTACGTTGCAATGATCGCCGCTGGTATCGTCATGACCGGTCAAGTTCAAGCTGATGAAGCCCTGGCTAAAGCCAAGAACTGCATGGCTTGCCACACAGTCGACAAGAAACTGGTTGGCCCGGCTTACAAAGATGTCGCCGCCAAATACAAGGGCGATGCAAAAGCACCGGCTATGCTGGCTGCCAAGGTCAAGGCTGGTGGTAAGGGTGCTTGGGGTGAAATCCCGATGCCGCCGAATAATGTTACCGATGACGAAGCAAAGAAATTGGTTGCCTGGGTTCTGGCTCAGAAGTAATCCTGACGTTGTTTTGCAAAAAAACCGGCCTCGTGCCGGTTTTTTTATATCTGGTGTTGTTGACAGAATCTTTGTTGACCCGGATAATCTTGCGTTCTTCCGGAGGGGTACCCAAGCGGTCAACGGGAACAGACTGTAAATCTGTCGGCTCTGCCTTCGAAGGTTCGAATCCTTCCCCCTCCACCAGATTGAATGCTTTAGTGGCCTGTGTTGCGGGCAAGGGTTTAGCGGGTGTAGCTCAATGGTAGAGCTGAAGCCTTCCAAGCTTAAGACGAGGGTTCG
>ERZ724510.1339-NODE-1339-length-13714-cov-6.237353_pt1 | contig 13714 bp, 16 predicted proteins | sample MGYA00376043_ERZ724510 | MGnify/ENA primary metagenome ERZ724510 (study PRJEB28724, sample SAMN07190888) | wastewater metagenome | isolation source: influent of sewage treatment plant in Hong Hong | place: USA: Christiansburg, Virginia | collected 2016-03-01 ... | reverse complement strand
AAGGCCATCATCAGGCCGAGTACGGCAAAGCCGGCGGAGAGTTTCTTGCCTATCGTCATGGTGTTCATGGCATGTCCTGCATATGGGTCATCAAGTGGCATTCGTCGGCGCCGGCCCCTCGAGGCGCGAGCACGCTAGCTGCCATCCATAGCAGTCATTCAAATCTCATCCGTATCGGCACGAAAGAGAGGGCCAAACGGGTGTCAAACAGGCCATCCCGCGGCACGGAGAGCTGTATCGGCCAGCGCGGGCATCACTTTAGGATTTTTTCAGAAAAAAACCGGGGCAGACGGAGGGAAGAAGTCGGGGCATGTCGGCGCGACATGCCCCTGGGTGACTAGCCTTTCAAGCCACCGAGAAACTCGGCACGGGTGTCTGGCTGGGTCTTGAAGACCCCACCGAGGGAGGTGGTGGTGGTGTAGGAGGTCGAATCCATCACGCCGCGCGCCTTCACGCAGAAGTGGGTCGCCTTGATGCTGATGGCCACGTCCTTGGTGCCGAGCAGGGTCTGCAACGCCAGCAGGATCTGCTGGGTGAGCCGCTCCTGCACCTGGGGACGGCGGGCGAAGAACTGCACTATGCGGTTGATCTTCGACAGCCCGATCACCTTGCCACGGGGGATATAGGCCACGTGGGCCAGCCCGTCGATGGTGACGAAGTGGTGTTCGCAGGTGCTGGTGAGACTGATGTCCCGCACCATGATCATCTCGTCCACCTTCATCTTGTTCTCGATCACCGTCACCTTGGGGAAGGTGGCGTAATCGAGGCCGGAGAAGATCTCGTTCACGTACATCTTGGCGATGCGGTGCGGCGTCTCGGCCAGACTGTCGTCGGCCAGATCCAGCCCCAGCGTCTCCATGATGGCGCGCATGTGGCCTTCGATTTTTTCCTTCTTCTGCTGGCCGTTCAATTCATTGGCCACCAGAGGTGTCTCGAGGCCCTGGGCCTCGAGCGCAGCCCTGACCAACAGGGCTTCCTGGCTTAAGCTCGTCATCTTGTTTCTCTCCCACGCTCAGGGACTGTGCTGGCCATCGACATGGTGTCGTGGCGCAATCTTACAGGGCGATTATTGTCATAATTCAGACTAACTCAAGCCCAACACCTGACTTTATGCCAAACCGCCCGGTTTTACCCTGCGGCCCCCTCCCCGTTCGGGGGCGCCTGGCAGACAGTCCGGCACTTGGCATGCAGGCGTCCCTTCCATGCCACCCACAAGGTGGTAACTCAAGGAAAGGGCCGCCGCTGTCATCACAGCAAAAGCCGTATTCCCCCGCATTCCTGCACGATCCGCCTGCCCATCCGGGCGGATTTTTGGGATAATCCACCCCCTATACACCACAGAGGTCATGATGATGGGATTCGATACCGGTGCACTCCTCCCCTTGGACAAGGCCCTGCAAGGGATGCTGGAACAACTCACCTGCTGCTGCGAGACGGAGCAGTTGCCGCTGCCCCAGGCGCTGGATCGGATACTGGCCGAGGAGATCAGCTCCCCCCTGTCGGTGCCCCCCTTCGACAACGCCGCCATGGACGGTTACGCCGTGCGTCTGGCCGATCTCGCCGCCGGCGCCCCGCTCCCCGTGGCGGGCAAGGCCTTCGCCGGCCAGCCCTATGAGGGCGAATGGCCGGCCGGTCACTGCATCCGCATCATGACCGGCGCCCCGGTGCCGGCGGGCACGGAGGCGGTCGTCATGCAGGAAGAAACGCAGGAGGGCGGCAACGGGATCACTTTTCTGACGACGCCCTTCCTTGGCCAGAACATCCGCCGCCGCGGCGAGGACATGGCGCAAGGATCCCGGGTGCTGGCGAGCGGCCTGCGCCTCAGCCCCCGGGAGTTGCCGCTGCTGGCCTCCTTGGGCATCGCCACCGTGACGGTGCGCCGCCCGCTCAAGGTCGCCATCTTCAGCACAGGTGACGAGCTCAAACCCCTGGGCACCCCGCTCGCCCATGGCGACATCTATGACTCCAACCGTTACGGGGTCAAGGCCATGCTGACCCGCATGGGCATAGCGTGCCTGGATCTGGGCATCATCCCCGACGATCCTGCCGCCCTGCGCGCCGCCTTTATTCAGGCCGACCGCGAGGCTGATGCTCTCATCACCACGGGGGGCGTCTCGGTCGGCGAGGCGGACTTCACCAAGCAGTTGCTGGAGGAGCTTGGCGAAATCGGCTTCTGGAAGCTCGCCATCAAGCCGGGCAAGCCCTTTGCCTTCGGTCGCCTGCCAAACGTCTGGTTCTTCGGCCTGCCGGGCAACCCCGTCTCCGCCATGGTTACCTTCGATCAGTTGGTGCAGCCGGCGCTGGCCAGGCTGGCCGGCCACCACTTCGCGCGCCCACTGCCGCTGCAGGCCATCGCGACCGAGCCCCTCAAGAAGGCGCCGGGGCGACTGGACTTCCAACGCGGCATGCTGAGCCAGGGCCCGAACGGCCTCGAGGTACGCAGCACCGGCTCCCAGGACTCCGGGGTGTTCAGCTCCTTGTCCCGGGCCAACTGCTACATAGTGCTTGAGCAGGAACGCGGCAAGGTGGCCGCCGGTGAGACGGTGACCGTCGAGCCCTTCTCGGGACTGCTGCTGTGAGCGAGATCCTGAGCGACGCCGAGCTGCTGCGCTACAACCGTCAGATCATTCTTAAATCTTTCGATTTCGAGGGGCAGGAGGCGCTCAAGCAGGCCCGGGTGCTGGTGATCGGCGCCGGGGGACTGGGCTGCGCCGCCAGCCAGTACCTGGCGGTGGCCGGGGTCGGCCGGCTCACCCTGGTGGATTTTGACCGGGTGGAGCTCTCCAACCTTCAGCGCCAGGTGCTGCACAGCGACGAGCGCATCGGCATGTACAAGGTGGACTCCGCCGCCCAGTCCCTGCGCGCCCTCAATCCCTGGCTAGAGGTGGAAACCCACGCCCTCCTCGCCGACGAGGCGCTGCTCGATGCCCTGCTGCCCGGCCACCAGCTGGTGCTCGACTGCACCGACAACGTCACCATCCGCAACCTGCTCAACCAGCGTGCCCGCCAGCACAGGGTGCCCCTGGTCAGCGGCGCCGCCATCCGGCTGGAGGGGCAGCTGTGCAGCTTCACCTGGCAGGAGGACGAGCCCTGCTACGCCTGCCTCAGCGCCCTGTTTGGCGAGCAGGCGCTGACCTGCGTCGAGGCCGGAGTGCTGGCCCCCGTGGTGGGCCTGGTGGGCAGCCTGCAGGCCCTCGAAGCCATCAAGCTGCTGGCCGGCATGGGCAAGAGCCATCACGGCCGCCTGCTGATGATCGACGGCCTCAGTGGCCGCTTTCGCGAGCTGAAGCTCCCCAAGCGCCCGGACTGCCCGGTCTGCTCCCAGCCCTGAGCGGCAAAAAACCATCAACAAAAATGCCGAACCCAGGGGGTCGGCATTTTTATGTCCGCACAGACTCAGTGAGTCGCCAGGATCCGTTGCAGCAGATGGTTGAACCCGGCGGGATCTTCTGCGGGCCAGGCGTGATGGCCCTCGGGGGTATGGATGCTGGCGTTGGGCAGGGAGGCGAACTGCTCCACCCGTTTGGCAAGCGGCAGGTAGTCGTGACTGGTGGAGATGATGGCCACCGGCTGCCAGAGGCTGCCGAGCCGGGCGCGCACCGACCAACCGGGCAGCGCTTCCAGCAGCGCCTTGTAGGTCTTTTTCTTGTTGCTGCGCACGAAGCGCAGCCGGAAGGTGTGGCGCACCTGGGCGAGCTCGGGGCCGGGGAAGAGTTCGCGCCCCAGCCACCAGGCCAGCGGCCGCATGCCAAACCAGCGCAGCCACTTGAGGCGCATGGCATGGCGCTCCTGCTCCCTCGGCGTCTCCAGCAGAAATTCGCTGAAGCCGTTGACCAGCACCAGCCCCCGCACCTTGTGAGGCAGTCGCAGCGCCAGCTCCAGCGCCACCATGGCCCCGAGCGACAGCCCCACCACCCAGGCGGGTTCCGGCTGCTCTTCTAGCCAGCGGGCCACGTCCGCCGCCAGGGTGGGCACATCGAAGGGCCCCTCCTGCATGCTCTGGCCGTGGCCGCGCAGATCCAGCGCCACCACCCGGTAGTGCTGGGAGAAGTGCTCGATCTGGGCCTGCCAGTCGAGGCTGGAGGAGCCAAGGCCGTGCAGCAAGAGCAGCAAGGGGCCCTCCCCCGCGCTGCGCAAGGCCAATCCATGGGATTTCATTACCTGGTTGCGACGCACCCGTGCTCTCCCTCTCGACTCGATAGCGGCCACCGACGGCCTTGCTGCCCATGCTGTGGCGACACGCCCCTCAGCCCTCTCCCACCAGGCTCACCGCCTTGATGTAGGCGTAGAGGCGCTGCCCCGGCACCAGCGCCAGCCGCTGCGCGGAGCGGCTGGTGATCCGGGCCAGCAGTATCTGCTGCCCCAGCGCCAACTGCAACAGGGTTTGCCCCGGCCTCACCTCCCGCGCCTCCAGCAGTCGGGTCGCGAGGCAGTTGGAGAGGCTGGAGTGCGCTATGGGGGCGGTGGCGATCACCAGATCCCGCCCCGCCACCTTGATCTGCAGCTCCCCTGTCTCGTCGGGGGCATGCTCCATGGTGACCATCAGGGTCTGATCCCCGAGTTGCAGGGTCGCCATCTGCTCAGCGTCGTCGTAGTGGGCCAGGGTCGCCGTCAGCATGACACCGGCATCGTCGCGACTGGCGAGGGAGAGGTCGGTGCGGGCGAAGATCTCGCTCGGCCTGCCCTGCGCCTCCAGCCTGCCATCAGCCAGCAGCACCAGCTGATCGCACAGCAGGCTCACCTCCTCCATGGCGTGGCTCACGAAGATCATGGGGATGCCGCTTTCGCGCTGCAACCCCTTGAGCACATGGGCCTGATGGATGCGGCTGCGGCTGTCCAGCGCCGAGAAGGGTTCATCCAGCAGCAGCAGATCCGGCTCTGCCAGCAGGGCCCGCCCCAGGGCCACCCGCTGGCGCTGGCCACCGGAAAGCCCGTGGGCGGGCTGCCCCAGCAGATCGGCAAAGCCGAGCCGCATCGCCAGCGCCTCGTGCTGCCAGCGCCCTCGCCCCTTGCCCGCCGCCAGCTGCAAATTGCCCAATACCGTCATGTGGGGAAAGAGGCGGGAATCCTGGAACACCAGCCCGATGCGGCGCGCCTCCGGCAGCAGGGCCGCCAGATCCCGCCCCTGCCAGTGCAGGACGTCCGAGGGGGCACGATCCAGCCCGGCGATGATGCGCAGCAGGGTACTCTTGCCACAGCCGGAAGGGCCAAAGAGGCCGAGAATGCCACCAAGGGGGAGTGTCAGATCGCAGTCGAGTTCGAAGCCGCCAAACCGGCGCCAGGCCTTGAGGTGCAGGCTCATCCGAATAACCTCCGCTGCCGGCGCTGCAAGACGCCATAGACCAGCACCAGCATCACCAGGGAGAAGCCCATCAGGCCACCCGCCAGGTAGTGGGCGTGCTGATAATCCATGGCTTCCACGTGATCAAACAGGGCGATGGAGAGCACCTGGGTCTCTCCCGGGATGTTGCCCCCTATCATCAGCACCACGCCAAACTCCCCCAGGGTGTGGGCAAACCCGAGCGCCGCCGCCATCACGAAGCTCGGCAGCGTCATCGGCAAGATGATCTGAAAGAAGCGCTCGAGGGGCCCGAGCCCCAGGGTGGCGGCGGCTTCGATCTCCTTGTTGCCCATGTTGACGAAGGCGGAGGTGAGCGGCTGCACCACGAAGGGGAGCGAATAGAGGATGGAGGCAAACAGCAGACCGAGGAAGCTGAAGGCAAGCGGTGTCCCGAAGGTCTCACGCCACCAGGCGCCGAGGCCATATTCCGGCGAGAAGGCGAGCAGCAGATAGAAGCCGAGCACGGTCGGCGGCAGCACCAGGGGCAACGCCACCAGGGCCTCCACCAGCGGCCGCAACCTATGCTGGCTGCGGGACAACCACCAGGCGAGCGGCGGCGACAGTAGCAGCAGGATGGCGGTGGTGCTGGCCGCCAGCTTCAGGGTAAGCCAGACCGCCTGCAGATCCCCTTCACTCATGGGGCATATCCCTCCCTGGTGCGAGCAGCAACATGTTATGCATCCTCATTGCAAGGCGTGGCAGGCCCTGAGGCCGGCCAGTGGTCATGGGAGATTGGCATTCATGCCATCACTGCGGCAGGGCATAGCCCGCAGCCTTGATCTGTTCCTGGCCCGGGCCCTTGAGCCAGGCGACCAGCGCCTCTACCGCGGCGCCTTTCTTCAGGATCAGTCCCTGCTGCTCGATGGGGGGGTAGAAGCTGGCCGGCACCGCCCAGGCTTCGCCGGTCTTGCCCGCTTCCACCAGGTTCGCCCAGGCGACGAAGCCCAGCTCGGCGTTGCCGGTGTCCACGAACTGCCAGGTCTGGCTGATGTTGGTACCGGTCAGCACTCTGTATTGCTTGGGATCTATTTTGAGACGGGCCAGGGTTGCCATGGCGGCGGTGCCATAGGGGGCTGTTTTCGGGTTGGCGATGGCGAGGTTGCCTTTCCAGCTGCGCAAGGTCGTCTCGTCGGGAGCCGGCCCCCCCTTCTTCCATAGACCGAGCTGGCCGATGGCGTAGGTGAAGCGATCGCTCCCCTTGCCTTCCGCCTCCAGTTTTTGAGGGGTGGCCACGTCGGCGGAGAGGAAGATATCGAAGGGGGCACCGTGGGTGATCTGGGTGTAGAGCACCCCGGTGGCCGCCGAGCTGATGACGACGCGGTGACCTGTCTTGGCGGTGAACGCCTTGCCAATGCGCTCCATGGTCCCCTTGAAGTTGGCGGCCACGGCCACCTTGACCTCATCGGCCTGCGCGGCCCCGCTGTACAAAGCGCCGGCGACGAGGCCAAGCAACACCACGGACAACTGTTTCTTCATTCCCTGTCTCCTTGAGGCTCGGCGTAGTCCGAGCAGGGGGTGGCAGGCGCCCGTGGGCACTTACCAATCATCGAACCGGGCTGGCTAGGGGTCTTGCCGCCAGCGAGCGGCGGCAGCATCATCGCTCTGCTTGGCCTCGACCCAGCGTTGAATCCCTTCGGCGGTCAGCTCTTTTTTCCAGAACGGCGCCCGGGTCTTCAAAAAATCCATGATGAAGTGGCAGGCCTCGAAGGCAGCCTCGCGATGGGCACTGCTCACCGCCACCAGCACGATCTGATCGCCGAGCAACAGATCGCCGATGCGGTGGATCAGGGTGCACTCCTGCAGCGGCCAGCGGGCCCGTGCCTGGTTGACGATATCGACAAGGGCCTTCTCGGTCATGCCGGGGTAGTGCTCGAGGGAGAGTCCTTTCACCGCATCCCCCTGATTGAAGTCACGCACCTTGCCGACGAAGGTGACGATGGCGCCGCTGTCATGACGGGTGGCGAGGCGCTCATACTCCTCACCAAGCGAGAAGTCGGCCCGCTGCACCAGGATGCGATCGGTGGGGGTCGTTGTTGCTTGGGACATGATTCAGCCTCCGGTCGTTACTGGAAGGAGAGGGAAGAAGGCGGCCTCATGCCAGTCCCACAGCGCCGTTGTGCGATCCACGGTCGTTATCTCGCTCATTCTCAGCCTCCGGTCGTTACTGGAAGGAGAGGGAAGAAGGCGGCTTCGTGCCAGTCCCACAGCGCCGTTGTGCGATCCACGGTCATTATCTCGCTCATCCTCAGCCTCCGGTCACCGGGGGGAAGAAGGCGACTTCATCGCCATCATTGAGCGCCGTCTCGAGCGGCACCAGGGTCTGGTTGACCGCCACCAGCAGCTTGCCGGACTCGAGCGCCAGCGCCCACTTGTCGCCGCGCTCGCACAAGGCCGCGCGCAGCTGTTCAGCTGTGGGATAGTCGCTGGGCAGGCTCAGTTCGTCACAGCCCACCAGCTCCCTCACTTGCGCAAAAAATAGTACCTTGATCATGCCTTCTCTCCTGCCTGGGAGCCCAGCTGGAAGTGGCCGGACTTGCCGCCCTTCTTCTCCACCAGCCTGACTTGCTCGATCACCATGTCCTTTTGCACCGCCTTGCACATGTCGTAGATGGTCAGCGCCGCCACGGACGCCGCGGTGAGCGCCTCCATCTCGACCCCTGTCTTGCCGGACAGCTTGCAGAGGGTGCGGATATGGACCCTATTGTGCTCGGGCTGGGCGTCAATCTCTACCTCCACCCGGGTCAGTGCCAGGGGGTGGCAGAGGGGAATGAGATCGGCGGTCTTCTTGGCCGCCATGATGCCGGCGATGCGGGCGGTGGCGAACACGTCCCCCTTGTGATGCTGACCACCGAGGATCAGGGCCAGGGTCGCGGGGGCCATGGTCACGAAGGCTTCGGCGCGAGCCTCCCGCTCGGTGACCTGTTTGTCGGTCACGTCCACCATGTGCGCTTCGCCGCTCTGATTGAGATGGGTCAGGTTCATCTATGCCCCTTGGTCACAAATAGTTCCACAAGAACCCGGCAGCCGGTACGCTGTCGCCCGGGTTCATCCATGCCCTGTCACTCACGCCGGTATGGCGCTGGTGCTCAGATGGGCCACGAAGTTGCACGGCCTGGTACGGGCGTCCAGCTGATCCCGAATGAGCTGCTCCCAGCCGAGCTGGCAGGCGCCGGTGGAGCCCGGCAGGCAGCAGATGAGGGTACGGTTGGCCAGGCCTGCCAGCGCGCGGCTCTGCATGGCCGACCCTTTTATCTCGGCAAAGGAGAGCTGGCGGAACATCTCGCCAAAGCCCTGCACGGTGCGCTCGAACAGCACCCCCACCGCCTCCGGCACCCGGTTCTGTTCATTGAAGCCGGTACCACCGTTGATCAGCACCACCTGCACCCCGTCATCGACGATCCAGTCGCTCACCTGAGCCCGGATCCGGAACAGGTTGTCCGGGCAGAGCGCTCTGTCCGTGAGCTGGTGACCGGCTTCGGTCAGGGCAGAGACCAGATAATCCCCCGAGCTGTCGTCGGCGGCGGTACGGCTGTCGGAGACCGTCAGTACGGCGATCTTGAGAGGGATGAATTCGTTGTGTTTGGGTGCCATGTTTTTGGCTGCCATGGGACAAGTCCTGTCAATCATTGACCACGAGAGGAAGAAGAGGGATACGCGTCGCCCGGCCATGTCGGTCGGTGAATGCACGCCGACACGGGCGCCGCGTTGCCGGGGAGGGATTCTATCAAAAGATGTCTGGCTGAGGGGTTAAAAGGTCTATAAAAATCAAAGGCCATCGGCGCGGTGCAAGCCACGCCGATGGCCTGGTGTCCTTAGAACCCTTCCACGCCCTTCATGTCAGGCAACTGGTGAGCGATACCCTTGTGACAGTCGATACAGGTGCTCTCGCCACTGGCCAGACTGGTGGAGTGCATCTGGGCGCCCCGCTTGCCTTGCAGGGAGAAGTCCATGTACTCGAAGTTGTGGCAGTTTCGGCACTCGCGGGAATCCGTATCCTTCATCCGCTGCCACTCCCGCTCCGCCATCTCGCGGCGGTGGGATTCAAACTTCTCGCGGGTATCCACCTTGCCGGTGATCATGCCCCACAGTTCCTTGGATGCCTGCACCTTGCGAATGATCTTGTAGGTCCATTCGTGGGGCACGTGGCAATCCGGGCAGCTGGCGCGCACCCCGGAACGGTTCGCATAGTGGATGGTGTCGCGGTATTCCACGAAGACGTTGTCCTTCATCTCGTGGCAACCGGTACAGAATTTCTCGGTGTTCGAGGCTTCCATGGCGGTGTTGAAACCGCCCCAGAAGATGACGCCGCCGAAGAAGCCCATCAGCAGCAGCACCCAGAGGGCCGCCTTCGAGGGGGACTTGAAGGTGGTCCACAGACGCTGGATAAAGCCGGGTAATTTCATCTATGGGCTCCTCAGTTCAGCGCTTCAACTGGTTTAAACGTATTTTCCACCAGCGGCTTCGCATCCGCCTGCGGCACATGGCACTGCAGGCAGAAGTAGCGGCGGGGGGACACTTCGCCAAGGGTCATGCCGTCACGGGTTTCGAAATGAGTGGGGCTTATCTTGGGTGCCTTCATCTTGCTGGCGTTCTTGAAGCTGTGGCAGGCCAGGCACTTGTTGACCTTGTTGTCCACCTCGTAGTTGCGGGTATCGTGGGGGATCAGCGGCGGTTGATGCATGTACTGACGATCGTAGAGATCGCCATCCTTGCGATAGTTCTTCATGGGAGCCGCATCTGCATCCGTGACCAGATCCGTACTCCCCCGCTCCGATTTTATCCCCCCCGTGCTGTTGGTGATCTCGGGGGTGGCTGCCATCAAGGAGCCCGCCATCAGGCAGGCCAGCATTGCTCCAATCAGCTTTTTCATTATTTGTTCTCCGACGTTTTCTCTGCCTTGACGGCAAAACCTGTAGTGATTTCGAAAACTTGCTCCGCGCAGACATCGATGCAACGGCCGCAGTTGGTACACTCCTGAGCCACAATCAAGGGCCCGTGACCGCGCCTGGCCCCGTGAACCGGGCCGCGCAGGATGGGACGCTCCGGGCAGACCGCATAACAATCCATGCAGTTGCTGCACCGCTCACGCCCCTTGGCAGAAATCTTGATAAATCCGACCCGGTTGACTAGGGCATAGAAGGCCCCCACCGGGCAGAGATGGCCACACCAGCCCCGCTCCACCACGAACAGATCGAATAGGAACAGGGCCACCAGCAGACCCCAGCCCGCCCCCATGCCAAACAGCAGGCCGCGCATGGCCAAGGACACCGGATTGACCAGCTCCCACACCAGCACGCCCGTAATGGCGGGCGCCACCAGCACCATGGCCAGCAGCCAGTAGCGGGTGTTGCGGTTGAACTGGCCGTTGCCCTTGAGCCCAAGTCGGGCCCTGGCCCAGGCGGCGGCGTCCGTGACCAGGTTGACCGGGCAGACCCAGGAGCAGAACACCCGCCCCCCGACCAGCCAGTACCCCAGCAGCACCAGGCCTGCCCCGAGCCACAGTGTGGTGATGGGCCAATGACCCGCCGCCACCGACTGCAGCAGGGTGAGCGGATCCGTGAGGGGCACCGTCTCCAGCAGCAGGGAGCTGGAGAGGTTGCCCTTGAGGATCCAGACCCCCGCGAGCGGCCCCAGCAGGAAGAGCCCCAGCACGCCGAACTGGCAGAGGCGGCGCAGCAGCAGGAAGCGATGGGCACGCCACCAGCCCAACCTGGCGCTGGCCTCGGCCCCCGGATAACGACTCATAGCCCCTCCGGTTTGCGGGTCGGCAGGGTGAGTCGCTCACCAATGAGGGACTTGCCCGCCTTGGCCTTCTCTTCCCAGCCAAGCCGGTAGTGATGACCCAGTTCCCCCTTGGCGAGCTGACGGGGCACCACCTTGATGGCTGCCGTCTCCAGCACGCAGGCGTGCTCGCACTTGCCGCAGCCGGTACAGATGTCGCTGTGTACCGTGGGCAGGAACATGGCGTGCTTGCCGGTGCGCGGATTGCGTTGCAGTTCGAGGGTGATCGCCTTGTCTATCAGCGGGCAGACCCGATAGCAGACATCGCAGCGCAGGCCCAGGTAGTTGAGGCAGGTCTCGTGATCGATGAGCACCGCCACCCCCATCCGCGCCTGATCGATGTCGGTCATCCCCTGATCCAGCGCCCCGCTCGGACAGGCCACCACACAGGGGATGTCGTCACACATCTCGCAAGGAACGCTGCGTGCCTCGAAATAGGGGGTGCCCGTGGTCACGGGATCCAGCAGCCGGGCGAGCTTGAGGGTGTCGTAGGGGCAGGCTTCGACGCAGAGCCCGCAGCGCACGCAGGCACCAAGGAAGTCGGCCTCCCCCAGAGCCGCCGGCGGCCGCAGAGCCTGGGCGGGCACCGCCTGCACCTGCTGGCGTGCCACCGAGCCCAGACCCACACCCAGGAGGCCCACGGAGCAGGCCCCCTTGGCAAGGTCGGCCAGGAACTGACGACGGCTGCGACTCATCCCCCGGCCCGCCTTACGCCTTCATGACCTTGACGGCGCACTTCTTGTAATCCGTCTCTTTGGAGAGCGGATCCGTGGCGTCCAGGGTCAGCTTGTTGACCAGCTGGCTCGCATCGAAGAAGGGCATGAACACCAGGCCTTTGGGCGGACGGTTGCGACCGCGGGTCTCGACGCGGGTCTTCACCTCGCCACGGCGGGAGGAGACGATCACCTCTTCGCCACGGCGCACACCGCGGGCCTTGGCATCTTCCGGGTGCATGAAGAGCACCGCATCCGGGAAGGCGCGATAGAGCTCGGGGACCCGACGGGTCATGGTGCCTGTGTGCCAGTGCTCCAGCACGCGGCCGGTGGAGAGCCACATGTCGTACTCTTTATCCGGTGCCTCGGCGGCCGGCTCATAGGGCAGCGCGAAGATCACCGCACGGCCATCGGGCTTGCCGTAGAATTTCACCCCCTCCCCCGCCTTCACATAAGGGTCAAACCCTTCGCGGTAGCGCCACAGGGTCTCCTTGCCGTCCACCACGGGCCAGCGCAGGCCACGGGCCTCGTGATACTGATCAAAGGGCGCCAGATCGTGGCCGTGACCGCGACCGAAGGAGGCGTACTCTTCGAACAACCCCTTCTGCACGTAGAAGCCGAAGTGTTCCGCCTCGTCGTTCAGCGCCCCCTTGCTCTGCTCTTTCGGGAACTGATTGACCTGCCCGTTGGCGTAGAGCACCTCGAACAGGGTCTTGCCCTTCACTTCCGGCATCTTGGCAATCAGCTCAGCCGGCCACACCTCTTCCACGGTGAAGCGCTTGGAAAACTCCATCAGCTGCCACAGATCGGACTTGGCCCCTTCCGGCGCCTTCACCTGCTGGTGCCAGAACTGGGTGCGGCGCTCGGCGTTGCCATAGGCACCCTCTTTTTCCACCCACATGGCGGTGGGCAGGATGAGGTCAGCCGCTTGCGCGGTCACTGTCGGGTAAGGGTCGGAGACCACGATGAAGTTGGCAGGGTTGCGATAACCGGGCAATCCCTCCTCGTTCATGTTGGGGCCGGCCTGCATGTTGTTGTTGCACATCACCCAGTAGGCGTTGAGCTTGCCGTCTTTGAGCATGCGGTTTTGCAGCACGGCGTGATAACCCACCTGCTCGGGAATGGTGCCTTCCGGCAGCTTCCAGATCTTCTCGGCGATGGCGCGGTGCTTGGGATCGGTGACCACCATGTCGGCGGGCAGACGGTGGGCGAAGGTGCCCACTTCCCGCGCCGTGCCGCAGGCGGAAGGCTGGCCGGTCAGGGAGAAGGGACCCGAGCCCGGAGTGGAGATCTTGCCGGTCAGCAGATGGATGTTGTAGCAGAGGTTGTTCGCCCAGACGCCACGGGTGTGCTGGTTGAAGCCCATGGTCCAGTAGGAGACCACCTTCTTGTCCGGATCGGCATAGATCTGGGCCAGCTTTTCCAGCTTGTCTTTGGAGACGCCGGAGAGCTTGGCTACCGACTCGACGTCATAATCCGCCACGAACTTGGCAAACTCCTCGAAGCTCATGGGGGTCGAGTCGCCGCTGTCGGGGTTCTTGGCCTTCTGCTGCGTCGGGTGAGTCGGGCGCAGGCCATAGCCGATGTCGGTGACGCCCTTGCGGAACTGGGTGTGCTTGTTGACGAAGTCCCAGTTCACCTTGTCGTTCTGGATGATGTAGTTGGCGATGTAGTTGAGGATCGCCAAGTCGGTCTGGGGCGTGAACACCATGCCGTTGTCCGCCAACTCGAAGCTGCGGTGCTCGAAGGTGGACAGCACGTGCACCTGCACATCCGGGTTGGAGAGGCGGCGATCGGACATCCGCGACCAGAGGATGGGGTGCATCTCGGCCATGTTGGAGCCCCACAGCACGAAGGCGTCGGCCTGCTCGATGTCGTC
>ERZ724510.1338-NODE-1338-length-13715-cov-4.069693_pt1 | contig 13715 bp, 13 predicted proteins | sample MGYA00376043_ERZ724510 | MGnify/ENA primary metagenome ERZ724510 (study PRJEB28724, sample SAMN07190888) | wastewater metagenome | isolation source: influent of sewage treatment plant in Hong Hong | place: USA: Christiansburg, Virginia | collected 2016-03-01 ... | reverse complement strand
ACTCGCCCGCCGCATAGGGGCCGCGATTGACCTCGAAATACACCCGCGTACCGCGCACGCTGGCAGGCAGCGACTGCGCCGCCGCCGACACGCCCGCATCAATGGTGCGCCACACTTTTTGCGCATCCGCCACCGCCAGCACCTGCCCGACTTTGCCCAGCACGCGCTGCACATCGGCATGGGTTTTAGGCTCCAGCGCCACCACACGGATGCCCAGCGCCTCCAGCCGAAGCGCCGAGCGCGACGAGGTCGCCGCCAGCACCACATCCGGGCGCAGCGCAACGATGGCCTCGATGTTCGGATCCAGCCCGCCGCCCACCTGCGGCAACCGGGTCACGCTGGCGGGCCAGTTGGAATAGCGATCCACGCCCACCAATTTGTGGCATTGGTCGAGCGCGCAAACCGTCTCCGTCAGCGACGGCAACAAGCTGACGATGCGCTGCGGCACCTGCGGGAACGTGATGGTCACGCCCCGGTCATCAGTGACTTGCAGCGGCGCGGCCTGCGCGGTGGCGGCCAACAGCGCGCAGCACAGCCACGCCAGCCAGCGGCGACGGACGAGTCCAGCAACAAGGTCAAAAACAGTCATGGCGGCCCACAATTCAAACCATTGGATAAGGCAACGCGATCAACGCGCCGCCGGAACTTTCAAGGTCAGCGGCAAACCCGCCACCATCAGCGTGACGGTGGCACAGGCGGCGGCCACGCTTTGGTTCAAGCCGCCCAGCGCATCGACGAACTCGCGCACCTCGCGACCCATCGGGATCACGCCCAAGCCGATTTCATTGCCCACCAAGATCACCGGGCCGGGCGCAGCGTGCAAGGCTTGCACCAACGCCGCCACGGCGGGCGCAGCGCCCTGCCCCGGCTGGGCCTGAGAGGACAGTGCAGCCAGTTGCGAGGGCACGTCAGCCAGCGTGCTATCTGCCGCCTCATGGATCTCGGCGGCGGGCTGGTAAGGCATCAGCACATTGGTCAACCACAGCGTCAGGCAATCAACGATCAGCAGCGTCTGCGGCGTGCTGTGGCGGGCGACGGTACCCGCCAAATCCAGCGGCTCTTCCAGCGTCGCCAAGCCGGGGACGCGAACGGCGCGGTCGGCTTGGTGGCGGGCGATGCGCTGGCGCATTTCCTCGTCCCAGGGCTGGCCGGTGGCGATCAGGGCGGCGCGGTGGGCCGGGTCAGCGGCCAGCCAGTCGCGGGCCAGCAGCTCGGCGCGGCGCGATTTACCGCTTTTTTGCCCGCCCACAATCAGCTCGTGACAGTTGCCCGGCACGGCGGCGGCCTGAAGCGGCGTGGCGGTGGACTCAAGCATGGCGCTGCCCCCAAGCCATGACGATGCGGTGCAACTGCGCCACGCCGTCGGTCAGGGCGGCGGGGCCGGGTTGCAGGATGTCGGCGGATTTGATTTCGTGCAGCTCGCCATCGCGCACCGCATTGACCTGCTCCCAGCCCGGGCGGGCAGCGACGTTTTCCGGGCGGAATTTCTTGCCGCACCATGAGCCGATGATGATGTCCGGGTTGCGGCGAATGATCTCTTGCGAGTCGGCAATGATGCGCTGCTTGCCCAGCGGCTCGCGCGCCAGCTCGGGAAAGCAGTCGTCCCCGCCCGCGATGCCCATCAGCTCGGACACCCAGGCGATGGCGCTGATGGGCGGCTCGTCCCATTCTTCAAAGTAGATGCGCGGGCGGCGCGGCAGGCTGCGGGCGGTGGCCTCGATGGCCAGGAGCTGGGCGCGCACGCTGTCAATCCAAGCCAGCGCCTCGGCAGCGCGGCCCACTTGCGCGCCGATTTGGTAAAGCACGTCCAGGATCTGCATCACGCTGCGCTGGTTGGTGATGGTGACTTGCACCCCGGCGCGGATCAGTTGCTGGGCGATGTCGGCCTGCAAGTCCGAGAAGCCGATCACGCAGTCGGGTTGCAGGGCCAAGATTTTGTCGATCTTGGCGCTCAAAAAGGCGCTGACTTTGGGCTTTTCTTGCCGGGCGCGGCGCGGGCGCACGGTGTAGCCGGAGATGCCGACGATGCGCGCCTCTTCCCCCAGCAGGTACAGCCATTCGGTGGTTTCTTCGGTCAGGCAGACGATGCGCTGCGGGCCGAGGCTGGCGTTCTGTGGCGGACTGCGCCAGTCGCGGGCTGGAGCCAGCGGGGGGATGGGCACGCTGTCGGTAGCGTCGGCGGACAGATCGTGGTCATCTGGGCTCATGCGGCCTCCGGCAAAAACAGGCTGGCCGCCGCTTGCGGGCTGGAGGCGAACCAGGGGTGGAAGTAGCTGGCGCGCACGCTGCCGCGCTGGTACAGCGCCTCGCCCTGCCCGCGCAGGCTGCGGCCTGGGGCAGCTTGGCTGCGCACGGCCACGGGCAAGGCGGTGTCGCAGGTCGAGTAGTGGAAGGTGTGGCCGCGCAGCGCGGGCGCGGTGGCGGTCACGGCCAGTTGCTGCGGCCCCAGCGCAGCCAAGCGGCTTTGCATGGTGACGCTGCCGGGCAGCAAACCCCAGGCGGGCTGGGCCACGCCGTCGGTGCCGACGATCTGGTCAAACAGCGCCATCATGCCGCCGCATTCGGCCCAGATCGGGCGGCCTGCGGCGGCGTGATCGTGCAGTGCGGCGCGCAAGCCGGTGTGCGCAGCCAGCCGATCCAGGTGCAATTCGGGGTAGCCGCCGGGCAGCCAGACCGCGTCGCAGGCGGGTAGCGGCTCGTGCGCCAGCGGCGAGAAGAAGGTCAGTTCCGCGCCCAGCGCCCGCAGGCAGTCTAGGTTGGCGGGGTAAATGAAGGCAAAAGCGGCATCGCGGGCGATGGCGATAGTGCACCCAGCCAGCAGCGGCGGCACGGTGGGCTGCTCGGGCGCGGCGAAGGGCACGGCCCAGGCTTGCCAGTCGGCGGGCGTCATTTGGCCCAGCGGCGTGGTGGCCAGGGTGTCGGCCACGGCATCCAGGCGGGCCAGGGCATCGGGCAATTCATGGGCGCTGACCAAGCCGAGGTGACGTTCGGGCATCACGGCTTGGGCTGCACGTGGCATGGCTCCGAGCCAATGGCGCGGCTCGCGCAGGCTGGCGCGCAGCATGTCGGCATGACCGGGCGAGGCGACGCGGTTGGCCAGCACGCCCATCGTCTGCAAACCGTCGCGGTAGCTGGCCAACCCCCAGGCTAATGCGCCAAAGGTGCCGACCATCGCGCTGGCGTCGATCACCGTCAGCACCGGCAAGCCCAGGCGCAAGGCGAGGTCGGCGGCGCTGGGTTCGCCGTCGAACAGGCCCATCACGCCTTCGACCAGGATCAAGTCCGCCTCGACAGCGGCGCGGTGCAGGCGGGCGCGGCAGTCGGCCTCGCCCACGATCCACAAGTCCAGGTTATCGACCGGCGCGCCGCTGGCCAGCGCCAGCCACGCGGGGTCAAGAAAGTCAGGTCCGCACTTGAACACCCGCACCCGCCGCCCAGCGCGGCTGTGCAAGCGGGCCAAGGCGGCGGTGAGCGTGGTTTTGCCTTGGCCGGAGGCTGGGGCAGCGATCAGGACAGCGGGAGTTAACACGTGACGACGGCTTAGAACTTGACGCGCAAGGCCGCAGTGACAGTTCGTCCCGCTTCAGGATAAATGCTGGTGGTAACGCCTGCCGCACACCCATAAGCTTGGGTGTAGAACTTGCGGTCAAACAGATTGGCGACCGCCAGTGACAACTCCATGTTGTCCCACTGGTAGGCGTAACGCACATCAGCTGTCGTGTAAGACGGCATGGTGCAGGCGTTCGCAAAATCTGGGTGCTGCGAAGAAACCCAGTTCACACCGCCATTCAAGGTGTGGTGCACAACCGGCTGCCAGTCCGCACGCAAGGCCAGCGTGCGCTTCGGCACCAAGGCCACATCTTTGCCCGTATATGGGCCGGAGGTGAAAGTCGCTTTACGCACACCTGCGATGACATGAACATTGAGCTGCTTGGTGTAAGCGTAGCTGCTGTCCAGCTCCACCCCAGAACGGCGCGTGGGGTCGAAATTCACATTCGCGCCCGAACCAAATGGGCCAGGTGCAGTGCCGTCATAACCGATTTCATGGGTTAGAGCACTGCGGTACCAACGTGCTTCGAATTTGAGCGGGCCATTCGTATAGCGAGTGCCTAATTCGACATCACGCGAACGCTGCGGCAGCAAACTGACTCCGGGTGATGTAAAGCTAAATTCATCCACATTGGCAAGGCGGAAACTCTGTCCTGTGCGGGCATAAACATTCACAGCCGAAGTAATGGGTTGGCGCACCCCCAACTCCCAAGCTTTTTGACGATCAGACAAGCCAGTGATGACATCAGTTCTACTTTTAATAATACGTTCGGTGCGCAAACCCGCCGAAATATCTGTGCCAGTCGCTGCGATAGTGACCTCATCACGTACATACCATGCGTGCGAAGATTGAGTCGCCGTAGAGCCAGAGGCACCTAACACATCACGCTGCCACCTACTATAGTCATTACCCAAAACCAAGCGATTAGATAATGCAGAGAATTTTTGAGTATTGACAGCACGCAAACCGTAAGCCTTGGTATCAACGTCATAATCGTAAGAATATGAAGAAGAGACTGAGCGCAGCTTCTTCTCACGCCAACCCACGTCACCGGCGAATTGCCAGTCGCCCAAAGAAGCCTCAGCAAACAAACCACTGCGATTGCTGTCAATGGAAGCTTTGTCAGTCGGTTTCTTGGTTTGACGTGGGTTGCTGGCGTATTGCGCGGCTGTCAAACTACCGGGCAAACCTGTTTCCAGACTATCTTGCGACAAACGTGCGCCTACACGCAGCCACTCATTGCTCCACTGACCAACTACTGAAACTGCATCAGTATCAGAATGGAAATTATCACGGTAGTTATCTGCTTTACGCTTGGCTCCATTGATATCCAGTGAAAAGCCTTGGCCTGAAACCGAAGCATTTGCGCGAACTTCACGCAAACCATCACTGCCAGCACCGGTATAAACAGAAGCCGTATTCTGACCTCCGCCACCCTGCCCCGCCTTGGTGGTAATAATAATGACCCCGCCTGTTGCACCTTCGCCATATAGCACAGCGCCACTGCCGCGAATCACTTCAATTTGTGCAATGGATTCAATGGGGATACCAGCCAAGCGGGTCGCACTCAAATCAGCCTCATTGATGCGAACGCCATCGACCACCACCACTTGATTGCTATCAGCAGTCGTCCCAAAACCACGCAAATCTAAGGCGTAATTACCACCGCCATAGTTATCTTGGCGGCCAACCACGCCGAGAATGCGCATCAAGGCTTCATTGACCGTTGTTGCCCCCGACTTTTGAATGTCATCTGCACTGATCACGTCAGTGCCAAAGGGTTGAGCCTCTCTCGGCCCAGCCAAGCGTGTCGCGGTCACAACCACGTCTTGAAGCACCGATTGGGCGCAAACAGGCCAAGCAGCGGCCAAGGCCAAAGGAAGCGCAGCCAAGCGCACGCGAATCATCTTATTTTTCATGGAAAACCAACCACAGACTTGAGCGAGCCCTTCACCGGCTTCCCCGCCAGTGCTTGGGTATCACGACCGCATTGCAAGCAATGCGGTCACCTTGTTGGCCGGTATCCGGGCTGGCAGAAACAACCTTCACGCCTTCCCAGCAGCTTGTTCAAGGCCGCCAGTGGCTGTGTGTGAAAGTGAAGTGTCCAGCGTGAGCTGATCACTTGTCTGCTTGACCGTTGCGGGGGCAGCGCAGGTTAGGTTGGGTTCGGCTGAACACGTCCCTCCTGCTTCCCGTTGAACTGCGACTTGTGAACCAAGCCGCGAGCACCAACGGGGCCGATTGTACCGATCAGCCTGTCGGTTGCCTTGCAATGCGCTGTCGCATTGGGAACTTTGGTATTCAGGTACTACAATGCAGGCGTCTGCAATGCGCGCCGGGCTTTATATTTCCTTGAACCAATGCTCTAGTAGCTAGGGCTTGGTACATCACTTGGCAAGCGTGATCATCTCGCGTCAGATGAACCCAACGTCAAGTTGCCCGAGCCCCCCTGAACCCCGGTTCAGGATGACGGTTCGGTGGTATTGCAGACACCTTCTTCGTAGAGCTGAATCAAGGCGTGGCGCACCAAGGCGCGGCGTTGTGAGCCAAGCCCATCCACAGCGCCCAACCCGACGTTGCCGCCAGCGCGAGACCTGCCAAGCGCATGCCCCACTCGCCCCGCCCCTGACCACGCAAGCGCAGCAACAGCCACGGCCCCAACCACAGCGGCGCGCTGCTGCCCACAGCAAACAGCGCCATCGTGGCTGCGCCCTCTGGCGCACCGCCGCTCAGCGCCGCCACCAGCAAGGCCGAATACAGCAAGCCACAGGGCATGAACGCCCACAGTGACCCAATCGCCAGCGGCGCACTCGGGCCCCAAGCCACATGCAAGGCGCGCACGCGAGCCCACAGACGGCGGGCTGCATCGTCCAACCACACGGGCTGCCGTGCGAGCACCAACAGCATCAAGCCCAACAAGAAAGCGGCGACGTGGAACATGCTCCACACGGGGCGCATCACCGCCGTTTGCGTGGTCAACCACCCCAAACCTTGCATGGATGCAGCGGCCAGCGCGCCCAAGGCCGAGTAGCCCAGCAGCCGCCCCAGCAAAAACAGCCCCATCGCGCGCTGGCTGCGCTCACCCGCCACTTGGCCTAGGCCCGCGCAAGCCGCACCGCACATGGCGATGCAATGGGGGCCGCCCGCAAGGCCCATCAGCAAGGCGGTAGTGGCCAGCGAAGTTTGCATCCGCCGGTTTTAAATGATCTTGGAAAACCGTGCCCGCGTGCGGTCTGCTTGCAAATAGCGGTCAAACACCATGGCGATGCCGCGCACAAAGAACCAACCATCTGCCGTGATTTGGATGCCGGTGTCGTTGACTTCAACCAAGCCTTGCGCCACCAAGTCGTTCAAAGCGGCCAGCTCGGTGGCAAAGTAGCTTTTGAAATCAACCAGATACGCCAAATCTATCGACTCAAACTGCACTTGGCCTTGGCACATCAGCGCCATGATGACGGCGCGGCGCAGCAAGTCATCGCGGTTCACGGCCAAGCCGCGCACCACGGGCAAGCGGCCTTGGTCGAGCAGGTCGTAATACTCTTCCAGCGTTTTGGCGTTTTGGCTGTAAGTCGGGCCCACGCGACCAATGGCCGACACGCCCAGCGCAATCAAATCGCAATCGGGCTGCGTGCTGTAGCCCTGAAAGTTGCGGTGCAGTCGCCCTTGGCGCTTGGCCACGGCCAGCGCGTCGTCGGGCAAGGCAAAGTGATCCATGCCGACGTAGACGTAGCCCGCGTCCATGAAGGTGTTCAGCGAGCGCGCCAGCATCGCCACCTTGGCCGGGCCCGTCGGCAACTCAGCGCTAAGAATGCGGCGTTGTGGCTTGAAGCGCTCGGGCAAGTGCGCGTAGGCGTAGAGCGCAATGCGATCTGGGCGCAGTTGCGTGACTTGGGCCAAAGTGCGGTCAAACGACTCGGGGGTTTGCTGCGGCAGGCCGTAAATCAAATCGACGTTGACTGATTCAAAGCCGATGCGGCGAGCGGCTTCCATCAGCGCAAACACCTGCTCGGCGGGCTGGACGCGGTGAACGGCTTTTTGCACCACCGGGTCAAAGTCTTGCACGCCAAAACTGAGGCGGTTGAAGCCCAACTCGGCCAGCGTGGTGAGCCGCGCTTCATCCACCGTGCGGGGGTCGATTTCAATGGAGTATTCGCCACCGGGCGCGAGCGTGAAACTGCGGCGCAGCATGGTCATCAGCTCACGCAGCTCGTCGTCACTCAAAAATGTGGGGCTGCCGCCACCCAAGTGCAGTTGCGAGACGGTCTGCCCCAAACCGAGGTGAGCGGTGTGCAAATCAACCTCGCGGCCCAAGTAGCGCAGGTAGGCTTCACCTCGGCTGTGGTGCTTAGTAATAATCTTGTTGCAAGCGCAGTAGTAGCACAGCGACTCGCAAAACGGGATGTGAATGTAGAGCGACAACGGCAGCGCCATCGCGGCACCACTGCGGCGCTGCTCCAGCGCCTGCACGTAGTCACCCGAGCCAAACGCTTCCACAAAGCGATCAGCCGTTGGGTACGAGGTGTAGCGGGGGCCCGGCACATCGAAACGTTTGAGCAACTCAGGTGAAACGGAACTCATCAGACATCCTTAAAGGTCGCGCCACTATGCAGATTGAAAGGCCGCCATGTCTTGATGTAGATCAAGGTTAAATGCGGTGATATGCATACCTATTGAGCCATGTCAGAATAGAGTCTTACTTTGTCGTTCTTCGCCACTCTGGGACGGCATTTTCCGCGCTCAGAACAGATTTACGCACTCCAGCATGACCCCCCAAACCATCAAAGTTGCCTGCTCCAATTGCAATCTGCGCGAGCTGTGCATGCCCATGGGCTTGCTGCCCGAGGAGTTGGATCGCATCGAAGAGGTTGTTGCTGTTCGTCGCAAAGTCAAACGCGGCAGCGCTCTGTTCAGCAATGGCGAGAAATTCACCTCGCTCTATGCCATTCGCACCGGCTTCTTCAAGACCTGCATCGCCACCGAAGATGGGCGCGACCAAGTCACCGGCTTTCAAATGGCGGGCGAAATCATCGGGCTTGATGGCATCGTCAACGACCATCACACCTGCGACGCGGTAGCCCTGGAAGACGCTGAAGTTTGCGTGATGCCGTTTGACCGCATCGAAGAAATCTCGCGTGAAGTCACGGCCTTGCAGCACCATGTGCACAAGATCATGAGCCGAGAAATTGTGCGCGAACACGGTGTGATGCTGCTGCTGGGCAGCATGCGCGCCGAAGAACGTTTGGCCGCCTTCTTGTTGAACTTGGTGCAACGCCTGCACGCCCGAGGTTTTTCGCAGTCAGAGCTGATTTTGCGCATGACGCGCGAGGAAATCGGCAGCTACTTGGGACTGAAATTGGAAACCGTCAGCCGCACGTTCTCGAAGTTTGTGGACGATGGCATTGTTGAAGTCAAACAACGGCATGTGCGCATCTTGAACACTGATGCATTGAAGCTGATCGTTAACAACAATCAGCAGCCTTGCCAGTGAACACTGCCAGCAAGGTGGTAACGCACGAGCCAGCCTTGCAACGAGGCTGACTTCAGATTTTCAGCAGTTGCCCTGCTTGGGGCAGCCTTCGGGACGACCATCAGCAGGCAGTGGGCAGTGGTTGACCTCGAACGGGGAAATAGACAGCAGCGTCGTCAGCGCGCTTGACAGCGTGGTCAAGGCCCAAAACACAAAGAAACTCAAGGTGTAGACCCCCGAACGCGACAAGCTGACGGGCTGACCAAACCAGTGCAAGTCTTGCGGATCTACCACCGCAAACACCAGCATCTCCAAAACCCCCGCCACTAAAAAAGACGGCCAAACTATCCACATCCATCTTTGGGTCAGCATAGAGCCTCCTGCGACTTCGTTGTGTTACTTCTAGCGAGCGGGTTGCTGCGGGAGAGGCAGCAAAGCGAGACTCAGGGCTTTGCTGCCAACACCTTGGCGGGCACACCGGTCTGCGCGTGATTGCGTGCTTGCAATGCGGGAGCCAAGCTGCTGGCTTGTGCTTGAGCTTGCGCATCCAAGGTTTTGTTGATTTCAATCCCCTGCCTGTAGTAATCAGCTGCCACGACAGGGTCAGGGATAGCAATTGCCAAGTACAGCGTGAAGAAAGCGGCAATCACAACGATCAGCGGCCCAGAGACCACCAGCCAAACGTGACCAAATTTCCACCAAGGTTGGCTGACGGGAGCCGATTGCGATGCTTGTGCGTTCATGGTGTTGCTGCTCATTGGGGAACCAAGAAAACCGACTTTTCTGCCAGCTTGCCGGGCGAGTCCAAGGACTCAATATCAAAATGGATCGGATGCGATCCGGCCGGAGCTGCATCGTAGGGCAGTTGCAGGGCAATGACAACCCAGCGTGCCTCCGTGGATTCCACGGTAAAGGTGTTCGTACCTGTGAGCGCCAAACCGGGCAGACCTGAGGCACTCACCTTGTAACGCTGCACTGTTTCAGAGGCGTTCATCAGCTGCAAACGGTAGATGTTCTCGATCTTGCCGCCACTGACAATGCGGGCCAACATGCCGCGATCACGCACCACATCGACCTTGAACGGTGTGCGGGTGGCCAAGCTCACCCCCATCGCCAGCACCACCGCTGCCAAAATTCCGGTGTACACCAACACACGCGGGCGCAGCATGTGGCGGATCACTTCAGCGCGGGTCCAGCCTTGATCCATCGCGTGTTGGGTGGAATAGCGGATCAGTCCACGCGGGTAGCCCACTTTGTCCATCACCGTGTCACACACATCAATGCAGGCGGCGCAGCCGATGCACTCGTACTGCAAGCCCTTGCGTATATCAATGCCAGTAGGGCAAACCTGCACGCACAGCGTGCAGTCCACGCAAGACCCCAAGCCCAAAGCCTTAGGGTCGGCCTTTTTGGAGCGGGCACCGCGTGGTTCGCCACGGGTGGTGTCGTAGGACACGATCAAGGTATCTTTGTCAAACATGGCGCTTTGGAAGCGCGCGTAGGGGCACATGTACTTGCAGACTTGCTCGCGCATGTAGCCAGCGTTGCCGTAGGTGGCAAAGCCGTAAAACAGAATCCAGAAGGTTTCCCACGGCCCAGTCGTGAAGCTGAGCACGATGCCCACCAGCTCCCGAATTGGGGTGAAATAACCCACAAAGGTAAAGCCTGTCCACAAGGACACGGCAATCCAAGCTGCTTGCTTGGCCGCCTTGCGTCCCAACTTGGCGGGCGACATAGGCGCGTTATCAAGGCGCATCCGAGCAGTGCGATCACCCTCGATGCGATGCTCTATCCAAAGAAAAATTTCGGTGTAAACCGTTTGGGGGCATGCATACCCGCACCACTGGCGACCCGCAACTGCTGTGAATAAAAACAGCGCCATCGCAGAAATCACCAGCAGCCCTGTCAGGTAGATAAAGTCCTGCGGGTACAGCACCAACCCAAAAATATAAAACCGCCGCACTCCCAAATCGAACAGCACCGCTTGGCGCTGACCCCACTCTAGCCACGGCAAGCCGTAGAACACGATTTGGGTCAGGAACACCAACGCCCAGCGCCATTTAGAAAACAGCCCCGAGACACTGCGCGGGTAAATTTTCTGATGGGCTTGGTACAGCGAGATCAGTTCCGGCTCCGCAGACTTAGCCGCTTGCGGCGACTCAGTCTGAGCGGTGACGGGGAGTTGCGGATCTCGCGGGTTTTCGGTGGTGGCCAAAGTACGACTCGATAAGGGATGGAAGTGCGTGGTTAGAACTTACTTGGCTGCGACCTTGTTGTTAGACAAGCCCCAGACATAGGAAGCCAGCACGTGGATTTGCGATTCCGTCAGGCGGCTAGACCATGAAGGCATCTGGTTGGTTTTACCGTTGTTGATCATGGCAACCACTGCGTTTTCACCCCAGCCGTGCAGCCAGATGTCATCAGTCAGGTTGGCGGAACCGACGGCTTGCATGCCCTTGCCATCCACACCGTGGCAAGCAGCGCAAGCACCGAACTTGGACTTGCCCAACGCAGCCTTGAGCGAATCATGCGGGCTGCCCGACAAGCTCAACACATAGTTGGCCAAGTTGCGCACATCGTCAGGTGTGCCCACAGCCGCAGCCATCGGGGGCATCATGCCGATACGGCCCTTGGTGAGGGTTTCGATGATCTTGTCCGGCGTGCCGCCGTGCAGCCAGTCGTTGTCGGTCAAGTTCGGGAAGCCTTTGGAGCCGCGTGCGTCAGAGCCGTGGCACTGTGCGCAGTTGTTCATGAACAGGCGCTCGCCAATGGCCATGGCTTGCGGATCCTTGGACACGTCCTCGGGCTTCATGTTCTTGAACTTGGTGTACAGAGGCTCAGTTTCCTTGTTGCCCTTGTCCAGCTCAGCTTGCAGTTGACCTGCCGAAGTCCAACCCAGCTCGCCCTTGTAAGCACCAGCGCCGGGGTACATCGCCAAATAAACCAAAGCAAATACGATGGTGATGATGAACAACCACACCCACCAGCGCGGCAGCGGGTTGTTCATTTCACGCAGATCACCGTCCCAGACGTGGCCGGTGGTGTTGTCGCTGTGCGTGGCAGCCTTGGCTTTACTGGCAAACCACAGCAGCAGTGCGCAAGCCAAAATACTCACCAGCGTGATGCCAGCGACGTAGATTGCCCAAAAATCACTTACGAAGTCACTCATTTTTGTTCCTTTTGCGGCCTGTCAGTCTTGTTCAAAAGGCAGGTTGGCTGCCTCGTCAAAATCGCGTGCATTACGACCCAAGCAAGCCCAAATGATGATGCCCACAAAGGTGATAAAGCTGACAACTGTGACCAGCGAACGCAGGGTATTGATGTCGAAGTCCATGACAGGTGCTCCCGCGTTTACTTCAAAGCCAGGCCCAAGCCTTGGAGGAAAGCAACCACGGCTTCGATTTCCGTTTTGCCCTTGAGCTCTTCGGTCGATTTGGCGATTTGCTCGTCGGTGTAAGGCACGCCCACGGCGCGCAGAGCACGCATGTGCGCTGGCATGGATTCAGCATCCACCATGGATTTGGCCAACCACGGGTAAGCGGGCATATTGGATTCAGGCACCACGTCACGCGGGTTGTTCAAGTGGATACGGTGCCATTCGTCGCTGTAACGCGCGCCAACACGGGCCAGATCAGGGCCGGTGCGCTTGCTACCCCATTGGAAGGGGTGGTCATACACCGACTCACCGGCCACCGAGTAGTGACCGTAGCGCAGGGTTTCAGCGCGGAAGGGACGAATCATTTGCGAGTGGCAGCCATAGCAGCCTTCACGCACATAGATGTCACGACCGGCCAATTGCAGCGCGGTGTAAGGCTGGATGCCCTTGATGGGCTCTGTGGTCGACTTTTGGAAGAACAAGGGCACGATCTCAAGCAAGCCGCCAACGACGAGCACGATCAAGATCAGAACGATCATCAAAAAGTTGTTGGTTTCGATCTTCTCGTGCGAGAGACCGCCACTGGATTCTGGATGGTTAGCCATATTGTTGTTCTCCTCAAGCGTGAGCGGTAACGGCAGGAATGGTCACGCTGACCGAGCGACCGCTCGTTGCAGTCATCACCGTGTTCCAGAGCATGACGACCATGCCCGAGAGGTACAGCAAACCGCCCGACAAACGCAGCACATAGAACGGGAAGGTGGCCTTGACCGCTTCCACGAAGGTGTAAGTCAGGGTGCCATCAGGGTTGACAGCGCGCCACATCAGACCTTGCATCACACCGGCAATCCACATTGCAGCGATGTAAATCACGATACCAATGGTGGCAATCCAGAAGTGAATTTCAATGGCGCGGACGCTGTACATCTGCTTTTGACCAAACAGACGCGGGATCAGGTAGTACATGGAACCCATGGTCACCAGACCCACCCAGCCCAAAGCGCCAGAGTGAACGTGACCCACAGTCCAGTCGGTGTAGTGGCTCAGGGCGTTGACGGTCTTGATCGCCATCATCGGGCCTTCGAAGGTGGACATGCCGTAGAACGACAGGCTCACGATCAGGAACTTCAGGATGGGGTCGTCACGCAGCTTGTGCCAGGCACCCGACAGCGTCATGATGCCGTTGATCATGCCGCCCCAGCTGGGAGCCAACAGAATCAGCGAGAACACCATACCGACAGACTGGGTCCAGTCAGGCAATGCGGTGTAGTGCAGGTGGTGAGGACCCGCCCACATGTAAGTGAAAATCAGCGCCCAGAAGT
>ERZ724510.1306-NODE-1306-length-13947-cov-6.334437_pt1 | contig 13947 bp, 7 predicted proteins | sample MGYA00376043_ERZ724510 | MGnify/ENA primary metagenome ERZ724510 (study PRJEB28724, sample SAMN07190888) | wastewater metagenome | isolation source: influent of sewage treatment plant in Hong Hong | place: USA: Christiansburg, Virginia | collected 2016-03-01 ... | reverse complement strand
CCATATGGTTCACGGCACGATGTGCGCATGAATACTATTTTTCTACAGCGTCGTTAGGCATATTGAGATATGTCACCAGAAGTACTCCAAAGTCTGCTGTCATTGCTTGCTCGCTACGGGTTTGAGGCACTTATCGCAGGTGCAGTTGTTTTTCTATTGCTCAAGTAGTTCCTGCTAGGCTACCTCAGCGAAAAAGGAAAGAACCTTGCGACAGAGGAAGACATCGCAAAGATCACTAATGAAATCGAACGAGTGAAATTCCAATACGCAGTTCTTCTAGAAGAGCTAAAGGCCAAACACCAACTCCGATTAGCGGCTATCGATCGGCGACTTGAGGCTCAACAAGAAGCCTTTACTCTTTGGCGTAAACTGCTTGCATGCGTGCCGATATTATTTGAATCGAGTTGCCGACCCATACCCACACATCAAATTCGGTGGGTCTTGAGAGGCGTCGGCAACATGCCACGTTTTGTGGATGTTGCCTATATACTGGCGTCATCCTGCTCGAGGGGAAGGCAAATACAGGGAGGGGAAATGGCAATTAGCGGTACATCGCGGTCAAGTATATCGCCCCGTCTAAGGATGTTAAGTCTGTGGACATGACTTTCTCCGCCTGCCGACGCTGGGTTGAACATGCCTCATTGGGCACCCGCATCACGCTTGGCGTACTGCTGCTGTTTTCCCTGGCAATCCTGGCACAGGTCTACTTCATCGAGGTAACGGAACGTGACCGTGGCCTTGTGGAACTGCAGGGCAGATTGACTGCAAGATCCACCTTCAAGGCGGAGGAACTGGGGCACGCCATAGTGAATCTGCGAAGAGACGTATTTTTCCTGTCTAACACCCCCCCAGTGCAAGGCATCATCCGGGCCACACTCAACCGTGGTGTCGATCCCCTCAAACACAACAAATTGGAGGTTTGGAAGAATCAGTTAACAGAAATATTGGTCGGATTCGTCAATGCCACCCCCGAGTATTACCAGGCGCGTTTCATCGGAGTGGCCGACGGTGGCCGGGAACTGGTCCGCGCCGATTATGTTGACGGTCACGCCGTGGCAACACCCCAGGATAAACTGCAGCAGAAAGGTGGACGCGACTATTTTCAGGCCACATTGCAGTTCAAGCCGGGCGAGGTCTATCTATCCGAGATCAATCTCAATCGGGAGCATGGCCAAATCGAGGTGCCCTACAGGCGCACGATTCGGGCATCGATACCCATCTACGCGCCTGAGGGAAAACTGTTCGGCATGGTGGTCATCAACATGAATATCGGGCCAACGCTCGATAAACTGACTGAAGGCATGCCCAAAGACTATCGTGCCTATCTGCTCAATCAGAATGGCGATTTCCTGACCCATCCCGACCCGGACCGCACATTCGGCTTCGATCTAGGCAAACGTTTCCGCTGGCAGGACAACGTCACCGCCACGCATACATCGGGAAAGCAAGCAGTTGAAGCTTCGGAACGCCTGCAAAGCTTTCTGTTGTCCGGTGAAAAGTTGTATGGGGCGGAGCGGGAACTGCATTTCGACCCGCAACAGCCCCGGCGATTCATGACGCTGATTTATGCCATCCCGGTTGCCGCCATCGACCAACAAATCGCCAACATGCGCAATGTCGCAATCGCCAGCGCCTTGGCGGTGGCAGTGATCATTGCCGTGTTGCTTTTGCTGTACGTGCGCCGGACACTTCTCCCCCTCCGGCAATTGACACTAGCCGCCGATGCGGTTGGCGAGGGACGGTACGAAACGTCGCTAGCTGAAATCAGGGCTGGAGAGGTGGGTGCCCTGGCGACGGCCTTCCGCTCCATGCTGGCGCGGATCAGCGAGCGGGATCAGGAAATCAAGCACAGCAACGACGAACTTGCGCGTAGCGAAGCGTATGCCAACCTCATCATCGACTCGGTGCCTGAGGTGATCCTGGTGGTCGATGCCAACGGCCGCATCACCCGCGCCAACTCCAGAATGGAGCAAATATTCGGCTACCGGCAGGAGGAACTGCTAGACCAGCCGGTGGAAATACTGATCCCTGCGCGCTTCCGCGCCCACCATCCGGGCCTGCGCCAGGGCTATGCGACTGCAGCCAGCCAACGGATGATGGGCCAGGGGCGGGAGCTCTTCGGCCTGCACAAGGACGGACATGAGATCCCGGTGGAAGTGGGACTCGCCCCTTTGATGAGCGGCGAGGCGCAGTATGTCATCGTCTCCATTGCCGATATCAGCGCGCGCAAGGCAGCCGATCAGGCGCTGCGCGAAAGCGAAGAGCGATTCCGTCTGCTGACGGCCAACGTCAAGGACTACGCCATCATCATGCTCGACACCCTTGGTCGAGTCATGACCTGGAATGAGGGCGCGCAGCAGCTCAAAGGCTATGCCGGCGAGGAAATCGTCGGCCAGTCGATGGCGCATTTCTACACCTCCGAGGCCAATGCCGCCGGTAAGCCCGCCGCCCTGCTCAAGGAGGCGGAGTCCATAGGCCGCGCCGAGGACGAAGACTGGCGGGTGCGCAAGGACGGTTCCTGCTTCTATGCGGACGTGGTGCTCACTGCCATGCGCAACCCGGCCGGCGAACTGATCGGATTTGCCAAGATCACCCGCGATATCAGCGAGCGCAAGGCGGCCGAGGCGGAAATCCGCAGCCTCAATGCCAACCTTGAGCAACAAGTGGCGGATCGCACCGCCGAACTGCAAGGCGCCAACCGCGAGTTGGAGAGCTTCGCCTACGCCATCGCCCACGACCTGCGTGCGCCCCTGCGTGCCATGAGCGGCTTCAGTCAGGCGCTGATGGAAGACTACGGCGAGGGGCTCGATCGCGAGGCAAAGATCTACCTGGACCAGATCATCATCGGCAGCACGCATATGGGGGCGCTGGTGGATGGCCTGCTCACCCTGTCCCGTAGCACCCGCGGCGAATTGCAGCGTGACGCCGTGGACCTGTCCGCCTTGTCCGAACGCATCCTGGCCGAAATGGCCCAAACGGAGCCTGGGCGAGGTGTGGCCTGGGAGGTGGAGCCCGAACTCGTCGCCCGGGGCGATGGCCGCATGTTGGAGGCAGTGATGCGCAACCTGCTCGGCAATGCCTGGAAATACACGGCCGGCACCCTCGAAGCAAAGATTCGGGTTTATGCTGACAAAAATGGCCGGGAATCATTATTCTGTGTCTCGGACAATGGCGCAGGATTCGACATGGCCCATGCCGGCAAGCTGTTCAAACCGTTCCAGCGCCTGCACCGGCAGGAAGAGTTTGTCGGCATCGGCATTGGTCTGGCCACGGTACAGCGCATCGTGCACCGCCATGGCGGCGAGATTCATGCCGAGGCGGCGCCGGGCCAGGGGGCCAAGTTCTGCTTTAGCCTGCGCCATGCGGCAGCTGTACTTTTAGAAGAAGAAAAGGGGACAGCATCATGATCAGCAAGAGCATCCTACTGGTGGAGGATAACCCCCAGGACGAGATGTTGGCCCTGCGCGCCTTGCGCAAGGTCAACTTGGCCAATCAGGTGGACGTGGTGCGCGACGGTCAGCAGGCTATCGACTACCTCTTCCAGCAGGGGGAATTCGCCGACCGGGCGGGTCAGGCATTGCCAACAGTCGTGCTACTTGACCTTGGCCTGCCACGCCTCGGTGGTCTGGAAGTTCTGGAACGGCTGCGTGCCGATCCACGTACCCATCTCGTGCCAGTGGCCATCCTCACCTCCTCCGATGAGGAGCAGGATCGGCTGAAAAGTTACAAGATCGGTGCCAACAGTTTCGTTCGCAAGCCTCTGGACTTTGCCGAGTTCGCCGCGGCGGTGGCACAGGTGGGGGTGTACTGGCTGGCACTGAACGAACCGCCGCCGCTTTGAGGCCAGCATGACTGAGCCGATCCATCTCCTGTCCATTGAAGACAGCCCAGCGGATTTCCTGCTGATCGAACGCCAGTTGCGCCAGGATGGCCTGAACGTCAACTGGCAACGCGTCGATGAAGAAAGTGCCTTATGGGACGCATTGAGCCGGGGTGGCTGGGATGCCGTGCTGTCGGATTACAACGTCCCGGGGATGGATATCGTTGCAACCTTGCCCCGTATCCTTGAGAGTCATCCCGATCTGCCGGTGGTGCTGGTATCGGGCTCCATCGGTGAGGAGGCCGCGGTAGAACAGCTTAAGCGGGGGGTCTGGGATTTTGTCCTCAAGGACCGCCTCGCCCGCCTGGCACCCGCCATCGAGCGCGCACTGCGTGATGCGCAGGCACGGCGTGACAAGCGCGCGGCCGAGGATCAGCTTGTCCGCCTCAATCGTCTGTATGCCGTGCTGAGCGGCATCAACGAAGCCATCGTGCGCTGCCATGACAAGGAGCGCCTCTTCGATGAATGCAGCCAGATTGCCGTGGCGCAAGGCGGTTTCCGAATGGCGTGGGTCGGTGTGCTTGAGCCGGACAGTCCTGACGTAAGGCCGCTCTCCCATAGCGGGGAGGCCGGTGATTATCTCGATCGTCTGCGGATCAAGGTGGCGGATACCCGCCTCGGCCGCGGGCCAACCGGTCGTGCCCTGCATGAGGGAACGACCACCGTTTGCAACGACATCGCTCAGGACGAGCGCATGGCACCCTGGCGTGAGAATGCCCTGCGCATGGGCTACCGTGCCTCCGCCGCCTTCCCCATCAGGCAAGGCGGCGAAGTGTACTACGCCTTGACGCTCTATTCCGGCCAGATGGGGTATTTCGGTGAGGAGGAAGTCCGCCTGCTGGACAGGCTGTCCGCGAATATCAGCCATGCACTGGAAACCTTCGATGGCGAGGCTCAGCGCTTGGCCGCCAAGCAGGCCTTGGTCGAAAGCGAGGCGCGTTTCCGCGCCATTATTGACGCCACGCCCGTCCCAATGGCACTCAATGACGATCAAGGGAACATTCCCTATCTGAACTCAGCGTTCATCCGCACCTTCGGCTACACCCTCGAAGACATTCCGACCTTGTCGGATTGGTGGCCGAGAGCTTATCCCGATCCGGCGCACCGGCACTTGGTATCCAGCAACTGGCTGATCGACTTGGATATTTCAAAGCGGGAAGGCGTACCGTTTGAACCGATGGAAGCCAACGTCCGATGCAAGAACGGCGAAGTGCGGACGATCATTGCCGCGGCGGCCCCCTTGCATGGAACACTTGCCAACCTCCATGTGGTGACCCTTTTTGACATCACCGAGCGCAAGGCCGCCGAACAGATGCTTCAGGAGGATCGGGAGCAGCAGGCCAGCCTGCGGGAATTACTGGAGCTGACCACGACACCCAGGCCGCTGGAGGAAACGCTGAGCCTCTGCCTGGACCGGTTGTTGGCGGTCTCCTGGCTGGCCCTCCTGCCCAAAGGCGGCATTTTCCTGATGGAAGATGCCGGCCAATTCCTGAAGCTGACGGTTTCCCACGACCTTTCGCCCGAGATCCAGTCGCTCTGCGCCAGCGCCCCGCTGGGCCTTTGCCACTGTGGTCAGGCGGCCACCAGCAAAGAACTGCAGTTTGCCGACTGTGTTGATGTGCGTCATGAAATTACTTTCCCCGGCATGAGCGATCATGGCCATTACAGCGTGCCGCTGGTATCGGACCAGAAGGTTCTGGGCGTGCTGGTGCTGTATCTACCGCCTGGTTTTCAGTGCGACGCACAGAAAGAACAGTTCATCATTTCCGTGGCCGATATCCTGTCCGGGCTGATCAGCCGCAAGCACACAGAACAGGCGCTTATCGCCCATCAGGCGCATCTGGAAGCGACGGTCAAGGCGCGCACCGCCGAAATGAACGACGCGAAGGATGCTGCCGAGGCCGCAACCATAGCCAAGAGCGCCTTCCTCGCCAACATGAGTCACGAGATTCGTACCCCATTGAATGCCGTATTAGGGCTAGCGCGGATCGGCATGCGTGAAAACCAGGGACGCAAGACCGGAGAAACCTGCATGCGGATACTGGAGTCCGGCCAGCACCTGCTGGGTGTCATCAACGACATCCTCGACTTCTCGAAGATCGAGGCCGGCAAGCTTCAGGTGGAAACGCAGCCCTTCGCCTTGTGTGCCATCGTCGATAATGTGCGGAGTTTCGTTACGACGCTCGCCGAGGAAAAAGGACTGGCACTGACCTTCTCGACCGCCCCCGATCTGCCCGAGTGGGTCAGCGGCGACGCACTGCGGGTGACGCAAATCCTCACCAACCTGCTCTCCAATGCCGTCAAATTCACCCAACAGGGCGAGATCACGTTGCGTATCGCCCGCGAAGGGGACACCCTCAACTTCCGGGTGATCGACACTGGCATCGGGATGACCGAGGAACAGCTTGCGCGCCTGTTCCGGCCCTTCGAGCAGGCCGACAGCTCTACTACGCGCAAATTTGGCGGCACCGGCCTCGGCCTGGCGATCAGTCAGAACCTGGCGCATCTGATGGGTGGCACACTCAGTGTGGAGAGTCGGCCCGGCGCAGGCAGCAGCTTCACCTTGCAAATTCCTCTGCCGGAGGCGGTCGCGCCCCCGCATCCAGGCCATCCGGTCGGAACGTCTCCAGCGGACGGCCCGCGCCTTACGGGCGTCAGGGTCCTGGCGGCGGACGATGTAGAGATCAACCGGATCATTCTGGAAGACCTGTTGACGCAGGAAGGTGCGCAGGTGGCCTTCGCCAACGATGGCCAGCAGGTGCTGGAGCGGCTGGAGACGGACGGCCCCGATCGTTATGACGTCGTGCTGATGGACGTGCAGATGCCGGTGATGGATGGTTACGAGGCAACCCGGCACATCGCCACACTGGCCCCCGACCTGCCGGTCATTGGCCTGACCGCGCACGCGCTGGCCGAAGAACGCGACAAATGTCTGGCCGCCGGCATGGTCGATCATGTCACCAAGCCGATTGACACGGATACGCTGATGACAGCCATTCTGCGTCAGGTGTCCCTGGTTGCCACGAAGCTAGCGGCGACCGCTCCCGCTGCTGCCGTTCCGCCAGCGCCGACTATTACGGGCGTTCTGATCGACTATCCGGCCCTGCTGGCGCGCTTCAAGGGGCGACGCGAGTTCGTCGCCAAACTGGTGGCCTCGGTAGGCGAGAACCACGCCGGCTCGCCGGCCAAACTGCGCATCGCCGCACGTGTCGGCGACCACGAGGCGCTGGCGTTTATTACGCATAGCCTGAAGGGTGTAAGCGGCAACCTGATGGCGACGACCGTGTTTGAACTGGCAACAGCCGCCGAAAACGCAACGCGCGAAGGGAAAGCCGAAGCAACGGAACTGGCTTGCCAACTGGCCGGGTTGATGGAAGCCATGCTTGAAGAATTGGCCCGGATCGAACAAGGCGATTTCGACGCGGCCACGCAGGGGCCCGCGACAGGAGTTTCCAGTGACGCATGATGCCAATATCCTGATTGTCGATGACGAACCCGCCAACCGCATGATTCTGGAGGATCTGCTGGGTGAATGGTATGCCGTGCGGTCGCTGGCCGACGGCCAGCAGGCGCTGGATTATCTACAGGGTGGCGCGGCGGCCGATCTGATCCTGCTGGATGTGATGATGCCGGAACTGGACGGCTTCGAGGTGTGTCGGCGGGTCAAGGCCACTCCCGCGTTACAGGACATACCGGTATTGTTTCTGACCAGTCTGGAAAGTTCGGCTAATGAGGAGCGCGGCCTGTCGCTCGGGGCGGTGGATTTCATTCATAAGCCATTCTCGCCGCCCGTCGTGCTGGCACGCATCCGCGCCCACCTTGATCTGGCCCGTGCGCGTCGTCGCCTACTTGACCGGAATGCCGACCTGGAACAACTGGTCGTCGAGCGCACGCGCGAGATCGTGCAGCAATCGGATGAGCTGATGCGCCAGCGGCAGCATGTCATCGCTTCGCAGAGTGCGACCATCACGGCTTTCTGCGCGCTGGCGGAAGCACGCGACAATGAGACCGGCAACCATATCCGTCGGACCCAGCGCTACGTCGAGGCACTGGCGCGGCAGCTATCCCAAATCCCTCGCTTCGCTGCCGACCTTGACGAAGAAACGATTCAGTTGCTCTTCAAGTCCGCCCCACTGCACGACGTGGGCAAAGTGGCCATCCCCGACTACATCCTGCTCAAGCCGGGCAAGCTCGATGCCAATGAGTGGGCCATCATGCAACGTCATGCCGAGTACGGATATGACGCCATTGCTCAAGCCAGCGCCGAATTGGGCGAGGCCGCCGGCTTCCTGCGTTTCGCCGGTGAAATTGCCTATGGCCACCACGAAAAGTGGGATGGCTCCGGCTACCCGCAAGGCCTGGCCGGCGAGGCCATTCCGCTCTCGGCACGCCTCATGGCGGTGGCGGATGTCTATGACGCACTGATCAGTCGACGTGTTTACAAGCCAGCTTATCCTCACGAGCAGGCCGTCGCCGTAATCATCGAAGGCAATGGGAGCCATTTCGACCCTGACATCGTCGCTGCGCTCCGCACCATCGAAGACAAATTCCGCGCCATCGCAGCGGACTACCACGACGAGGAAACCTGACAGCCATGCAGACACCCGAACAGCCGTTTCACGTATGCATTGTCGATGACGAAGCATCCGCGCGGCTGACTGCCATTGCTGCACTCGACACAACGGAATTTTCGGTACGCGAATTCCACAACGCACAGGAGTTGCTGGACGCGCTTAACGACTTCGCAAGCGAGGCGCCCGATCTGATCCTGCTCGACATCGAGATGCCGGGGATGATTGGCATCGAGGCCTGCCGCAGACTGCGTGCCACGGGCAATGACACAGTACAGGTGATGTTTGTGTCGTCCCACAATGACCTCGAAACGAGGCTGACTGCCTACGATGCCGGCGGCAACGACTATATCGTCAAGCCCTTCGAACTCGCTGAACTTACGCGCAAGGTCGATGTCGCACGCCAGTGTGCTGCCCGTCGCCGTGACCTCGGTACCCAGATGCAGTTTGCGCAACAGACGGCCTTCACCGCGATGTCGTCGATGTCGGAAATGGGCATCGTACTGGAATTTCTGCGCAACTCCTTCGCTTGCGACACACCCGCGGCACTTGCTGCTAGGCTGTTTGATGCCTTGCGCCAGTATGGTCTGGACGGTCTGGCAAAGCTACGCGTCAGTGGAGAATGGCAATACTTCTCCAGCAAGGGTGAATGTACGCCACTCGAATGCAGCATTCTCGAACATGCCGGCACGATGGATCGCATTTTCCAGTTCCGCGACCGCCTGACGATCAACTACCCCTCCATCACGTTGGTCTTTCATCCCCTACCGCTCGACGACCCCGAGCGCGTCGGTCGCCTGCGCGACCACTTGGCCGTGCTGGCCGAAGGCGCGGATACCCACCTGCAGGCTCTGGAAATCGCGCAGCGCCAACGCGTTCAGGCCAGCGGTATTGGCGAGGTGATCATCGAACTGTCGAAAACGCTCGAGGAGGTCGACCGTCTGCAGGCCGAGCACCGCCTGCGCGCCGCAGAAATCGACGAGGCCTACCTCGAGGATCTGATCACCACCTTCATTCATCTTGGCTTGAGCGATCATCAGGAACGAACGCTGGCCGACATGGCGCAGCATACACACCAAAAACTCGCCGCGCTACGTGACGAGAATAGCAGTGTTGGCGATCGCCTGCGCGACGCAGCACGCAAGCTCAATCGTCTTGTTGGCAATTGATTTGTGGCGCAGACACCGGGTCGAAACGGTGCTGCCTTCAATTTGCTTGCCGAATACCGTTCCTTGGGCAGGGTCTGAGGATACCTTCTCAATCAATTGGCTCGTCACCGGGAACACCTCGCTGCCGCTGCGCATCCGCCTTGATGATGCTGGCGTCTGTGGCAAAACCTTTGCCGCGCACTAACCCTTCCGTCATGCAACGGGAAAGCACACTCTCGAACAACTGACGAAAAGCCTTATTGTCACGAAAGCGACCGTGCCGATTTTTGGAGAACGTCGAGTGATTCGGCACTGGATCTTCCAGACCCAACCGGCAGAACCAGCGATAGGCCAGATTGAGATGCACTTCTTCGCAGAGGCGACGTTCTGAACGGATACCGAAACAGTAGCCAACAATCAGCATGCACTGATAAAACCTAGAACGAGAGAGATAACAGCAAGCGTTTTATTCACATTTTCATCCTTGGGTCAGCAATAGGTTCAATGCGGAAGTCGTGACGCCGAAGGGCAAGGGCAGCAACCGCTGCACACCTGCCCGTCAGGCTGAAATAGCGGGATGGAAAATCGAATGACTGCTTCCGAAGTCGGGGTGCTCGGCACCAACGGCCGCTTCCATTTTCGACCACTGGCCGGATTGGGCACTCAAGAGACCGTCGCGCCAAATGACATTTGCCTAGCGTACGATAATTTCCTAATTCTGTATCTGCCCCCATACAGTGGTGCATCCGGGGCCATCCGCGCAGCATCTTCCTCAACGTGGAATTCACCGCCGCATTTGCCGCAGGAATGTTCCCAGTGCTTCACGCTGATAGTTTTGACCGCCATCACAGGGCTGGTCATGATCGGCGTGCGGTGGCCGCAGCCCGTAACTTGACAAGGCCCGTGCTTAGCCCAAAACGTGTAGATGATCTCCGGTCCGGTATAGGTATATTCGCGCCGCTGTGCTTGCGTGAGAGAAAGCGGATCGAACTCGGCCCCCATGACGCGCTTGGTTGGAACGTGCGTCCATTGTCCTTTTTCCCCGTTCGGCCCGTCGCAGTAGTAATACGGCATGATCTGCGGTTTGACTTCGGCCTCAATGTCGGCAAGTAGGCGTTTGACCTCATCGAGATCGACATTGGCGAGTTCCTGCTTCACAACGAACCACGCCACTGGATTCAGATCGTTGCCAACCATCTGCATGCCGAGGCGCGAGCCCTCAACCAGCGTGGTGCCGCCGCCCATGAAAATGTCGGCTACCTTCAGATGCTTGAACGCGCCCTTCTTTTGGTGATTGGCATAGTAGTTGTCCCACACCAGCTTGGCAGCGTGCGACTTGTCGTCGGGAGCCTTGGTGGCGGCAGCGATCAGCATTGAGCGAAACACGCTGGAGCGTCGGCGTGCCCACCATTTCGACATCTGGTAAATCGGTTTGCCCGCATTCCCCTCGATGATCGCCACCTGATTGACTGGCAGGATCGGGAAGTCGACCTCAAGGCAAGTCTTCGGGCGATTCGGATCGTTGAAATCCACAGTTTCCATCGCGACGACTTTGCCAGCGCCAACGGCCTTGGCGACTTCAATCGCCACTTGTTCTTTTTTGGTTGCCATTAACGGCCTCCTACAGCGGCACCCACGGCCACTTGCGGCTGGAGCCTGGCGCGGAGTTGTTCATAAATCGGAATTTGAATGCCTTCTGCCACTTCCAGAGTGACGGCAAGACCGTAGGGAATGGTGTCGTCAAGGCTTGCCGTTGCATCCTTTTTGCAGGCGACGTGCAGCAAGATAGTGTCGCCATCTTGATATGCCGCAATTTGCTTGGAGCCTTCAACAACCTCATGCTGCACCGTTCCTCGCAACACTTGGTTATGGTCTGCGTCTAGGCGAGCAAGTTTGAGAGGCAAATCGCCCCAACCACCAACCGGGGAAAGCTCCAGTTTTGCCTCGCGGAAGTTTCGGTGATCTGGATTGATAGGGCTGAACCATGCCAATGTCACCACCATTCGACGCGGCACCCGACTGTTGGAAAGGCCGGGAGGAAGCGGAAGCCGATACTCGTGAATTTCATTCTCACGAATTTCGCCGCATCCGAGCACCGTGCCGCGCTGTTCGGTACAAGCCAACACCCGCTCGATTTCAACCGAGCCATAGCCAAGGTAGCGAGCCATCACCTCTTTGAGCTGGCGTGAGTTTTCCGATGTTTTCAGCGCGGCAGTGATTGCCTTGCAAGCACCGTCATCTTGTTTGGCACCATGCACCAGCAGCGCCTTGATGAGTACGGAAATCAACCCTTGCGGGATGTCCTCTCCGTGCTCCGAGCGCAGTGCATCGAGTACCTCATAAATGCGCGCTGCGCTGCGCGTGGCAAGGGCTGTGGCATTGCTGGTGCCCCGCGTATGAACAGTCTGTGACAAAGCGCCAGCCTGATTGCTATCCCAAGCGACTTTCTGTCCTGGCGCACCAAGCGCACCATCGAGGTGATAAAGAGATTGGCTGTTTAGTGCAGGAGTACGGTAAAGCTGGCGACCGCCGGGAAACAGTATCTCCGGTTTGACCGAACGACGAAATCCATGTCCAAGCCGTGCGGCAGGGCTAAATAGGGATGCGTTGGGCAACAAGTCTGTACGCTGTCCCTGATGATAGTTTTCAACGCTATCTGAATGCGTTGCGCCGACCGAAATAGCATTGATCGATTCCGCCGGAGACAGGATTCGTCGTCCGGAGAGTTGTGCCTGAATGCACTTCAGCACATGCTCGACCTTTTCTTCATCGGTCAACGCCAAATAGTCTGGCCCGGACAAGCCGATGTCGATGGCGTCCATATAGTTTCCGGCGCTGACGCAGAAAAGCACCCGGTATTTCCACGACAACCAATCAAGCAGCCTTGCCCAAGGGCTAGGCGTGTGAATGAAAGGACGTGCCGGATCGCCGATGGATAGATTGATGACGCAAACACCGGGCGCTTGTGCGGGTACAGCACCTTCACCTTCAAACATCCGCCTGACCGCACGCGCAATGCGATCCTCGAAAAAAATCTCGTCGGGAACATGCTCGCTCCGATTCATGGAATGAGGGTCTGGCTGCATGATGGGCAGCACATAAACCAGACGCCGCAATGGGTCGGATTGACCGTCTACCATCTCACCATGAACGACCAATGATGCCATCGCCGTGCCGTGCTTTCTCTCCCCAGCCTGGTACTGCGCGGAAAGGTTGTCCGGGTCGTCAAACAACAGACGACCCCTCAACGCCTGATGTTGCACATTGGGAGCGCCATCGAGGATGGCCGCAATGGGAGGCAGTTCAACCCCAGCATCGGGAATTTCAGTATCCACGCCTTCGCCATCTTCTGTCACAGCAAGACTTTGTCCGGTGGGACGAAAGTACATGACGCCATGAAACTTGAAGAGTTGGATGTCAGTATCGTGAGCCTCGGAGTCCAGATCGCTCAAGAGCTGCCGGATACGCTCTGCCGGCAATTCAGCCTTAACCGCATGAAACGCGATTTCCGGCATATCAATGAAGCTGCCCAACGGCCGACCACCGACGGCCTCCAGCAGCGCGATAATGCTGCGCTCGCCTTGCGCACGCCTTTCTTCTGATTTGCGATAAAACAGCTCAATCTGACAATGGATCGGTTGCCCCGGATTGATGGGATCAACCAAATCCCGCCAGCGATCCAGCATGCCGGTTTCATGTAAAGCCTCTTCAATTCCCCAGCGGCGAATTTGTAAGGTCTGATTAAATACATCACGCCATTTCATTTTTCCAGTTGGAAGTGTTTGATTGTTTTTCCAACGCTCCCACAGCGACAGTAACTCCCGCATTCCGGCTTCATTGCCCAATGACAAGAAAAGCCTTCCTGCAAGCTTCTTGTTTTTCGCGTCATTGAGAGCTTGAACGATTTCAAAATTTAAAGCTGCCACAGAATCAGGCAACAACAATTCCGGTGTCACATCAGAAACTATCTTTCCATCAGAACTAATGATGCCAAGGCCAATTAAAATATCCCTAATTTCTTTTGATTGTGCTCGGTTAGTTATGGATTCAATATTTTTTTTGAAGAAATCCACGCCAACTTTAGGCTCTTCGTAAAAATCATCACCGGGCTCAATATCGTCAATATCCCACTCGCCAAGCCACTCCAGCCCAATGGCTTCTACCGCCTGCCTGAAGTCATTGATGCTGCCTGCAATTTCAATGACAAGAACTGTTTCCGGCTCCAGCCCAGCCACTGAATTACTGATATCGGCCCTGTAGCGATTAAAATCCTGTAGTAGCGAAGTTAGCTGCTCGTTCAGGCGAACCACCTGCCTACCGTGCCCCGGAACATGAGGCTGACCTGATG
>ERZ724510.1303-NODE-1303-length-13962-cov-3.738117_pt1 | contig 13962 bp, 16 predicted proteins | sample MGYA00376043_ERZ724510 | MGnify/ENA primary metagenome ERZ724510 (study PRJEB28724, sample SAMN07190888) | wastewater metagenome | isolation source: influent of sewage treatment plant in Hong Hong | place: USA: Christiansburg, Virginia | collected 2016-03-01 ... | reverse complement strand
GTTGGCAGCGTGCGATTGCACCGCTGGGTCTGGCGGCGCCGTGGGTGCCGGAGCTGGAGTCCGGTGGGGACGATGATGGCATCTGAAGACGCCTTTGCTGCGGAGCATTGGACACAGTTCATGGCGGGTGCGCGTGCGCGCTTGGCCGATGGTGTGCCCCTTGAGACGCGCGGTACCCTGACACGCTTGACAGGACTGGTGCTGGAGGCCTCGGGCATCCGGGTGCCGGTGGGCTCGCAGTGCATGCTGCAAATGCCGGGTCAGGAGCCGGTGCTGGCCGAGGTGGTGGGTTTTTCTGACGACCGTGCCTTTTTGATGCCAGCGGGCGATGTCCACGGTATGTCCAGTGGGGCCAGTGTGGTGCCAGCACCGCCGTATGTCCCGAGGCCACGTTTGGGTGAGCCCTCGCGGCCTGTCAGCCAAGTGGGCATGTTGCGTTTGCCCATGGGTGATGGTTTGTTGGGGCGCGTGGTGGACTCGCAAGGACTGCCGCTGGACCACGGCGGGCCGGTGCTGGATGTGGCGGCCGAGCCCATGGATCGCCGTCCCATCAACGCCATGGACCGTGACCCGGTGCGCGCACCGCTGGACACTGGGGTGCGCGCCATCAATGCGCTGCTCACGGTGGGGCGGGGTCAGCGCTTGGGGCTGTTTGCCGGTTCGGGTGTGGGTAAGAGCGTGCTGTTGGGCATGATGGCTCGCTATACCCAGGCCGATGTGATCGTGGTGGGGCTGATTGGAGAGCGGGGCCGCGAAGTCAAAGAATTCGTGGAAGATATTTTGGGCGCTGAGGATCGGGGGCGTGCTGTGGTGGTGGCTGCGCCAGCAGATGCCCCGCCGCTGTTGCGTATGCAGGGTGCGGCGTATGCCACAGCGGTGGCCGAGCATTTTCGGGACAAAGGCAAGCATGTATTGCTGCTGATGGACTCGCTCACGCGCTATGCCATGGCACAGCGTGAGATCGCCCTGGCCATTGGCGAGCCACCGGCCACCAAGGGCTACCCTCCATCGTGCTTTGCCAAGCTGCCCGCGCTGGTGGAGCGCAGCGGTAATGGTCTGCACGGGGTGGGTTCGATTACCGCCTTTTACACCGTACTCTCCGAGGGCGACGACCAGCAAGACCCGATTGCCGATGCAGCCCGCGCCATTTTGGATGGACATATTGTGTTGTCGCGTGCACTCGCCGAGATGGGGCACTTTCCGGCAATTGATATCGAACAGTCGGCATCGCGCGTCATGCACAACGTGGTCAGCCGTGAGCATTTTGAGCTGGCGCGGCAGTTCCGGGCCACCTATTCGCGCTACCAAAAGAGCCGTGATCTGGTGCAGGTGGGGGCTTACATGAGTGGCTCCGATCCGCAGCTTGATGATGCCATTCGCCGCCAGCCGGCCATGGCTGCGTTTTTGCAGCAGGGCATGTTTGATGCCTCCTCCATGGATGAGAGTTGCGCTGCCATGGCCCAGGTACTGAGGTAATGGGAGGGCCGAACCCGTGTCTGCACTGAAAGGCCTGATGGTGGCGGTGGAAGTAGCAGAGCGTCAGCGTGATGCTGCCCGCCAGGGAGTACAGAATGCGCGTGCGGCGCACCAAGCTGCCCAGGGGCAGATGGAGCAGTTGCAGGGGTACGCCAACGAAACCGAAGGCCGCTGGGGTATGCGCGCCGATGCCACGGTGGCCCCGGAGGTGATGTTTCACCACTACCAGTTCATGGCGCGTCTGGCCCATGCCATCGGTTTGCAGACCACCGTGGTGCGAGATTACGAAGGGCGTGTGGCAGCAGCGCAACAAGGATTGCTGCAAACTGAGTTGCGCTTGGCCAGTTTGAAGAAACTTACCGACAAGCGTCGCCTGGAGCTGGAGCATGCCCAGGCCCGCCGCGACCAAAAGCAGACCGACGAACGGGCGGCCTTGCAGTACCGTAAAACATCAAATGGCCTCTAGCGGGCCGGGAGCAGCGACCATGGAGCAAGTGCGTATATCCAGCCCCCAGGCACCCCAGGGCAGTGCCCAAGCCAGCCGGGGCAAACCGGCATCTTCGGATGGATTGTCGGCAGCGGCCGGGTCAGGCGAGTTCTTGTCATTGCTGTCGGCGTTGGGTGGTGAGGTTTTGCAGGATGTGTCAGTGTCCGCGTCAGACTTGACTCCATCCACCACTTTATTTGGCGATGCTGCCTTGGCGCTGCCTGGTCAGGATCCACTGTTGCCGTTGGCCATTCCTGCAAGTGTGCTGCCGGAGCCTCCTGCCACTGACATGGCTGCTTTGCTGGCCTTGCAGGGCGGCTGGGGCGGTGTTGCATCGCCAGGGTCGCAGGTTGTAGCGGTGGGCGGGACAGGTACTGCACCGCAGGTGGGCGCCATCGCACAGTCTGTGTGGGGTGGGAGCGCCTTGGGACTGGGCAGTGCGCGCAACGCAGGGGGCGGGGGAGAGTTGGGGCTGGTGGCGCAAACGGCTGCGTTCGATACAGCCGCAGAGGAGCCCGTTGCCCATACGGCGCTCGCGTCTGCGCTGGGGGCGCGGCGCGCTGGTGCACGTGCGCTCGGCGCTGTAGGTGCCGGCGATCTGGCTGCGGCCAGCGTCGCGCTGAAAGCAGGTGCCAGTGATCGCCAAGTGCTGGCGATTGGAGGAGGCTCTGGCGCACCGACAGCCTCAGTACCGCCGATCGGTGCATCTGCCTTGGCGTCCTCTGATCGTCGGGAGTCTGCTGCTACCGCAGTGCCAGCAGGGCAGCCGCAGGCAGACATGGCGTTGGTAGCACCTGGCCCTGCCGCGCTGGGCGCGCCCGAATGGTTGCGCGGTGGACAAGGTCTTGCGCGTGGCAGCGAGGGGATTGCGCCGTTGGCGGGTGCAGGTAGTCAGGGCACCTCAGCTGCGTCCGCACCATTGCCCGATTCAGCTGAAGTGGGTCAGCCTTTTGACCCGTCTGCTGCGCTGGGGCCTGAAGACACTGTAGCGGAACAGGTGGCGTACTGGGTTAGCCAGAATATCCAGAATGCCGAACTGACGGTGGAACACGCTGGTCATCCGGTGGAGGTGAGTGTGGCGCTTACGGGCAAGGAGGCACATGTCACTTTCCGCAGCGACCAAGGCCAGACTCGTGAATTGCTGGATGCTAGCGTGGACCAGCTGCGTGAACTGCTTGGCCGTGAGGGATTGGAGTTGTCTGGCGTCACGGTGGGCCATTCGGGGGGACAGGGGGGGCAGTCGGGAGAGGCAGGCGCACAGCGTGAGGGCCAGCGTGGCGCTCGCCAAGTGACTGTACAAGTTCCTGGCATTGCTGCCAGTGGTCAGCGCTCTGCGGTGCTAACCGATAAGGCTGTGGATGTTTTTGTCTAGGCGCTGACCTGTTTGCATGCAGGGGCGCGGTGGAATGCCAGTGGTTTATGCTTTTATTCTAGCTATTATGGGGGGCTGCATGTTGAATAATGCAGTCCATCACCCATAGGCTTGTGCGCGTCTAAAGCGCGTCGGCCCCTTCTGCTTGTCGCAAGGAATATCCAACGTGTCGACCCCCGCCCCGGCCGCCGAGCCCGCCACCAAGCCTGCCAAGAGCAAGAAGCTTCTCCTTATTGGCGGGGTGCTGCTGCTGTTGCTGATCGTCGCTGGTGGTGCTGCTGCTTGGTTCATGTCGCAAAAACAAGCGCTGGATGAGAACGGAGAGCCTATCGCCGCTGCACCCAAAGCTGCGGTAGCGCCGACCTTTTTGCCATTAGAAAACATGGTGGTCAATTTGGCCGACCCCGGGGGCGATCGCTTTGTGCAGCTGGGTATTACGTTGGAGCTTGCAGATGACAAAACAGCAGACAAGGTCAAACAGTACATGCCCAGTGTCCGCAGTAGCATTTTGATGCTGCTGTCGCAGCGCACTGCAGAAGACCTTTTGCTTCTGGAGGGGAAGGAAAAGCTGGCGCTGGATATCCAGCGCGAGGTGGCCCGCCCTCTGGGTTTCCGGGCCAACGAAGCACGCAATGCGCGTCCTGCGGATGCGGAAGGCGATGATCCGCCTCCGCGCAGGCAGCAAAATCCAGTTCGACGCGTTCTGTTTTCCAGCTTTATCATTCAATAACGCTGGTGAGGTTGCGGCGATGAGCGAATCATTTTTATCCCAGGAAGAAGTCGATGCCCTGCTGGAAGGGGTGACTGGCGAGAGCCAGAAAAACTCCGAAGAGGTGCATGAAGACGGTGAAGTCCGCCGTTACGATATTTCCAGCCAAGAGCGCATTGTTCGTGGGCGCATGCCGACGATGGAAATCGTCAACGAGCGCTTTGCCCGGAACTTCCGTATTGGCTTGTTCAATTTCATACGCCGCAGTCCCGAAATTTCGGTGGGAACGGTGGCGGTGCAGCGTTACAGCGCGTTCTTGCGTGAACTGGCGGTACCCACCAATTTCAACATTGTGGCCATCCGGCCCCTGCGTGGTAACGGCCTGATTGTGTGTGAGCCGTCGCTGGTCTTCGGCATTATCGATACTTTGTTTGGTGGTGTGGGCAAGTTCCAGACACGTATTGAAGGGCGCGATTTTTCGCCTACCGAGCAGCGCATCATCAATCGGCTGGTTGATGTGATTTGTGCAGAGTACAAAAAAGCTTGGCATGGCATTTATCCACTGGAGCTTGAGTACCAGCGTTCTGAGATGCAGCCCCAGTTTGCCAACATTGCAACGCCCAGCGAAATTGTGGTGTCTACCGCATTCCAGCTAGAGATTGGCGATTTGGCGGGCGCTATCCATATCTGCATGCCTTATGCCACGCTGGAGCCTATCCGTGATGTGCTTTATTCATCTACCCAGGGTGACTCCATTGAAGTGGACCGTCGCTGGGTGCGCGTGTTGACGCGTGAAATTCAGTCGGCAGAAGTGACGCTGGTGGTCGAGTTGGCGCGTGCTGATGCGACTGTGGAGCAGCTGTTGGCCATGAAGCCTGGTGACTTTATTGAGTTGGATCGAGAACCCCGTATACGTGCATCCATTGGTGGCGTTCCTGTGTTTGAGTGTCAGTACGGCACACACAATGCAAAGTACGCCATTCGCATTGAAGAGTGTTTGCGCACCTCGGATCTGAGCTGGATGGGAGAAAAGAATGGCAAATGAAGAAAACAAGAGCAGTGCTGATGATCCGTTTGCAGGTTGGGCTGAGGCACTCGAAGAGCAAAAAAAAGTAGACGACAAAGATACTGAACAGGGAGGGCCACTCAGCGGTGAAGCGGTGCGGCCTTTTGCTGCAGCTGGCGATCCGCCGATCAATGACATCAACATGGTGCTGGATATTCCGGTGCAGTTGTCGGTGGAGTTGGGGCGTACCAAAGTACCTATCAAGTACATCCTGCAATTGGCCCAAGGCTCTGTGGTGGAACTGGATGCGCTGGCAGGCGAGCCTATGGATGTGCTCGTCAATGGCTATTTGATTGCGCAAGGTGAGGTTGTGGTAGTGAACGACAAGTTTGGTATCCGCTTGACAGACGTCGTTACGCCGTCCGAGCGCCTGCGCCGGGTCAGCCGTGGATAGTGGTGGCATGTCGCAGGCTTTGACAGCCGTGGTGCTGTTTGTCGGCGCCGTAGCTATGTTGCCGTGGCTGGTTCGGTACCTACAGCAGCGCCGCGTTGTAGCGCAGGCTGGTTTGGGGATGGCGGCGCGTGTATTGTCGGCGGTCGCGGTGGGGCCGCACCAGCGCGTGGTGACTGTAGAAGTCGGCCCGGATGGTGCAAGGGTCTGCTTGGTCTTGGGTGTTACAGCACAACAGGTGATTTGTTTGCATGTGCTCCAACCTACAGTGCCTATACCCCCGGTGGGCAGTTTTACCCAAGTTATGGCGCAGGCGACGCAATCCGACGCTTATGGCGAAGAAAGTCGCCATGTTTAATCGCTGGCGGCTATACGGCATATCTGGTAGAGACTTGCCGCGTTATTTGGGCTTGCTGGTGCTGTGCATGGCTGGCATGGTTTGGCATATGCCGGTTTGGGCGCAGGCGGCTGGTTCCTTGCCTCTGTTGGTAGGAGCGGGAGGCCAAGGAACGAGCTTCTCGGTGCCGATACAGACGCTGCTCTTTTTTACGGCCCTGTCATTCTTGCCAGCCATTTTGCTGATGATGACTGGCTTTACACGCATTGTCATAGTGTTGTCGTTGCTGCGCCAAGCTTTAGGTACGCAGTCGGCACCACCCAATCAGGTAATTATTGGGCTATCGCTTTTTCTCACCATGTTTGTCATGGGCCCTACTTTAGACAAGGTGTATCAGGAAGCCTATTTGCCCTACACCACCAATGCCATCAGCTTTGAGCAGGCGGTAGAAAAGGCAGAAGCTCCCATGCGACAGTTCATGCTGAAGCAGACGCGGCAGTCTGATTTTTCACTGTTTGCGCGATTGGCCAAACTTGAATCTTCAACTACTGCAGAGACTGCGCCCTTAAGGGTTCTGGTGCCTGCTTTTGTAACCAGTGAGCTGAAGTCTGCATTCCAGATAGGGTTCATGATCTTTATCCCTTTTCTGGTTATTGATATGGTGGTGTCCAGCATTCTGATGTCTTTGGGCATGATGATGCTGTCACCTGTACTGGTGGCGTTGCCATTCAAACTGATGTTGTTTGTGCTGGCTGATGGCTGGAATTTGCTGATTGGCTCGCTGGCTGCCAGTTTTGTCACTTAACGGGAGAAAGCATGACTTCGCAAATGGTTCTTACCATAGGGCGTGGGGCGCTGACGCTGCTGCTCATGATTGCGATGCCTGTGCTGGGCGTGGTCATGGGCGTGGGCTTGCTGGTGAGTATTTTCCAGGCTGTCACTCAAATTCACGAGGCTACCTTGGCTTTTGTGCCCAAATTGATTGCCGCAATGGTGGTGTTTTCTGTTGTTGGCCCATGGATGTTAAGCACGTTGGTGGACTACATCCGACGTACCATTGAGTCCATTCCAGCGATGATGGGATAGGTGAGTGGTGCCAAGTTGATCACCTTTTCTGAGGCGCAGCTGGTCACGTGGCTGTCTCCGATTCTTTGGCCATTTTTACGTGTATTGGCGTTATTTTCTGTAGCGCCAGTGTTTTCGATGCGCGTGATTCCGATGCGCGCCAAGATTGGATTGGCTTTTTTCGTCTCTTTGTGCGCGCAAACCATGCTGGCGAACCAGCCGGTGGTTCCGTTCAACAGTCCTGCGGCACTGGGTGCTGTCATGCAGCAAGTGGGCGTTGGTCTGGCTCTCGGGTTTGCTGTGCGTTTGGTATTCGCCTCGGTGGAGCTGGCGGGTGAAATCGTTGGCTTGCAGATGGGGTTGAATTTTGCATCCTTTTTCGATCCGACCAGCAATGCACAAGTGAGCGCAGTAGCGCGTTTCTTTGGGCAAATGGCCATGCTGCTGTTTGTAGTCATCAATGGTCATTTACTGCTGATCATGGCGGTCGTGGAGAGTTTTCGGAGCTTTCCGGTGGATGGAAACTTCTTGCAGGCGCTTGCGCAGATGCGCCTTTATGCGCTGGGAACATCGCTGTTCTCTAGCGCTTTGTGGATTGCCTTGCCCATGATGGCGTTGCTATTGTTTGTCAACTTGACGATGGGCATCATCTCGCGTGTTGCTCCCCAGATGAACATTTACGCTGTCGGTTTTCCGGTCACGTTGACCGTCGGCTTGCTTGGTATTACAGCCACATTGCCCATGTTGGAGCAGCCCGTGCTGACGTTGCTACAGCAAGCCATAGACTTGTTTGCTGTTCAGCGGTAGAGCAGTGCTTTGAACAGGCTATTAAACCAACTGATTGCGTATGGCGTATACGGTGAGCTCAGCATTATTGGTAAGGCCGAGTTTTTCCAGTACCCGGGAGCGATAGACACTTACGGTTTTGGGGCTGAGCATCAATTCTTCTGCGATTTCAGACAGTCGTCTGCCAGTAGCAATTTTGAGCAGAGTTTGTAGCTCGCGTTCCGACAACGCTGAGTGGGGCATTTCTGGTACACGTTCTGAAACGCTCTCCGCCAGCATTTGCGCTACTTCCGGGGTAAGGTATTTGCGTCCTTGCATGATAGTGCGCACTGCCTCTATCAATGCGACAGGGTCAGAGGCCTTGTTGGCATACCCTTGGGCACCAGCGCGCAGACAGCGCACTGCATATTGATCCTCCGGGTACATCGAGACAACCAGTACCTTGATTTCTGAGTCTGTCTCGCGCAGACTGGCCAATGCTTCTAGACCGCTACGTCCAGGCATGTTCAAGTCCAGTAGCAAGACGTCACAGGTTGCCTCACGAAGTATTTCGCGTAATTCGGCATAGCTTCCTGCTTCACCAGTGACTTGAATATCAGGCGCTTCTGTCAACGTGTCACGGATACCACGACGCACCACTGCATGGTCATCACAGAGTACTACCTGAATCACTGAGTCTCTCCCGTTGCTGATGCCACGGATCCTAGCGGTACCGACAAGATTACGGAAGTTCCATGTCCCGGAGACCCACTGATGTCCAGCCAGCCGTTGACTGTTAACGCACGTTCTTGCAGGCCTTTGAGGCCAAATGCTTTTGGTTTGTCGAGCGCAGCAGGCTCCAAGCCCTGCCCGTTATCGCTCACTTCAAGCGTCAGCACACCTTCTGAGTCTGAGAGGTCAATACGCACTTGACTAGAGTTTGCATATTTGGAAATGTTGGTTAACGCTTCTTGTGCTGTACGGTACGCCACCAGTTGCACTGCATTGGGAACTTCAATGGTTTGTGAGCTGGTCCGTACTTGGGTGGGTACGCCCGTGCGGCGCTCGAAGTCCTCAGCGAGCCATTGCACAGCTGCGACCATGCCTTGATCTAGTATGTGTGGTCGCAGGTTCATCATGATGCGTTGGCTGGCACCAATTGCATGTTGCAACATACTCGTGGCTGCTTGTGCATGTTCACGCACGTCTGTTTGTGTAGTGTGGCGGTCTATCCACGCTAGATCAAAGCGGATTGCTGTCAATGCTCCCCCAATGTCGTCGTGGATTTCACGCGCAATTGCGGCACGTTCGTTTTCTATGGAGGTTTGCAGGTGTTGGGTTAATTCGGCCAGCCGTTTTTGCGAGGCTGCCAAATCCCGTGCAGTCTGTTCCCTCAGTAGCCTGGTTTGATGTACTTCGCAGGCCCGCCGTATCACGTGGGGCAGGCGTGTCATGTCATCCTTGAGCACGTAGTCGGCAATGCCCAAACGCATGGCATCTACTGCGGCTGCTTCTCCAATGGCGCCTGAAAGCAAGATAAAAGGTGGGTGGTTATGCTGCTCAACAGTGATTTGCCAAGCATCCAGGGCTGTGAAGCCTGGTAGCCTGTAATCTGCAACTATCACATCCACGTGAGTGCCTGTGAGCAGACGTTTGAACGACTCCAGGCAGTCTGCGTGTTGCACAGTGAATACCATGTCTGAGCGGCGCAAAACTGTGACTGCCAAGCGGTGATCTGCCAGTGAGTCTTCCAAGTGCAGAATACTGAGCAACTGCTCTGGTTCGGTGGGAGCCATGTGTAGCGCTATCATAGGATACAAATTGGAACAAGCAAGGGTTTGGGCGCTGTGATGGCCATAGGCCATGCCAAGGTGAAATAGGGTGCAGGAGCACGGTCGTAGTGCCGTTGTCCTGCAGGGTGTGGCACTGAATACGGATGCACCATGCAAGCTACAGGCAGCGATGGAGAAACAATGCAGTCAACACTAACAAGAACAGGAGTCCCGGGAGTCCAGGTGCCTGTCATGGTGGCGGCAGATTTGCAGGATTCATTAATGGTGGTAATGCACGACCTGCACCGGCTGGAGGGGTTGCTGAGCCATGCAGCTGACAAGCTATTGGAAAATTTTGGACAGGCCAATGATGCTTTGAGTGACCCCGTTGTCGGAGAATCCGTTGAGCTTACAAATGCGCGCGCGGCGCTTCGACGTGCTGTCACAGAGCTACAGTTTCAGGATATGGCATCGCAGTTGATATGGCATACCACTAAAGTGTTGCAGGGGTGTGCGTTCAGGTTAGCAGCGGAAGCCATGGGACATGAAGAGGGCGAAGATGCTGCGCCATTTATAGAAATGGCACCAGATCGTCCCAACCCTGTGACTCAGAGTGAAATGGATGCTGGATCCATAGAGCTGTTTTGAACGGCACAATCCACTTTACAACGAATATTTTCAATTCTGCTGGAGCCTTTACATGCAATCGATTCTTGCCGTTGATGACTCTCCGTCCATGCGGAAAATGGTGTCTTTCACCCTGACCGGTGCAGGCTACCATGTAGTCGAGGCGGTGGATGGTGAAGACGCTTACGAGAAAGCGCAAAACCAAGACATCGATCTGGTGCTCGCAGACCAGAACATGCCTCGCCTTGATGGTATTGGGCTGACACGCAAGTTGCGTGAGCACCCTAAATTCAAGACGGTTCCCATCTTGATTTTGACCACTGAATCCAGCGACCAAATGAAGCAGGCCGGCCGCAGTGCTGGTGCCACTGGTTGGCTGGTTAAACCCTTTGATCCCAACCGGCTCATTGAAGTGATCCGGAAAGTGATTCGTTAATGGCGATGGACAGGTACACCACGTACACAGGAGCCCCCCATGGGTGAAACCTATCAAGAAGGCACTGGCGCAGGGGCGGATTTCGACCTCACCCAGTTTTATCAGATATTTTTTGAGGAGGCCGGTGAGAATCTGGATCAGATGGAGCGCATCCTGCTTGATCTAGACCTTACTGCTGCCAATGATGAGGAGCTCAACGGTATTTTTCGTTGTGCGCACTCGATCAAGGGTGGCTCTGCCACGTTCGGCGTTTCTGATGTGGCTGAGTTGACGCACCATATGGAGTCGTTGCTGGATCGCTTGCGCCGGCACGAAATTCAGCCGATTCCCGAGATGGTTGATGTATTGCTGGAGTCGGCTGATGCCTCTCGCAGCTTATTGGCTCGCCACCAGTCGGGCGGGCAAGGCGAGGCTGCATCTACCGCAGGCTTGGTGCGGCGCATCAGTGAATTGGCCTCAGGTGCGGTGCCAACACCTGTGCCTGCACCCCCGCCTGCGCCAGTTCAAGCACCCGCTCCGCAGGCACCAGCGCAGGCGCTGAGCGCACTGCCTCCGGGTGTTCGTCGCATTCAGGTGCGCATTGGCCCCTTGGATCGGCTTGAGCAAGCAGATGCTGTCAAAGAGTTGTTTCGTGATATTCCAGGGCTTGGCACTATCAGTGATTTGCCGAGCGATCAGGCACAAACACGCCTCTTCGCGGTGGAAACATCATCCACGAATGACGATTTATTGGACTTGTTTGCATTCCATGTATCCAAGGAGCAAGTTCAAATACACCCGGTGGGCGGCATTGAGCAACAAGAGCTCGTAGACTCAGGGGCAGTGTCTGCCAAAGAAGGTATGAATGAGGAGCCTTACGGTTTCTTTGGAGACGCGCCTGGCGCACCCGCCACCGGTGTGGTTGCGCCTGTCGTGGCTTTGCCCGTACCCGCGCCTGTGCCACCAGCTGCCAGTAGTGTCCCTAAGGTGGCAAGTCAAGCACAGATGGAATCCACTACGATTCGTGTCGCTGTCAACAAAGTGGATCAACTTATCAACTTGGTGGGGGAATTGGTCATTACGCAGGCTATGCTTGCACAAAACAGCCATGGTCTTGATGCCGCGGCATACCAGCAACTGCTAGCAGGCTTGGCAGATCTGGATCGCAATACGCGTGACTTGCAAGAGTCAGTCATGTCTATCCGCATGATTCCCATGTCGGTTGTTTTCAGCCGCTTTCCCCGAATGCTTCGCGATTTGGCCAATAAACTGGGCAAAAAAGTCGATTTGGTGACGTTGGGTGAAGCCACTGAATTGGACAAGGGGTTGGTAGAGAAAATCACTGACCCTCTGACGCACTTGGTGCGTAACAGTGGCGATCACGGTATTGAGATGCCTGCTGATCGCTTGGCCAAGGGAAAACCTGAGCACGGCACCATCACGTTGTCTGCATCACACCAAGGTGGCTCCATCGTGATTGACGTGCGTGATGATGGTCGCGGCCTTTCACGCGAGAAAATTCTGCGCAAGGCGCGTGAGCGTGGCATGGACGTATCAGACCAGATGGCGGATGCAGACGTCTGGATGCTCATTTTTGCGCCAGGTTTTTCTACGGCCGAGGTGGTTACCGATGTTTCTGGGCGTGGCGTGGGTTTGGACGTGGTCAAGCGCAACATCGCAGCCCTGAATGGAACGGTGGAGATTGAGTCCACCGAAGGCGTAGGCATGAAAGTGTCGGTGCGCTTGCCTTTGACCTTGGCCATCATGGATGGCATGTCGGTCGGAGTGGGTGATGAGGTTTATATCTTGCCTCTTTCCTCGGTGGTCGAGTCCTTCCAGGTCAATTCCGACGATGTGAGCACGGTGGCGCAGGGCGCCCAATTGGTGAAAGTGCGCGACGAATACATGCCCGTGATTGCTTTGGAGCGTATCTTCCAGGTGCCCCGATGTGATCCTGAAAAATCGAGCACTATCATGGTTGTTGTAGAAGCTGACGGTAGTCGCGTGGCTTTGCTGGTGGACGAGCTGTTGGGGCAGCACCAGGTGGTGGTGAAAAATCTGGAATCGAATTACCGTAAGGTGCCGAACGTTTCCGGGGCGACTATCCTGGGCGATGGCAAGGTGGCCCTCATTTTGGATATTGGTGGCCTGGTTCGCCGGGCGCGTCATTGAGTGTGCCAACGTAATTTAAGGAGAATTCACCATGAGCGTAATAAGCAAGACGGGGGAGGCTGCCTCTTCGGGGGCACGTGAGTACCTCACGTTTCGACTAGATCAAGAGGAATACGGGATCGATATCCTCAAGGTCCAGGAAATACGGGGCTATGAGCCACCCACCCGCATCGCTAACGCGCCTGACTTCATCAAGGGCGTTGTCAACCTGAGGGGCACTATTGTCCCGATTGTGGATATGCGCTTGAAATTCAATTGCGCCCAGGTGGAGTACAACAGTTTTACGGTTGTCATCATCCTGAATTTGCGCCATCGTGTGGTGGGCATCGTGGTGGATTCCGTCAGCGATGTGATGGAGTTAGCACCCGATAGCATCCGGGCTGCTCCGGATATTGAGAGTGTTATCGACAACGGTTGTATTTTGGGGCTCGGCTCTGTCGGTGATCGCATGTTGATCTTGTTGGATATCGAAAAACTGATGTCCAGTGTTGATATGGGTTTGGTGGCTGTAGGCGATTGAGCCTGAGCGGTTGTCCCGGGTCGACACTGGTGCATCGCGATGTACCGATTACGGGGTGGCGACAAAAAATTGTTTCAGGATATACCGCGCATGCGTCAAGCTTCAGCAACTCCTCTTTCTAAGCGAGGTGATCCTGTACGTCCCGCAGGCGGTGAAGAGTCATCAGGGCCGTTGGAGCAGGGACGCGAGTTCGCTTGGTCTAACGCCGACTTTTTGCGGGTTCAGACGCTGATTTACCAGCGTGCAGGCATTAGCTTGCATGATGGCAAGCACGCCATGGTCTACAGCCGACTGTCACGGCGTTTGCGCGAAACGGGGCATGCCAGTTTTCGGGAATACCTCGACTGGCTGGAGCGCCATGATGGCCCCGAGTGGCAGGAGTTTGTGAATGCGCTGACCACCAACCTGACAGCGTTTTTCCGAGAGCAGCACCACTTCGAGATTTTGGCAACGTACTTGCGCTCAAAACCTGCAGGAACGCCTTGGCGAGTGTGGTGCAATGCTGCATCAACGGGAGAAGAGCCTTACTCTATTGTCATCACCGCCTTGGAGGCGCTGGGGGCCAAAGCACCATTCAAACTGACTGCCAGCGATATTGATTCGCGCGTGTTGGCCACTGCTGCACAGGGGGTTTATCGGATGGATGCGCTCAAAGGCTTGAGTTCAGAGCGGTTGCAGCGGTTTTTTCTGCGCGGAAAGGGAGGAAACGCTGGTTTGATGCGTGCCAAGCCCGAATTGCGCAATGCTATTGAATTCCTGATCGTTAACCTCATCCGTGATGACTGGCC
>ERZ724510.1300-NODE-1300-length-13983-cov-11.162837_pt1 | contig 13983 bp, 10 predicted proteins | sample MGYA00376043_ERZ724510 | MGnify/ENA primary metagenome ERZ724510 (study PRJEB28724, sample SAMN07190888) | wastewater metagenome | isolation source: influent of sewage treatment plant in Hong Hong | place: USA: Christiansburg, Virginia | collected 2016-03-01 ... | reverse complement strand
CGGGCATTGCCGAGGTCGATGTGAATCTGTGTAACTTTGGCTTTCGCCTTTTTCCTGTTTTGGCTGAACTTTACTTTCCGCGCGAGGCGGCGTTGATAGCGTTTCAGCCGTTGCTGGTGTTTTTTAAAGCTATTGAGCGGGTCGAGGTGGCTGCCGTCGCTGAGGGTGACGAAACGGGCAATGCCCATATCCAGCCCCACGATGCCGCCCGTGGGCTGTTCTGCTGCCACTTCGCGGCGGGTTTGAATCGACGCAAACCACTTGCCGCCGGATTGGCTCACAGTGACGTTACGCAATTCGCCCAGCGTGTCGCGGCTATGGCGATAGCGCAACCATCCCAGTTTGGGCAGAAAGAGACGACCGTTGCCTTGGTCAAGCTTGCAGCCTTGCGGATAGCGAAAGCTGTCGCCCGTACCTTTTTTCTTGAAGCGTGGGAAGTCAGCGCGTTGCTCGAAAAAGTTAACGTAGGCGCGTTCCAAGTCTTTGAGGGTTTGTTGCAAGGGCTGCGAATGGGTTTCTTTCAGCCAAAGCGTTTCTGGCTGGGCTTTCCATTCGGTCAGTGCTTTGCACAAACCGGCATAGCTCAATTTCTTTTCGCCCTGTTCGTGCCGTGTTTGCTGCAACGCCAAAGCTTTGTTAAACACGAAGCGGCGCATATGCTGCGCTTGCTCTCCGTTGGGCTGTCGCTCGAATTTAAAGGCTTGAAGACGTTCCATGACAGCCATCCCCCCCAGCTGAAAGAAGGGATTTTTCGCGCAAAACTGGATAAAAAATGCCACTGGTGGCGGGGGTGCGGGGATGAACGGCACCGCCAGAGCCAAAATTCAAAATCAAAACCCAAAGGCACCCCCCGCCTGCGGCGTACTCCTCCCCTGAGGGGAATAAAGGCTAAACCGGCGGCGTGCGCGGCCAGTGGTGGGGTGTCACAGCAAAAACCCGCCAGCAGCGTAGGCCGCCAGTACCGCTGTCGGGCTGAAGCCCCGACCTACAGGCAATGCGGCAGACACCGTGGCAGTCACCGCTTTTATTCCCCTCTGAGGAGGGGTGGCTGGCGGCATCGCCAGTGCCAAAACCCAAAGCCAAAAACCAAAAGCAAAAGCAAACCCAACGTCAAAGGCAACCACCCCCCGCCTCCGGCGTACCCCTCCACGGGAGGGGAATAAAGGCCAGACCGGCGGGGTGCGCCAGCAGTGGTGGAGTGTCACAGCAAAAACCCGCCAGCAGCGTAGGCCGCCAGCACCGCTGTCGGGCTGAAGCCACGACCTACAGGCCATGCGGGAGGCACCGCAGCAGTCACCGCTTTTATTCCCCTTTATCAGCGGGGGGCGATGGTGCAGCCAGACGGGGGAGTGGCTGGCGGCACCGCCAGACCCAAAAAAACGCGCCGGATGGGGCGACCCCAGCCAGCGCGTTGCGTGAAATACAGTGCCATGCACCACATAAAGGCATTCACTTTGAACAGACGCTAAAACAATTCGCTATGTGTGCCTGTCCGAATAAGCGTGAGGCACCCAGTTTCAAGCGTCCCCTCTTGGTCATAGATAAGTAGCCAGTCTGGCTCTACATGACATTCTCGCACCCCAGCATATTCACCCGAAAGTGCATGGTCGCGGTGCCTCTGCTCTAGCGGCCTGTCGTTTATTAACGCAGTGACGACGGCTCGCATTTTGTCCCAATCATAGCGACCGGAACCCTTGATACGTTTCTTGTCCCGTTTGAATTGGTTGGTTTCTGCCAGCGTACGAGCCAAGCTCAAAAATCCTCTAGCGTTGTGCGGGTTGTCTTGCCTGCTTTCGCCTCTTTGATTGCGGCCAGCGTAGTCGGGTTGGGGCGTGGTAGCTCAATGGGAAGCCCCCCATGCTCAACGACACTGCGCAAGAATAGCCGGATGGCCGTACTGACATCCAAACCGGCAGCCTTGAGGATAGCCGTGGCTTCGTGCTTTAACTCAGGCTCAATACGGGAACGAACATCAACAGTCAGCATGGTGATTCCTTGGGTAGAGACGACACAGCATAATGTAGCTGCATTGTAGCGCAACGCTGGTAGATGCAAGGTGCCTAACTTACGGCGATTTCAGAACGTGTTCAAAGTCTCATCGGCCTAGGCGTTGAGGGGGAGCACCGGTTGCTGCGGTGTGTTTTAGAAGCTGTTTACGATCTGCGAGACTCGGGTGATCCTGCGTACCCCTCCCCAGAGGGGAATAACGGCCAAACCGGTGGGGTGCGCGGCCTTGGGGGGGCATGGCGGCGCGTGGCAGCTAGGCCAACAAATCCGCCATCGCCAACACGCGCTCGGCGACCTCAACCAGCTTAAGGTTGTTTTGCATGGCGTTGGCGCGTAGCCATGCGTAGGCGGCGTGTTCGTCTAGGCCTTTGTGCTTCATCAGCAGCCCCTTGGCGCGGTCTATGGTTTTGCGCTCGGCCAAGCGGTTTTCGGCGGTGGCGAGCTGGGTTTTAAGCTGCTGGTCGGCTTCAAACCGCGCTTGGGCCACCTGCAAAATCGGGGCAAGCCGCGCCTCGCTCAGCCCTTCGACAATATAGGCACTGACCCCAGATTGAATCGCAGCACGGATGCTGTCGCCTTGGCTGTCGGCGGTAAACATCACAATCGGGCGGGGGTCGGACTGGCTGACCACACATACTTGCTCTAGCGCGTCGCGGCTCGGGGATTCGGTATCGACAATAATCACGTCCGGCTGCAAAGCGGCCACTTGGCGCGGCAGCAAAAACGCATCGCTGGATTCGCCCACCACGCAATAGCCCGCTTTCTCTAGCCCTTCGCGCAGCCGTCCAAAGTGGCGGGGGGTATCGTTTACTAGCAAAATGCGAAGCATGGGGTTTCCTATTTTTTTGACCAACTTAAACGACAAGCAAAAATCGTGCAGGGTGCGCCAGTGAGGGATGGAGGGTGGAATCGCCGCCACGCCAAGCACAACCGCCCTTGCCGCGCTATTATCCCAAGACAAAAACAGCACACCGCACCGTGCCCCACAAGAGGAAGCCCATCATGAACAAGTCTATCTGGCAAAAGCATTACCCTACGGGCATGCCCACCACTATCGACATCAACGCTTTCCAGTCGATTCCTGACGTGTTTGCCCACACCGTACGCCGGTTTTATGACCGCCCCGCCGTGGCCAATATGGGCAAGACGCTGACCTATGGCGAGATGGATGCTGTTTCCATCCAATTTGCCTCGTATCTGCAAAACGTGCTGAAGCTGCCCAAAGGTACGCGGGTGGCGGTGATGCTGCCCAATTTGCTGCAATACCCTGTGGCGGTGTTTGGCATTTTGCGGGCGGGCTGTGTGGTGGTGAACGTGAACCCGCTCTACACCCCACGAGAATTAGAGTACCAGCTCAACGATTCGGGGGCGGAAGTGCTGCTGGTGGCGGAGAACTTTGCCCGCGTGGTGCAAGACACCCTGCCGCGCACCCCCGCCCTGAAGACCATTATCGTGACCGGTATTGGTGACATGCTGGGCTGGTTTAAAGCCCCCGTGGTCAACTTTGTGGTCAAGCACATCAAGAAGCTGGTACCCAAATGGAAGCTGCCCGATGTGGTGCAGTTTAAGGCGGCGATGAAAGCCGGTGCAGCAGAAGTCTTTGTCCCCGTCAGCTTGGGTCACGACGATTTGGCGTTTTTGCAGTACACCGGCGGTACCACCGGCGTGGCCAAAGGGGCGATGCTGCTGCACAAAAACATCATCGCCAATATGCTGCAAGCAGGGGCGTGGATTAAGTCCGTGGTGACCCAAGGCGAGGAGGTGATTGTGACCGCCCTGCCGCTGTATCACATCTTTTCTCTGACCGCGAACCTGATGATTTTTACCCACATCGGGGCATTAAACGTGCTGATTACCAATCCGCGTGACATCGGTGGCTTTATTGCCGACCTCAAACGCTACCCTGTCACCGCGATGACGGGGGTCAATACGCTGTTTAATGCGCTGCTGAATCACCCTGACTTCGCCAGCATTGATTTTTCGACGTGGAAGCTGACCTTGGGCGGGGGCATGGCGGTGCAAAAAGCAGTGGCCGATAAATGGCAAGAGGTGACGGGGCTGCCGCTGATTGAGGCTTATGGCCTGACCGAAACCAGCCCTGCGGCCTGCATCAACCCTATGAACCTCAAAGCCTATAACGGCACGATAGGCCTGCCGATTCCCGGCACCTTGATTGAAATCCGCGACCCAATGGGGCGCGAGGTGGGGCAGGGGCAGCCCGGGGAGCTGTTTATCAAGGGGCCACAGGTAATGCGCGGCTACTGGAACCGTCCCACCGACACGGCCAAGACGCTCGACCCCTACGGCTTTTTGGCCACGGGGGATATTGCGATGATGACCGCCGATGGCTTTGTCAAGCTGGTGGACCGCAAAAAGGACATGATTTTGGTGTCCGGCTTTAACGTCTATCCCAACGAGGTGGAGGATGTGATTGCCACCTTGCCAGGGGTGTTGGAAGTGGCTTGCGTGGGGGTGGATGACGATAAATCGGGCGAAATCGTCAAAGTGTTTATCGTGAAAAAAGACCCCGAGCTCACCGAGGAGCAGGTGTTGACCCACTGCCGCCGCAACCTGACCCCATACAAAATCCCCAAGCAGGTGGAGTTCCGCACTGAGCTGCCTAAAACCAATGTAGGCAAAATTTTGCGGCGGGCGTTGCGCTCGGCCTAGGGAGGGTGTTCAAAGTCTTTCAAAAGCAGCGACTTGGCCGTGATGCCCCGCCGCTGGTGGCCGATGGGGTTGATCTGTGATTCCTCTCCCGTGGAGGGGTGCTTGCCTTTGGGGCTTGGTTTTAGCTTTCGCTGCGTCGCCAGCCACCACCCCGTCCGGCCTTGCCGTCGCCCCCCTCCGACGAAGGGGAATGTAGCCAAGACTGCAGCAATTGCGCTTTTTTTCTGAATTCCGCCTTGGCAACCCCTGCCCCATTGGGGCTTTGAACAGGTTCTAAGTGACTTAAAACCCCGCGCCCCACTTATGTTGGGGGTACTGCCGAAGGAATCCCCAGCGCGGCCCACCCTGCATGACCCAGCGCGTTCACCACTTCAATATTGCGCTCAAAAATCGCTTCGGGATTCGGGAAACTCTCCACCGCCTTGGCGATGCTGGCTTCCCGAATCAAATGCAGCGTGGGGTAAGGTGCGCGGTTGGTCAGATTGCTGGGGTCGTTGGGGTCGGTGTCGGCAAAGCAAAATTGCGGGTGAAAGCTGGCCACTTGCAGCACGCCATCCAGCCCTAAATCAATCGGGGCGGCTTCGGCGTGTTCTAAAAAGTCATTGAACAGCAAAAAGTCAGCAAACAGGGTGGGGTGAATCAGCAAAGTGGTATCGGTGATAGCGGGGTCGGTGTCGGCAAGCAGCTGAAGCTCGGCATCCAGCGTTTCTAAAAACGCATCCATATGGGGGGCATCGCTGACCACAATACGGACTTGGTCTTTCACATATACCGACTTGGCAAAGGGGCAGAGATTCAGCCCAATAACGGCTTTTTCTAGCCAAATTCGGGTGGCGGCGATGATGTCAGCGTGAGGCATGGTGGGCTTTCTGAGGTCGGTGGGACAATAATTAGGCAAAACGAGCAGCCAGCTCTTCCAAGCTAAATTCTGCCAGCAGGGCAGCCATCCGTTCACGGGCATTGCCACGGGGCTGGCCGGTGTGCCGCGCAATAATCAGCTCGTTTTTCATCGAATGCTCCCAACCCACCAGCTCGGTGACGGTCACTTGGTAGCCGTGCGCCTCAAGCTGCAAGCAGCGCAAAACATTGGTCAGCTGACTGCCCAACTCGCGGGTGTGGATGGGATGGCGATAGAGCTCGGCCAGCGGAGAGCGGCTCAGGCTTTGGTTTTTGTGCTTTTTCAGCACACTGGCCACTTCAGCTTGGCAGCACGGCACCAACACCATAAACCGCGCCTGCTTATCCAGTGCAAAGCGGATGGCATCGTCGGTGGCGGTGTTGCAGGCGTGCAGCGCGGTCACGATGTCGAACTGCGCGGGCAAGCTGTCCATTTGGCGCGAAGCTTCGACCGACATATTCAAAAAGTGCATACGCGGAAAATCAAGCTGCTGCGCCAAGCTCACCGAGCGGCTGACCAGCTCTGGGCGGGTTTCGATGCCGTAGATGTGGCCGGTGTCGCGGGCTTTTAAAAAGAGGTCGTACAGAATAAAGCCAAGATAGGATTTACCCGCGCCGTGGTCGGCCAAGGTCAAATCCCCCTTGTCTGCCATGACTTCGGCAAGCAGCGGCTCAATGAAGTTATAGAGGTGGTAAACCTGCTTCAGCTTGCGGCGGCTGTCTTGGTTGAGCTTGCCGTCGCGGGTCAGGATGTGCAGTGCTTTGAGCAATTCAACTGACTGCCCTTCGCGGATTTCTGGGGTTTTTTCTGTGTTACTCATTGAAATATATAATCTTTATTTTTTATCGCAAAAAAACAGGAAACAAATCTCCCCAAGTGGGAAGGTGGGTTGTGCCCATGTTGCCCGCTGCCCTCCCCCCCGTCAACGCGCCCCAAAAAACCAAAAGGCAGGGCTGAAAGCTCAGCATCCTGCCTTTTGGTCGCGCCCCTAGCGGCTAGGCACTGGGCAACAGATTACTTACCCGACACAGGGATTTTACCAATTCGTGCTTGCCATTCTTTCGGGCCGGTAATGTGAACCGACGTGCCTTTAGCATCCACGGCAACCGTGACCGGCATATCCACCACATCAAATTCGTAAATGGCTTCCATGCCCAAGTCTTCAAACGCCACCACACGGGCGTGTTTGATGGCTTTAGAAACCAAATACGCTGCGCCGCCCACCGCCATCAAATACACCGCTTGATGGTCTTTAATCGCGTCAATCGCTTCGGTGCCGCGCTCAGATTTGCCCACCATGCCCAGCAAGCCGGTTTCAGCCAGCATTTGGCGGGTGAATTTGTCCATACGGGTGGCGGTAGTGGGGCCTGCTGGGCCGACCACTTCATCCCGAACCGGGTCCACAGGGCCGACGTAGTAAATAAACCGGTTGCTAAAGTCCACGGGCAATTTTTCGCCCTTGTTCAGCATGTCAGTCATGCGCTTATGTGCCGCATCACGCCCCGTCAGCAGTTTACCGTTCAGCAGCAGGGTTTCGCCCGGCTTCCATGTCGCCACTTCGGCGGGGGTAACGTGGTTTAAATCGACGCGGCGGGATTCTGCCGAGGGGGTCCATGTCACCGCAGGCCAGTCCGCCAGATTCGGCGTTTCCAGCTTGGCCGGGCCGTTGCCATCCAAGGTGAAGTGGATATGGCGCGTGGCGGCGCAGTTTGGAATCATGGCCACCGGCAAGCTGGCTGCGTGGGTTGGGTAGTCTTTGATTTTGACATCCAGCACTGTCGCCAAACCGCCCAAGCCTTGTGCGCCAATCCCCAAGGCATTGACCTTCTCGAACAGCTCAATCCGCAGTTCTTCTACGCGGTTGCTCGGCCCACGGGCAATCAGGTCGTGAATGTCGATTTCTTCCATCAGGGCTTCTTTGGCCAGCACCATCGCTTTTTCAGCCGTGCCGCCAATGCCAATCCCCAGCATCCCAGGCGGACACCAGCCCGCGCCCATTTGCGGCACGGTTTTAATCACCCAGTCCACGATGGAATCGGATGGATTCAGCATCACAAACTTGGTTTTGTTTTCAGAGCCGCCGCCCTTGGCCGCGATGTCCACGTCGATGGTGTCGCCAGGCACGATTTCGTAGTGAATCACGGCGGGAGTGTTGTCACGGGTGTTTTTACGCGCACCAGCAGGGTCGAGCAAAATCGACGCACGGAGCTTGTTGTCAGGGTGGTTATACGCACGGCGCACCCCTTCGTTAATCATGTCGGTAACGCTCATGCTGGCATCGTCCCAACGCACATTCATCCCCACCCGCACAAAGCAGGTCACGATGCCGGTATCTTGGCAAATCGGGCGATGGCCTTCGGCACACATCCGGCTATTGGTCAGAATTTGAGCGATAGCATCCTTGGCGGCAGGGCTTTCTTCTTGCTCGTAAGCCTTGCCCAGTGCCTGAATGTAATCTTTAGGATGGTAGTAAGAGATAAATTGCAGGCTGTCGGCAATGCTGTCGATCAGGTCTTGCTGGCGAATAACGGTCATGTGAGCCTCTCGGTTGGTCTGACAAAAACACAGCAGCGATTTTATGCCATCTTTCCATTAAAGGGGCGCAAAACGTTTGCCAAACCCGCACCTGCCGCCTAGCATGGCTCGCCTCTTTCCTTACGCCGCAAAGCTCGCCATGACCTCACCCCTTCCCTTGCAGCCCCAATCTGGCTGGTTACTCTACTGCCGCGCGGGTTTTGAGCCTGATTGCGCCGAAGAAGCCCTGCGTGAAGCCGAGCGACTCGGCTTTGCCCTGACCGCCACCCATGCCGTGCCGAATAGCGGCTTTGTGGTGCTGACGTACAAGGGGCAAGCCCGTTTGCCGATGCCCGATTGGCGCAGTTTTATTTTTGCGCGGCAAGCCCTGATGCTGATTGCAGGCACGACTTCTCTCACTGGCTCGGACCGCATTACCCCGCTGCTCGATGCCCTTGCCGCCCCGCGCCCCCCGTTTTCGGATGTATGGGTGGAAATGCCCGACACCAACGCCGGCAAAGAGCTGTCTGCCTTTGCGCGGCGGGTCACGCCTTTGCTGTCCGATGCCCTGATTAACGTCGGTCGCTTGCGGCTGGGGCTAGAAACCGCACGGTTGCACGTCTTTTTTGCCGACAAGTACACCGTCTGGTTGGCCAGCGGCGACACCCGTTGCACCATGCCGGAGCCAATGGGGATTACCCGTTTGCGGATGCCTGCCGAAGCCCCGAGCCGCTCCACGCTCAAGCTGGCCGAAGCCTTCGAACAGTTTCTGACCCCTGATGAGCAGCAAAAATGGCTGCACGATGGCGGTCGCGCGGTCGATTTGGGGGCGGCACCAGGCGGCTGGACGTGGCAACTGCTGCGCCGTGGTTTGCGGGTGATGGCCGTGGACAATGGCGCACTCAAAGGCTTGGTCGCCGAGCATCCGTGGGTCACGCATCTCAAAACCGACGGTTTGCGCTTCCGCCCTGACCGCCCTGTCGATTGGGTGGTGTGCGACATGGTCGAAAAGCCCTCCCGCGTGGCCAGCTTAATGGCACGCTGGTTGGTGGATGGCGATGCACGGTTGGCGATATTCAACCTAAAATTGCCGATGAAAAAACGGCTACAAGCGGTCGAAGCCGCGCTGCAAGACATCCACACGATTTTTACCGAAGCCGATGCCCGCTACCGTTTGGCGGTTAAGCAGCTTTACCATGACCGCGAAGAAGTGACGGTGTTTTTGGTGCGCGAATCGGTGCGCACCCAGCGCGGCCAGCGTGCCGCCGCCCCCAGCGTCGAAGAAGCCGCCCCGCAGCCCCGCCGTACCGGCAAGCCCCGCCAACGCAATCCCCAAGCCGCCAACACCGGCGAAGGCCGTAAACGCATCAACCAAGGCCGCAGCAACCAAGGGCGTAAGCCCGGCGCGGCACCAGGGTCGCAGCGCAAAAAAGGGCGCGGCTAAGCGCGGGTTCACCGTCTTTTTAAAACCAGCGGCTTGGTCGGGCTGAACCCCTGCCGACTCCCCTGCCACGGATTCGAGTTCGGGCTGTACTTGTTGTTGCGCCTTGTCTGTCTGAAGGCCGACACGGCATGATGAACCCTAGCGGTGATGCTCCACTGCGGCCAACCGTGGCGCGGAAGCGTCTTTCGGCTATATACCCCACCCCCAACAGGTTTAGAGCACTGGGGGGCACCACGCCGCCGTGCAAACACGGCACACACCACACCGCAGGGCGGGGCACACCCTCCCCTGCTTTTTTTGACTTTAGAACCCGCTCAAATCCCCACCATGACCCTCACCGCTCCCCTCATCCATCCCGACTGGCCTGCCCCACCCCACGTCCACGCCCTGTCCACCACCCGCCAAGGCGGGGTCAGCGTGCCGCCCTATGCCAGCTTTAACTTGGGCAGCCATGTTGGCGATAACCCCGCTGCCGTGGCACACAACCGCGCGCTGCTGCGAGCCCATTTGCCGAGTGAACCCGCGTGGCTTAACCAAGTTCACGGGACGCGCGTGGTCGAAGCCGCCACCGTCGGCACCGTGCCGCCCGATGCCGATGCCAGCGTGACCCGCCGCAGCGGCATGGTCTGCGCCATCCTGACCGCCGATTGCCTGCCCGTGCTGCTCACCGACCGCAGCGGCAGCGTCGTGGCCGCCGCCCATGCCGGTTGGCGGGGGCTACTCGGTGGGGTGCTCGAAGCCACCGTCGCCAAAATGGCCTGCCCCCCCGCCGAAATTCTGGTGTGGCTGGGGGCGGCGATTAGCCCTGATGCGTTTGAAGTCGGTGCCGAAGTGCGAGCCGCCTTTGTCGCCGAGGCCGCCGAAGCCGATGTTGCATTTCAGCCCCTGCCCGACGGCAAATTTTTAGCAGATATTTACCAACTGGCGCGGCAGCGTTTGGCGCGGGTCGGTGTGCTGGCCGTCTATGGCGGCGAGAGCTGCACCGTCATTGAACGCGAGGCCTTTTTTTCGTATCGGCGCGAGGGCATCACAGGGCGGATGGCCAGCCTGATTTGGCGCGATTAAGCGGGTTTTTTGCTGTTTTTGGCAAAAGTCAATTCTTGTGCTGTCGCGGTTAAATCACTAGCATTAGTGTTTTGCTGCGTCAAAAACCAAACATATTGTGTTTTTTGCACAAACTGCACACAAACCATCCACAGAATTATCCACAACACCTTGCGCGGCGCGTGCTGACCGTGCAGCCGTTCAAACAGGGAATTGCCATGTATACCTATGTCGCCGAGCAGGACACTGCCCTGCCCCCCGCGAACCTCCCCTATACCGCCTTTAAAACCATCCGCCGCAATGGCTCAGTGGTTGCTTTTGAGCCCGCCAAAATCTCGGTGGCGATGAACAAAGCGTTTTTGGCCGTAGCAGGCAAGCAGGGCAGCACCTCGGCGCGGATTCGTGAGCAAGTCGCCGCCCTGACCGAGCAAGTCGTCGGTGCGCTGATGCGGCGCAAACCCGAAGGCGGTGCCATCCACATCGAAGAAATCCAAGACCAAGTGGAACTCGCCCTGATGCGCTCTGGCGAGCACGACGTGGCACGGGCGTATGTGCTTTACCGTGAAGAACGTTCCCGCCAACGCGGCCTGCGCGGCGAAACCGATGTGGCGCAAACCATTAACGTGCTCAAGCAAGACGGCAGCAGCATCCTGTTGGATATTCACGCCCTCCGCAGCATGGTGCAAGCCGCCTGCCAAGGACTCGAAGCCGACACCGATGTTGAACCTATCCTTGCCGAAACCCTGAAAAATCTCTACGACGGCGTGCCCGAAGTCGAAGTCAACAAATCCGCCATCATGGCCGCCCGCGCCATGATCGAAAAAGACCCTGCGTATAACTTCGTTACCGCCCGTTTGCTGCTGAACAATATCCGCCTTGAGATTTTGGGCGAGACCATCAGCCAAGCCGACATGGCCGAGCGTTACGCCGATTATTTCCCTAGCTATGTCAAAAAAGGTATCGCCGCCGAGCTGCTGGATGAACGCTTGGGCGAATTTGACCTTGAACGTCTGGGGCGGGCTTTGGTGGCCAGCCGCGACATGCAGTTCGGCTACTTGGGCTTGCAAACCCTGTTTGACCGCTATTTCTTGCACATTGAAGACCACCGGATTGAGCTGCCGCAAGCCTTCTTTATGCGGGTGGCGATGGGCTTGTCGCTGAACGAAATCGACCGCGAAGCCCGCGCTATCGAGTTCTACAACGTGCTATCCACGTTCGACTTTATGTCGTCCACCCCCACGCTGTTTAACGCCGGCACACAGCGCAGCCAGCTGTCTAGCTGCTACCTGACCACCATTGCCGATGACCTCGACCAGATTTACGAAGGCATCAAAGAAAACGCGCTGCTGTCTAAATTTGCCGGTGGCTTGGGCAACGACTGGACCCCTGTTCGCGCCATGGGCAGCCATATCAAAGGCACCAACGGCAAATCGCAAGGCGTGGTGCCCTTCCTGAAAGTGGTGAACGACACCGCCGTGGCCGTCAACCAAGGGGGCAAGCGCAAAGGCGCGGTCTGCGCCTATCTGGAAACGTGGCACGCCGATATCGAAGAATTCCTCGAATTGCGGAAAAACACCGGCGATGACCGCCGCCGCACCCACGACATGAATACTGCCAACTGGATTCCTGACCTGTTTATGAAACGGGTGATGGCCGGTGCAGACTGGACGCTGTTTACCCCATCCGAATGCCCCGATTTGCACGACCGCTATGGCCGCGACTTTGAACAGGCTTATATCGGCTACGAGCAAAAAGCCGAGCGCGGCGAAATGCGGGTGTTTAAGAAAATCCCCGCGCTGACCCTCTGGCGCAAAATGCTGACCATGTTGTTTGAAACCGGTCACCCTTGGATTGCGTTTAAAGACCCGTGCAATATCCGCAGCCCGCAGCAGCACGTTGGCGTGGTGCACAGCTCCAACCTGTGTACCGAAATCACGCTCAATACCAACGAGCATGAAATCGCCGTGTGCAACCTCGGCTCGGTGAACTTGCCCAACCACCTGCACGAGGGTCAGCTCGACCAAGCCAAGCTGGCACGGACAATTCGCACCGCCATGCGGATGCTGGATAACGTCATCGACATTAACTTTTATCCGGTCAAAAAAGCCCGCACCGCCAACCTCAAGCACCGCCCAGTCGGCATGGGGATTATGGGCTTTCAAGACTGCTTGCACGCCCTGCGGATTCCTTACGCCTCGCAAGAAGCCGTGGAATTTGCCGACCATGCGATGGAAGCCGTGTGCTACCAAGCCTATTGGGCTTCGACCGAGCTGGCCGAAGAGCGCGGACGTTATCCCAGCTACAAGGGCAGCCTGTGGGACAAGGGCATCTTGCCGCAAGACAGCATCGACCTCTTGGCCGAAGCCCGCGATGGCTTCCTCGAAGTGGACCGCAGCAGCACCCTAGACTGGACCCCGCTGCGTGACCGGATTCAGCAGTACGGGATGCGCAACTCCAACTGCATCGCCATCGCCCCTACCGCCACCATCGCCAACATTATTGGCGTGTCCGCCAGCATTGAGCCGACCTATCAAAACCTGTTTGTGAAATCGAACTTGTCAGGCGAATTTACCGTGGTCAGCGATGCCTTGGTGCATGACCTCAAAGCCGCAGGGCTATGGGATGACGTGATGATTGCCGACCTCAAGTATTTTGATGGCAACGTCAGCCGCATTGACCGTATCCCTGCCGACCTGCGCAACCTCTACGCCACCGCCTTTGAAATCGACCCCCGTTGGCTGATTGAAGCCGCCAGCCGTCGGCAAAAATGGATTGACCAAGCCCAAAGCTTGAATCTGTATATGGCCGGTGCCTCGGGCAAAAAACTGGATGTGCTGTATAAACATGCTTGGGTACGCGGCCTGAAAACCACCTATTACCTGCGCACTTTGTCGGCTTCCAGCGCAGAAAAATCCACCGGACGGGGCGGCGAAATGAACGCGGTGCCCATCGAAGACGGCATGACCGCCACGGCGATGGAACCGAGCGTGCCGGCAACTGATGCCAAGTTCTGCTCGATTGATAACCCCGAGTGCGAGAGCTGCCAGTGACATCCTCCCCCGCCTAAAGACGGGGGATTCCTACGGCGGTCAGACTTGCGCCTGACGCACTTCGGCGGGTTCTTGCTTCACCGAGCGGCCTAGTTGCGCCGACCCTCCACAAGCTAACAAGCGGTGTCCCCGCTCTAAGAAGCTGTTTACGATCTAGCGAACGAAGGGTCAGCCAAGGCGAAATGAACCGAAAAAACGGAGTTGACACGAGGTCAATGAGTATTTTTCGGGGCATTTCAACGCAGGATCACCCGAGTCTCGCAGATCGTAAACAGCTTCTAAAACATTGATCGCGCCGACTACATCGGCGTGGTTCTGGTAGCCACATGCGACGCAGGCGAACTGGGCTTGGCTGC
>ERZ724510.1299-NODE-1299-length-13984-cov-12.231029_pt1 | contig 13984 bp, 11 predicted proteins | sample MGYA00376043_ERZ724510 | MGnify/ENA primary metagenome ERZ724510 (study PRJEB28724, sample SAMN07190888) | wastewater metagenome | isolation source: influent of sewage treatment plant in Hong Hong | place: USA: Christiansburg, Virginia | collected 2016-03-01 ... | reverse complement strand
AGGCAATGTACGGCGGGGAGACGGGGCGGGGGAATACGTCATCTTGCGTATGGGGCGAGGATGAGGAAGTTGTGGAAATTTTTTTAGGAGGTAGGGTATGATCAAAGTTGTCGATTAAATGAACAGGACGACCTTAGCGACTATGTGTAACAGAGGTAGTTATATGTTGATGTATTCAAGAAACTTAGACCACCAAAAGCAAAGCCCCCTGGGCTATGTTTTTTAAGCACACCTAAGGAATTGATTGAAAATAAAAATGCGCACACTCGAGAGAGTATGGATGCACACAATTAACTTAAAAACTCCAGGATAAGCACCTCTGCAAAACAAGCCCAAGAAAGCCGGTAATGTTCTCTGATTCAAGATCAGAATTTTATCGGGGCAGTTTTTCTAGTCGGGTTGAAACATATTTCAAACAAACTGAATGTGCGCCATGAAGAAAATAACCATTAGGCACTTAAGAATAAATAACTACCGGACATTTTATAAATTTAAAATGTCACTACACCCAGAAGTAACTGTAATTGTTGGCGATAATAATTCGGGCAAGACATACTTAGTTAAAGCACTTTGCTTGATAATGTGGGGTTATATTTCACCAGTCTTAGACAAGGAACGCGCCAAACCAAAACACCTAAAAATCTCACGGGAAGATGTAAGCAAGAAAACCCAAAGCACTGCCCCAAAAGATAAAAGTAATATTAGCGTTTTTGGATATACATATGATTTAAACGAAGACTCGGAGGAGGATGATTGCCAAAATGACATTTTGCTTCAAGGCTCATTTGGCTGTAGATTTGCTGGCAATCGCACCATCTGGTCAAATGATGATGTAAGTTTATTTGAGATGCTAGAGAAATCACTTGACTCCGGCATGTATTATCTGGATGTTATCACAAACAAACTAGATGCTATTGCAAACAAAGATAAAAATAAACTCGAGAGTAATTGCTTTCAAGATTACCCGATAATTGCATCTTTTGGAGTGGATCGCCTGTGGCAAAACAAGGCAAAAAAAATTTATTTTGCAAAATGGCAGTCGTTCTGGCTGATTGGCTATCACGGTGCTTTAGCCAATAAAACTAGATCAATTTGCTTGGAGTGGCTATATGACCTCTCTGTACACAGACTGCCTTTTACCACAGAAGAAAAATTTGATAAATTTATTGATGACACAATAGCAAGCCTTTCATTATCAATAAAGCACATTACAGGATTTGAGCTGCACGAAAGCTCTAGGCCTGAGAAGCTATATTTCAGTAATGGAGACGATCTTCCATGCCAATTATCCGATCTTGGGCATGGAGTACAAAATATGATTCTCATGGTTTCGGAGTTGGTTATTCGCTGTAGCCTGCTAAACCCTCACCATGAAAAACAGGCGCCAGAGAAAACCAGTGGGGTTGTCTTTATTGATGAAATTGACTTGCACTTACACCCAAGATGGCAGCAAGTAATTTTAGGCCAACTAAAAGATGTTTTTCCATGCATCCAGTTTATTGTCACTACGCACAGCCCCCAGGTGTTAAGTACAGTGCCGCGCGAAAATATTCGCGTGATTGAGCACAGCGAGGCTGGCAGCGTGGCGCGCATGCCGGATTTCAGCCCGCTGGCGCACGAATCAGGCGCGGCCCTGGCCAAGGTGATGGGAGTGCACCAAGAGCCGCCGCTGGCGATTCAGGATGATATCCGCCAGTTTGAGCAATGCGTGCGCGCCAATCAGGAACACAGTGATGAGGCCCGTGGATTGCGCAGCAAACTGGATGCCGCAGGCTATCAATTCCATGACAGTGATTTGGCCACTTGGCGATTTTTGGCAAGCCGGCGGGCGATGGAAGGCAAATCCACATGATCGAATTACAGCATCGGGCCACGCCCACTGAATTGCTCAGCGAATTTGTGACGGCCAATCCGCAGTTAACCCCAGCGGATTTTTCCAGCCATGCGTTTCAACCAGTCAAGCTGCAAGTCAAGGCCGACCTGAATGCCGATCAGGGCGGCTTGTGCGCCTATTGTGAAAAACTCTTGGCGCCAAGCGAAGGCCAAATAGACCACATCAAGCCCAAGGACGGCCCGCAGGGCTATCCGCATTTGTGCTTTAGCTACAGCAATTACGCCCACAGCTGCATCCACCCAAAAACCTGTGGGCAACATAAAAAATCAGGCCTGTTGCCCATTGAGCCACAGCCAGGCTGCAATGCGGAGTGGATGCTGTCCACCGATGGAACCATCATGCCGATAGCCGGGCTGAGCAGGCAGCGTCGTCATGCTGTGGTGCAAACACGCGATATGCTGGGCTTGAACAAAGACGCCAATCTGGTGGACGAGCGCAAACGGTGGTTGGCCAGTGTGCTGGCCGTCGGGCAAGCACAGCCGCAGGATATGCTGTTGTTTTTGCAGACAGCGCCCTATCGACACATTCTGGCCACGGTGTTGCTGTAGACAGCGCGCGGGTTTCGGATTGGGGCGACGCCCAAAATGGCGGTCAGGTGAGCCGCTTCATCGTGTGCGCATTGTTCAAAAAATGCCGCCATGAAGAGGCCGTGCATGGCTGCAGCCAGTGTGGGTTTGCGTGTTGAGCGCGGAATCGGGCGTCGTGCAGTCGTTATCAGGTCTGGCTGGCTGATTGTCTTTGTTGCACCCACTTCGGCACCGGGCCCAGCGCTGGGGCGGTTCCTACTTCAAAAATCAGCTCCAGCAAGCTGGTGATGTCGACATCAACTTGCTCTTGCGGCATGGCCAGTCGCGACTTGATATAAACACAGCAGCCCAAGCCTCCCGCCGCTAGGAACACGCTGATTTATTCAGAAAAACCGTTTTTGCCAAAAGCAAAACCCAGCAAAATCAAAGCACTGGATTCCCACCTTCGCCGGAATGACGATTTTTTCAGCGTATCCCTAGCGGGAAAGCTTATGCTCAGCCCGCTCAGCTCAAAGTGATGTAACACTGACTGCTGACATATCCTCCTGGCATTTCAGTGGTCATGCCGCCGGTGGCCGGATCGTAGTAGTTGCTGCCTCGGGCAACCCAGTGCCCACCCCCTTGCACCAACATCAGCCGCACTTCGTCGTTTTTGAAGTCAGGCTCAACATTGCTGATGATGGGGGGTGTGCCGAGCACGGTGGTAATCATCGCCTGTTCCAGTGGATAAAGTGCGTTCAGGTCGTTATAGGCAATGTTATTTACCCATACACTGACTTTGCAGCCCATTTCCTGAGCCACCCACGCCAGCACCGAGACCGGATTGACGCCAACCGTAGTGTACTGCTCGTAGGTGAGGGTCACCGGGTTGCACAGCCCAGTGATGGTGTAGATATTGGCTGCGCATGGGTCCGAGCTGGTGGCTGGGTCCACCTGGCTGGGCGGCACACGGGCGCTGCGGCTCCAGGGCAAGCCGGGCAACTGATACTCCAGGTCGATGGCGTTGAGTTGTGGCGCTCTGCCCAGCGCCAGCAAGCACGCAGTTAGCGCGTATGCGCCGCACTGGTTGCTGCCGTTGGGTTGCTTGCCATTGTAATGGAGCTGAATGCTTGAAGGCATGGTGTGGATTCTCCTGGAAGTCGGGCTGGGTGGGTAAAACCCGGCATGCTGGCCTGTGGACCAAGACATGCGCGGATTCAAGGCCAGCTTTTGGCCTTTTGTACAGAACGCCAGCAGTACCCTGCTGTGAGCATTGCCACGTGCGCCTGCCAGGCTGGTGTGTGGGTTGGCCAGCGCCAGCCTCTTCTCCAACTAGTCCAAATGGCTAGCCCCGCCTTCCCCGGATGGCCAGCTGTGCCCGCCCTCACGCATGGCTATGATGGTGGCAGGGAGGTAACAGCCGTTGCCGCCCGGTATGAATGCAGGAGTAAGGGGCGATGCTACAAGACCGTTTTGGCCGGCGCGTGGATTATGTGCGGCTGTCGGTAACCGACCGCTGTGATCTGCGCTGCAGCTACTGTATCCCCAAGGGTTTCAAGGATTTTGCCGAGCCGGACAACTGGCTGACCTTTGACGAAATCGAGCGGGTGATGGCGGTGTTTGTCCGCCTGGGCACCCGGCGGGTGCGGCTGACCGGGGGCGAGCCGCTGTTGCGGCGCGGGGTGATTGAGCTGGCCGGGCGGCTGGCCGCCTTGCCGGGGCTGACGGACTTATCCCTGTCCACCAACGGCACCCAGCTGGCGCAGTACGCCGGGCGCTTGAAGGCGGCGGGGGTCAGCCGGCTGAATGTCAGCCTGGATTCCTTGCGTCGCGACTGCATGGCCGAGGTGACCGGGCGCGACAGCCTGCCACAGGTGCTGGCCGGGCTGATGGCGGCCAAACAGGCCGGGCTGACGCCGATCAAGATCAATATGGTGGCGATGAACGGGGTGAATGCCAACGATATCGAGTCGATGGTGGCATTTTGTATCGAACACCAGTTCATTCTGCGCCTGATTGAAGCCATGCCGATGGGCGACAGCGGGCGCAGCGCGGCGTATCTGGATTTACAGCCGGTGCTGGCCGGCCTGCGCCGGCGCTTTGGCCTGCAGGCGCACACCGCCACCCTGGGCGGCGGGCCGGCCAATTACTGGGGCACCGCCGATGGCCGCTTTACCCTCGGGGTGATTACCCCGATTTCCCAGCATTTTTGTGCCACCTGCAACCGGGTGCGGCTGTCGGTGGAAGGAACCTTGTACCTGTGCCTGGGTCAGGAAACCAGCGTCCCTTTACGTCCGCTGCTGCGTCAGGGCATCAGTGATGCCGGGCTGGAAGCCGTCATTCGCCAGGCCATCGAACGCAAACCCGAACGCCATGTGTTTACCGAAGCGCCAAGCCAGGTGGTGCGCATCATGGCCAAAACCGGTGGCTGAAGGGGGATGCAAATCCGCTATGCTGTTTCCGACTGATTTCCTGATGGTGTCCCATGCCCTCTATTGAACAATTTCTTTCCGGTTTCCGGCGTTTTCAGCAGCAGTACTACCTGGACAACGACACCCTGTTTGCCAACCTCAAGCACGGCCAGCATCCCTCCACCCTGGTGGTAGGCTGCTGTGATTCGCGGGTGGATCCGCTGATGCTGACCGGCAGCGAGCCGGGCGAGCTGTTCATTGTGCGCAATGTGGCCAATCTGGTGCCGCCATGCGAGAACGACAGCCATTACCACGGCGTATCGGCGGCGCTGGAGTTTGCGGTGATTTCGCTGCAGGTGGAACGGATCATTGTGCTCGGCCACGCCGGCTGTGGCGGTATTCGCGCCCTGATGCAGGGCGTGACCCACGAAGATCAGCATGGCGGGTTTCTGGCCAAGTGGCTGAGCATTGCCGAACCGGCACGGGAGTTTGTGCTGGCCCGCCACGCGGATCTTGATCCGGCGGCGCAGCTGGCCATGGCCGAACGCATGTCGATTCTGGTCAGCCTGGACAATCTGCTGAGCTTCCCCTGGGTGCGCAACCGGGTGGACGCCGGCAAGCTGCAGCTGCTGGGCTGGTATTTTGATATTCAGGAAGGCGCGTTGTATGGCTTTGACACCACCAGCCGGCGCTTTTTGCCACTGGTGTGCCCACTGGACGCCAAGTGACGGTCAACACCGATCCACTCGCCGAGCAGGATGTCCCACTGGCTGGCGGGCTGCCGCTGTCGCGTCAGTTGACGGTGAAAATCCTGTTCAGCTTTATCTCGTTCTTGCTGCTGGCGCTGACGGCGATTGGTGCCACCCTGCTGCTGTCCTGGCAGCTGGAAGGTGGCGCGGCGGCGATCAACGACGCCGGCAGCCTGCGCATGCGCACTTTTCAGCTGGCGCGAGAGCTGGACCAAGTCGCCCGCCAGCCGGCCAGTGTGGTGCAGCTGACCGAGCGGATTGGCCGCTTTGAACAAACCCTGCAACGGCTGGAGCAGGGCGATCCCGCCCGCCCGCTGCTGGTGCCGCGCCGGCCAGATATTCTGGCCGAACTGGACCAGGTGCGCCGCCACTGGAACACGCAGATGCGCCCGATCCTGCTGGCCGCCGCCAGTCAGGCGCACGGCAGCGCGGTGCAGGTGAGCGCGTTTGACCGTGAAATCGAGCCATTTGTCAGCAAGATTGATCTTTTAGTCGGCGATATCGAACAGCACAATGCGCGCAAGACCGAATGGCTGCGGCTGTGCCAAACCCTGCTGGCCACCCTGGCGGTGCTGGGCACGGTGGCGCTGATTTATCTGATGTTCCTGCTGGTGATCCGCCCGCTGGAGCGGCTGCACCTGGGCATTCAGCGTCTGGCCAAGGGGGATTTTTCCAGCCGGGTGCCAGTGGAAACCCAGGATGAATTTGGCGAAGTGGCCAGTGGTTTCAATGACATGGCCCGCCGGCTGGCCGAGGCCAATGCCACGCTGGAGTTTCAGGTAGAAGCCAAAACCGCCAAGCTCACCGAAAAAAACCGCGAGCTGTCGCTGCTGTACGAAATTGCCGCGTTTTTGAACCAGCCCGCCACGCTGGAAGACCTCAGCCAGGGCTTTCTCAACCGGGTGCTGCGCGCCTTTGCTGCCGATGGCGGCGCGGTGCGGCTTAGCGATACCCCGCACGGCATGCTGTTTCTGGTGGCGGAAAGCGGGCTGCCCGACGGACTGCGCCAGCGCGAGCACTGCCTGCCGATTGGCGAGTGCATTTGTGGCGAGGCCGCCGCCAGCGGTGCCGTGCGCATTGAACAGCTGCATGAGCTTGACGACGCCGAACGCTACGACTGCCAGCGTGCCGGCTTTGCCGTGGTGTCGTCGTTTGCCATCAGCACCCAGTCGCGCCTGCTTGGGGTGTTTAATCTGCACTTTCGCCAACCACGGATTTTTACCCGGCAGCAACAGCAATTGCTGGAAACCCTGGGGCAAAACCTGGCAGTGGCGCTGGATAACCAGCGGCTGGCGGCCAAGGCACGCGAGCTGGCGGTGCTGGAAGAGCGTAACCTGGTGGCGCAAGGCCTGCATGACAGCATTGCCCAGGGCTTGTCGTTTTTAAACCTGCAGGCGCAAATGCTCGACGACGCGCTGCGCCGCGACGACCGTGCCGCCATGGGCGACAGCCTGGCGCAGATTCAGGCCGGCGTGCAGGAAAGCTACGACGATGTGCGCGAGCTGCTGACCAACTTCCGCACCAGCCTGGCGGCAGTGGATTTATTCGCGGCGGTGGATGCTATCCTCGAACGCTTTCGCCGCCAGACCGGCTTGCGGGTGGAAGTGCAACGCGAGGGCGGCGGCGCGCCGCTTTTGCCCGAGCAGCAATTGCAGTTGTTGTTTATTTTGCAGGAGTCGCTGTCCAATGTGCGCAAGCACGCCCGCGCCAGCCGGGTGGTGGTGCGCATTGAGGACGACCGCGACGTGCGCCTGATCATTCGCGACGATGGCGTGGGCTTTGATGCGCAGGAAGTGGCGGCGCGTCCCAGCGGCCATTTTGGCCTGGCCATCATGCGCGAACGCGCCCAGCGCGCTGGCGCAGCACTGTCGATCGAGCCAGTGGTACCGCATGGCACCCTGGTGTGCCTGCATTTACCCCACCAGCACCGCCTGACCGCCTGAGCGGAGCGGATCGTGATAAATAAGCAAACTGATAGATACAAACAGACAGATAAAGGAATCCCGGTGACCTCTGCCCCCATCCGCGTGTTATTGATCGACGACCACACCCTGTTTCGCAGCGGCGTGCGCGCGCTGCTGGCCCGCCAGGCCGATATCGACGTGGTGGGCGAGGCGGACAATGGCCATGAAGGCATCAAGCTGGCCACCGCGCTGCGCCCGGATGTGGTGCTGCTGGACCTGAACATGCCCGGCTTGTCTGGCGTGGAAACCCTGCACCTGCTGCTGCAGGACTGTGCCGGGCTGGCCGTGGTGATGCTCACCGTCTCGGAAGACGCCCACGACCTGGCCCAGGCACTGCGCGCGGGCGCGCGCGGTTATTTGCTGAAAAACATCAACGCCGAATTTCTGATTCAGGCGATTGGCCGCGCCGCTGCCGGCGAATCGGTGATGAGCGAGGCGATGACCACCAAATTGATGGAACAGTTTCGGCTGGGAGGCTCGCCCGCGGTGGCGCTGCCGTCAGAAGGCGACCGTCTGACCCCGCGCGAGCGTGAAATCCTCACCTTTCTGGCCAGGGGCGACAGCAACAAGGAAATTGCCCGCAGCCTGGCACTGGCCGAGAGCACGGTGAAGATCCATGTGCAGAACATCCTGAAAAAACTTAACCTGAGCAGCCGGGTGCAGGCGGCGGTATTTGCCGTGGAACATGGATTGGCCTGACCAATTTTTCGTAAAACACCCGCGAATCCCCCCTGAAAGACGCTTTTTATCCATTTAACTGGCCGGATTGTTCATGCAAGGTCTACGCACGATGGATGCATTGGTTATAATGGCGGCGATAACAACATAACCCTATTTAGGGTCGGTAGCGGCGAATGAGTGATTTCCAACTCGGCATCCTTGCGCTGGGCGCAGTGGTGATTGGCGCGGTATTCGGTTACAACTGGTTCCAGGAGCGGCGGTTTCGCCAACAGACAAAAACGGCATTCGAGCGCGAGCATCCGGATGTGCTGCTTGACGTGCCTGCCAGCCAGATGCGCGACAGTCGCGGCGTGGCCCGGCTGGAGCCGGCGCTGGACGACGACAGCATGACCAATCCGCTGGATCCGGTACAAAACGAAGAAGCCGGTTCCACCCAGGCAGACACGCTGATCCGCTATGCCCAGGCCAACCCGGCCCCGGCAGAGGCGCAGAGCAGCAGCGAGGCGCTGGATGACGAGCCGGCGCTGTCCTCCATCGAACAGCAGCTGCTGATTGCCACCCTGCTCGACCCCATGCTGGATTTCATTGCTGAAATCCGCTTCGAGCAGCCGGCAGAACTGACGGTCCTGCCGAGCTTTGCCACCGAAAAACGGGTGGAAATGCTGGGCAACACCCCGGACGGCGGCTGGGAGCGCGCCCGTGCGCGGCGCACGTATGCCCAGCTGAACATTGGCGTGCAAATGGTTGACCGCCGTGGCCCGCTGGGGGAAACCGAGCTGAACACCTTCTGCTCGCAGGTGCAGGAATTTGCCGAACAGCATGGCTCCAACGCCAGCTTCCCGCTGCGGCAAACCCGGCTGACCGCCGCCCGCGAGCTGGACCAGTTCTGCGCCGGGGTGGATGTGATGATCGGCCTGAACCTGCTGGCGGCGGCCCCATTTGACGGTGCCCGCCTGCGCGCACTGGCCGAAGAAGCCGGCATGCAGCTGGAGGCCGACGGCAACTTCCATTACCTGTCTGATTCCGGCAATGTGCTGTACATGCTGTCCAACGCCGAAGGCACGCCGTTTAACGCCGATAGCCTGAACGACGGTGAATTCAAGACCCTCACCCTGCTGTTTGATGTGCCCAGGGTGGCGGGCGGCATTTCGGTATTCGACCGTGCCGTGCTGCTGGCGCGCCAGCTGGCCGACGAGCTCGACGCCGACCTGATCGACGACAATCAGCGCCAACTGACCGAAAGCGGCATCAACACCATTCGCCACCAGCTCCAGCAACTGTACAGCCGCATGGATGATCGCGGCATTGCGCCGGGCAGCGTGGCCGCACTTCGCCTGTTTGCATGATGGTTTCTCCCGACGTTCTCGCCGAGCGCGCAGCCCAACTGCGCGCTCGGCTTTTGCACTACAGCCACGAATACTATGTGCTCGACGCACCCAGCGTGCCCGACGCCGAGTACGACCGGCTGTTTGACGAACTACAGGCGCTGGAAAACGCCCACCCGGCGCTGCGCACGGCGGATTCGCCCACCCAGCGGGTGGGTGGCGCGCCACTGGCGGCGTTTGTCCCGGTACGCCACTTGGTGCCCATGCTGTCGATTCGCACCGAAACCGATGTCACCGCCGCTGGTGCAGAGGCATTCGACGCCAGTGTGCGCCGCGAACTCGACCTGCTGCCGCTGGATGCGCCGGTGGAGTACGCCGCCGAGCTGAAGTTTGATGGCCTGGCAATCAGCCTGCGTTACGAGCATGGCGTGCTCACTCAGGCCGCCACCCGTGGTGACGGTGCCACTGGCGAGGATGTCACCCAGAATATCCGCACCATCGGCCAGATTCCGCTGCGTCTGCGCAGTGATGCGCCGCCGGCGGTGCTGGAAGTCCGTGGCGAGGTGTACATGCGCCGCGACGACTTCGACCAACTGAATGCCCGCCAGCAGGCTCAGGGCGACAAAACCTTTGTCAACCCGCGCAACACCGCCGCCGGTGCCGTGCGCCAGCTCGACCCCGGCATTGCCGCCCAGCGCCCGCTGTCGTTTTTTGCCTACGGTCTGGGCCAGGTGGAAGACTGGCCAAACGCACCAGACCGGCATAGCGCGCTGCTTGATGCGCTGGCCGAACTGGGGTTTCCGGTGTGCAGTGTGCGCGAGGTGGTGGCTGGCGGGGCCGGGCTGGCGGCGTTTCACGCCAAAGTGGCGGCGCTGCGCGACAGCCTGCCGTTTGATATCGATGGCGTGGTGTACAAAGTCAACCGCCTGGCGCTGCAACAGCAGCTGGGCTTTCGCACCCGCGAACCGCGCTGGGCGGTGGCACATAAATACCCGGCACAAGAAGCGCTGACCGTGGTGGAAGCCATCGACGTGCAGGTGGGCCGCACCGGTGCGCTCACCCCGGTGGCGCGTTTGCAGCCGGTGTTTGTCGGCGGTGTGACGGTCACCAACGCCACCCTGCACAACGAAGACGAAGTGCTGCGCAAGGACGTGCGGGTAGGCGATACCGTGGTGGTGCGCCGCGCCGGCGATGTGATTCCGGAAGTGGTCAGCGTGGTGCTGGCCCAGCGGCCCATGCGCCAGTTGCCTGGCGCAGACCTGTTCAGCGAGGGTGAGAGCGAGCCGCTGCACCCGCCCTACCGCTTGCCCAGCCATTGCCCGGTGTGCGGCAGCCATGTGCGGCGCGAAGCCGGCGAGGCCATTACCCGCTGCGCGGGCGGGCTGAGCTGCCGCGCCCAGCGCAGCCAGGCGATTCAGCATTTTGCTGGCCGGCGGATGATGGATATCGACGGACTGGGCGAACGCTATATCGACACCCTGGTGGAATTCGACCTGGTGCACCGGGTGGCCGACCTGTACCAGCTGACGCTCACCGACCTGCTGGACATGAAGCGCCGCGCCGACGAGCGCGACGGCAGCGTGCCAGACACGGTCAAAGCCGGCAAAATTGCCACCAAGTGGGCCGAAAACCTGCTGACGGCGATTGCCGCCAGTAAAACCCCGCCGCTGGCGCGCTTTCTGTTTGCCCTGGGCATCCGCCATGTGGGCGAATCCACCGCCAAAACCCTGGCTGACTGCCTGGGACAGCTGGACTGGGTGCGCCGCGCGCCAGTGGCGGTGCTGGCGGCATTGCCCGATATTGGCGGCGTGGTGGCCGAATCGATTGCCGAATTTTTTGCCGAAGCCGGCAACCAGGCCGAGCTGGACGCGCTGCTGGCTGCCGGGGTGACACCGCAACAGGCCGCCCACCCGGCGGCGCTATTGCGCCAATTGCTTCACCCGGTCACCCTGCTGGTCAAGCTGGCGATTCCCCGCCTGACCGAGCTGCGCGCCACACAATTGCTGGCGCAACTGCCCGACCTGGCGGCACTGGCCAGCCTGAGCCGGCGCGAAGTCATTGCGCTGGACCTGCCCGCCGAAGGCGTGAATGCGCTGGCCGACTGGCTGGACCAACCCGAACACCGCGCCACACTGACCCAACTGCTAGACTATCTGGCCGCACTCTGGCCGGCCATTCCCGAACACCGCGCTGACGCGCTCGCGCTGCCACTGGCCGGCAAGACCGTGGTGCTGACCGGCACCTTGCCCACCCTCAGCCGCGATGCCGCCAAGGCGCGGGTGGAAGCCGCTGGTGGCAAGGTCAGCGGCAGCGTATCGAAAAAAACCGATTTTGTGGTGGCGGGCGCAGAAGCTGGCAGCAAGCTGGACAAAGCCCTGAGCCTGGGCGTGCCCGTGCTGGACGAAACCGCCCTGCTGGCCTTGCTGGCCGGCTCCGCCACCGAATAACCCCCGCGCACTGTGCGCTGCTGCTGGCGGTGTGGCCCACGCGGGTGACACACCCCGGACTTTTGCACGGGGTATGATTGCCTGTTGTGTCATGCTGTTTCCCCGGAGAAGCCTTTTCATGCAAGCCATTCGTAAAGCCGTATTTCCCGTTGCCGGTATGGGCACCCGTTTTTTGCCCGCCACCAAGGCCAGCCCGAAGGAAATGCTGCCGATTGTCGACAAGCCGCTGATCCAGTACGCGGTGGAAGAAGCGCTGGAAGCCGGCATGACCGACCTGATCTTTATCACCGGACGCAATAAACGGGCGATTGAAGACCATTTCGACAAAGCCTACGAGCTGGAAAACGAACTGGAAATCCGCAACAAGGAAAAACTGCTGGAAGCCGTGCAGGGCATTCTGCCCAAGTGGGCCTCGTGTATTTACATCCGTCAGCCAGAAGCCCTGGGCCTGGGCCACGCCGTGCTGTGCGCCCGCCCGGCAATTGGCAACGAGCCATTTGCCGTGCTGCTGGCCGATGACCTGATCGACAGCCAGCCCGGCGCGCTGCAGCATATGGTGGCGCACCATCAGGCCACGGGTGCGTCGGTGCTGGGGGTGGAAACCGTTGCCCGCGAAGAAACCGCCAACTACGGCATTGTGCAGATTGTTGACGACCACGGCCACAGCCGGGTGGTGAGCATGGTGGAAAAACCCAAGCCGGAGCTCGCCCCGTCCACCCTGGCGGTGGTAGGCCGCTACATCCTGCCCGGCAGCATTTTTGACAAGCTGCTGGAGGTGCGCCCTGGCGCGGGCGGCGAAATCCAGCTGACCGACGGCATTGCCGCCCTGCTCAAGGAACACCCGGTGCATGCCCTGACCCTGCCCGGCGTGCGCTATGATTGCGGCTCCAAGCTGGGCTATCTGAAAGCCAGCGTGGATTACGCGCTGAAACACCATGAAGTTGGCCAGGATTTTGCCAACTGGCTGCGCACCCACCCGGCGCGCTAAGCCAGACCGTTTTGCCCCGGTGGATCCCCACCCAAACCCCAGGCCCACCTCCGGCAGCCATCCTGCCCCCGGTGGGCTGATTCATTTGAACCAAGCAAGAGAGATGCTCATGCCCAATGTTGCCGAAGCCCGTGGCCTGCTCAACAGCGCCGACGTATTGTTTACTGCCGAACAGGTGACAGCCGCCGTTGACCAGATGGCCACGGACATCACCGCCAAGCTGGGCGACAGCTACCCACTGGTGCTGTCGGTGATGGGCGGCGCGGTGGTGTTTACCGGCCAGTTGCTGCCACGCCTGGCCTTTCCGCTGGATTTTGACTATGTGCATGTGTCGCGCTACGGCGACAAAACCCGTGGCGGCGAGCTGGTGTGGCGGCAGGCACCAAAAGAAGACGTGCGCGACCGCGTGGTGCTGGTGCTCGACGATATTCTGGATGAAGGCGAAACCATGGCGGCCATTCGCGACAAGGTGATGGCCATGGGGGCCAAGGCATTTTACAGCGGGGTATTTGCCAATAAATTGATCAGCAAGGCCAAGCCGATTGCCGCCGATTTTGTCGGCATTGATGTGCCTGACCGCTATGTGTTTGGCTATGGCATGGACGTGCGCGGTGCCTGGCGCAATCTGCCGGCCATTTATGCGCTGAAATAATCCACTGACCAGCAGGTAGGCAGATACATGGCAGCCTAGTCGCCAGTCACGCTGAAACACGAGGGTTCATGAGCCACGACGAACCACTCGCCGCGCCCCACCGCGTCATTCCCGCGCAGGCGGGAATCCAGGCGTGTCCACAGCGTACAGCGGGGTGAGCGCTCATCAGCGCGACCTGCGCCATCCCCACCGCGCACGCTGTGGCGCGGTCTGGGTTCCCGCCTTCGCGGGAACGACACAGGGGGTGAAACTCATGCCGAAAGCGGTCTAAGCGCCAGTCAATCGGTTCAGATCATGGTGACTGGCGACTAGCTTGGCTGTCCACACCCCGGTGGGACAGCCATGTGCACCGGCTGTGGACAAGCCC
>ERZ724510.1298-NODE-1298-length-14003-cov-15.031617_pt1 | contig 14003 bp, 11 predicted proteins | sample MGYA00376043_ERZ724510 | MGnify/ENA primary metagenome ERZ724510 (study PRJEB28724, sample SAMN07190888) | wastewater metagenome | isolation source: influent of sewage treatment plant in Hong Hong | place: USA: Christiansburg, Virginia | collected 2016-03-01 ... | reverse complement strand
GGCCCGGTGCGCGGCAATGGCAAGATCATCCAGGAGCTGGAAGGCGAATTCCGTGGCTCGGGCTGGAATGTGCTGAAAGTGATCTGGGGCGGCCGCTGGGACCCGCTGCTGGCCATGGACACCCACGGCCTGCTCAAGCAGCGCATGGAAGAATGCGTGGACGGCGACTACCAGACCATCAAGTCCAAGGATGGCGCTTACGTGCGCGAGCATTTCTTTGGCAAGTACCCCGAGCTGCGCGAGATGGTGGCCAATATGTCCGACGACGACGTCTGGGCACTTAACCGGGGCGGCCACGACCCGCACAAGGTGTATGCGGCTTACCATGAAGCCACCCACAACGCCAATGGCCGTCCGACGGTGATTCTGGCCAAGACCATCAAGGGCTACGGCATGGGCCGCGCCGGCGAGGCGATGAATATTGCCCACCAGGCGAAAAAAATGGATCTCGAGTCGATCCGCCTGTTCCGCGACCGCTTTGGCATCCCGATTCCGGACGACCAGCTGGAAAGCGTGCCTTACTACAAGCCGGCAGACGACAGCCCGGAAATGCAGTACATGCACGCCCGCCGTGCCGCGCTGGGCGGCTACCTGCCGGCGCGCAAGCCGGTAAAGGCACCGATGACCGTGCCGGGCCTGCATGCGTTTGACGCCATGCTCAAGGACAGCGAAGGGCGCGAATTCTCCACCACCATGGCCTTTGTGCGCATGCTGGGCACCCTGCTGAAAGACAAGAACATCAGCCGCCAGATTGTGCCGATTGTGCCGGATGAATCGCGCACCTTTGGGATGGAAGGCATGTTCCGCCAGTACGGCATCTGGTCTACCCAGGGCCAGAACTACGTACCGCAAGACGCCGACCAGCTGATGTTCTACAAGGAATCCAAAGACGGCCAGATGCTGCAGGAAGGCATCAACGAGCCGGGCGCGATGTCGAGCTGGATTGCTGCCGCCACCAGCTACGCCAACCACGGCATCCCGATGATTCCGTTCTACATCTATTACTCGATGTTCGGCTTCCAGCGCATTGGCGACCTGGCCTGGGCAGCGGGTGACCTGCGCGCACGCGGCTTCCTGCTGGGCGGCACCGCTGGCCGCACCACGCTGAACGGCGAGGGCCTGCAGCATGAAGACGGCCACAGCCATATCCAGGCTGGCCTGATCCCCAACTGCATCAGCTACGACCCGACCTACGCCCACGAACTGGCGGTGATTCTGCAGGACGGCATGCGCCGCATGTATGTGGAACAGGAAGACGTGTTCTACTACATCACCCTGATGAACGAAAACTACCCGCACCCGGCGCTGCCGGCGGGCAGCGAGGAAGGCATCCTCAAGGGCATTTACCTGCTCAAGGATGGCGGCGAGGCCGAAGTGAAGGTGCAACTGATGGGCTCGGGCACCATCCTGCGTGAAGTGGAAGCCGCTGCCGACCTGCTGCGCAACGACTTTGGCATTGCTTCTGATGTCTGGAGCGTGACCAGCTTCAACCTGCTCAACCGCGATGGCCGCGAAACCGAGCGCTGGAACCTGCTGCACCCGACCGAAACCGCCCGTCAGTCGTTCCTGACCGCCAGCCTGAGCGGTCGCAACGGCCCGTTTGTGGCCGCCACCGACTACATCCGCGCCTACGCCGACCAGGTGCGCGAATTTGTGCCGGGCCGCTACACCGTGCTGGGCACCGATGGCTTTGGCCGCTCGGACAGCCGGCAGAATCTGCGCAAGTTCTTTGAAGTGGATCGCTACTACGTGGCGGTGGCCGCGCTCAAGGCGCTGGCCGATGAAGGTAAACTGCCGGCCTCGCGCGTGGCCGAAGCGATTGCCCGCTATGGCATCGACGCCGACAAACCGGCCTCCTGGCTGGTGTAACCCCGGACGACGTGCGACAAGGACAAGAACATGAGCAATCTGATTGAAGTCAAAATCCCCGACATCGGCGGCCACAGCGGCGTGGATGTCATCGAAGTATTCGTCAAGCCGGGCGACAGCATCAAGGTGGACGACGCCCTGGTGACGCTGGAAACCGACAAGGCCACCATGGACGTGCCGTCTACCGTGGCCGGGCTGGTCAAGGAAGTGAAGATTGGCGTGGGCAGCAAGGTCAGCGAAGGCGATGTGGTGGTGGTGGTAGAAGCCGGTGCCGTGGCCGCTGCTGCTGCGCCAGTGGCTGCCGCGCCAGCCGCCGTGGCTGCCCCGGCCCCAGCGCCGGCAGCCAGCGCCAGCGTGACTATCGTGGTGCCGGACATCGGCGGCCACAGCAATGTGGACGTGATTGAAGTGGCGGTGAAGGTCGGCGACGAGATCAAGCTGGACGACACGCTGATTACCCTGGAAACCGACAAGGCCACCATGGACGTGCCGGCCACCGCCGCTGGCGTGGTCACCGCCGTGGCAGTCAAGGTGGGCGACAAGGTCAGTGAAGGTGCGCTGATTGTCACCGTGGCCGCCGCTGGCGCTGCGCCGGTAGCCGCGGCTGCTGCGCCAGCCCCGGTGCTTGCCCCCGCTGCGCCCACATCGGCACCGGCAGCGCCGGTGGCCGCCGCTGCGGTGCTGGCCGCGCCAGCCGCTGTGGCCAGCGTGGTCAACGAAGCCGGCTTTGCCAAAGCCCACGCCGGCCCGTCGGTGCGCCGTCTGGCCCGCGAGCTGGGTGTGGACCTGGGTCGGGTCAGCGGCTCTGGCCGCAAGGGCCGGATTACCGATGAAGACGTGAAAACCTTCGTCAAGGGTGTGATGGCCGGCTCGCTGACGGCCACTGCCGCTCCGGCAGCCCCGGCTGGCTCAGGCGTGGGTCTGGACCTGCTGCCGTGGCCGAAGGTGGACTTTGCCAAGTTTGGCCCGATTGAAACCAAGCCGCTGTCGCGCATCCAGAAAATCTCCGGGGCCAACCTGGCGCGCAACTGGGTGATGATTCCGCACGTCACCTTCAATGACGAGTACGACATCACCGAGCTGGAAGACTTCCGCAAGAGCATCGGCAAGGAATGGGAAAAATCCGGCCTGAAGATCAGCCCGCTGGCCTTCATCATCAAGGCCGCTGCCGAAGCGCTGAAAGCCTTCCCCACCTTTAACAGCTCGCTGGACGGCGACAATCTGGTGCTCAAGCAGTACTACCACATTGGCTTTGCCGCCGATACGCCCAATGGGCTGGTGGTGCCGGTGATCAAGGATGCCGACAAGAAGGGCCTCAAGCAGATCGCCAAGGAACTGACCGACCTGTCGGCACTGGCGCGTGACGGCAAGCTCAAGCCCACCGACATGCAGGGTGCCACCTTCACCATTTCCAGCCTGGGCGGCATTGGCGGTACCGGCTTTACCCCGATTGTGAATGCGCCGGAAGTGGCCATCCTGGGGGTGTGCAAGAGCCAGATCAAGCCGGTGTGGAACGGCAAGGAATTTGCCCCGCGCCTGATGTGCCCGCTGTCGCTGTCGTTTGACCACCGGGTGATCGACGGCGCTGCTGCGGCACGCTTTACCGTGTATCTGGGCAAGCTGTTGTCGGATGTCCGCCGGCTGATTCTGTAAGAAGCGCGTCTCCCGCCTCTTTGCATAGGGCTGCCGGCCACCGCCAGGCAGCCCGACAGCGGCCATCCGCCTTCGCGGGGCCGGCCAGTGGCCCGCCCCGCTCTACAGATTGGGAACACCATGAGCACTCTGATTGAACTGAAAGTCCCCGACATTGGCGGCCACAGCAATGTGGACGTGATCGAGGTATTTATTAAAGTGGGCGACAGCGTGGGTCAAGACGACTCGCTGATTACCCTGGAAACCGACAAGGCCACCATGGACGTGCCGGCAGAAGCCGCCGGCGTGGTCAAAGAGCTGAAACTGGCCGTGGGCAGCAAGGTTAGCGAAGGCGATGTCATCGCCCTGATCGAAGCCGGGGCCAGCGCCGCTGCGGCACCGGCTGCCGCTGCCGCCGCCAGCACCGAAGCCAAACCGGCACCTGCCCCGGCTGCCGCGCCAGTGGCCGCCAGCCACAGCGGCGCGGCTGACATTGAATGCGATGTGCTGGTGCTCGGTGCTGGCCCTGGCGGCTATTCCGCCGCTTTCCGCGCCGCCGATCTGGGCCTGAAAGTGGTGCTGGTCGAGCGTTACAGCACGCTGGGTGGCGTGTGCCTGAACGTGGGCTGCATCCCGTCCAAGGCGCTGCTGCACAACGCTGCGGTGATCGACGAAGTCAAGCATCTGGCCGCCAACGGCATCAAGTTTGCCGAGCCGGAAATCGACATCGACATGCTGCGCGGCTACAAAGAAAAAGTCATCGGCAAGCTCACCGGCGGCCTGGCCGGCATGGCCAAGGCGCGCAAGGTGCAAGTGGTGCGCGGCGTGGGCCAGTTCCTCGACCCGCATCATCTGCAAGTGGAAACCACCGACGGCCAAGGCCAGGACAAGACCGGGGCCAAGCAAGTGGTCAAGTTCAACAACGCCATCATCGCTGCCGGCAGCCGCGTGGTGAACCTGCCGTTCATCCCGCAAGACCCGCGCATTGTCGATTCTACTGGCGCGCTGGAACTGAAATCCGTGCCGAAAAAAATGCTGATCATCGGCGGCGGCATCATCGGCCTGGAAATGGGCACGGTGTACTCCACCCTGGGCGCGCGCCTGGACGTGGTGGAAATGCTGGACGGCCTGATGCAGGGCGCCGACCGCGACCTGGTCAAGGTGTGGCAGAAGATGAACGAACACCGCTTCGACCACATCATGACCAGCACCAAGACCGTGGCGGTAGAAGCGAAGGAAGATGGCATCTACGTCACCTTTGAAGGTGCCAAGGCCCCGGCTGAACCACAACGCTACGACCTGGTGCTGGTGGCCGCTGGCCGCGCACCCAACGGCAAGCTGATTGCTGCCGAAAACGCCGGCGTGGTGGTCACCGACCGTGGCTTTATCGAAGTGGACAAACAGCAGCGCACCAACGTCCCGCACATCTACGCCATCGGCGATATCGTCGGCCAGCCGATGCTGGCGCACAAGGCGGTGCACGAGGCGCATGTGGCGGCGGAAAACTGCGCCGGCCAGAAGTCCTACTTCGACGCGCGGGTGATTCCGGGCGTGGCCTACACCGACCCGGAAGTGGCCTGGGTGGGCGTCACCGAAGAAATCGCCAAGCGCGACGGCATCAAGATCGAAAAAGCCGTGTTCCCGTGGGCGGCGTCTGGCCGGGCGATTGCCAATGGCCGCGACGAAGGCTTCACCAAGCTGATCTTTGATGCGGAAACCCATCAGGTGATCGGCGGGGCCATCGTCGGCACCCACGCTGGCGACATGCTGGGCGAAATCTGCCTGGCCATCGAAATGGGCTGCGACGCCACCGACATCGGCAAAACCATCCATGCTCACCCCACCCTGGGCGAAAGCATCGGCATGGCCGCCGAAGTGGCGCACGGCAGTTGCACCGACTTGCCGCCGCAACGCAAGAAGTAAGGCACATAGACATGCTCTGCTAAGATGGTAGAGAATGCCAGCACAACTGATGGTGTGATGTTGCCATCAGTTGTGCTTTTTTCATCTTCTGTGCATAATCGAACGCTAGGGGTTTTATTGAACGCAAGAGCGCAGATGAACAAAAGTCAAAACAAAAATCAATTGGCTCTAGAAGAGTCAAGAGAAAAAACTCGAAGATTAGAAGCTATTATAGATTTAATAAAGCACATTGCAAGTTTGGCTGGAGGCTGCTGGTGTGTCTATATTGTTATTAGTGGCTTAACGCCTTTAGCATCTTCTGGCTCGCCAGAAGCCCTTCATGCTTTAGCTGATATAGTAAAAGCTTTTCAATTAGACCAAATTATAGGCTATCTTGTTGGAGGTGTAGCATCTGCTGCGTGGTACAGTGAGAGAAAAGGAAAGAAACGCGCAATCAAGGAGAAAAGTGCATTACAGAAAAGATTGGAGTCCGACGAGCCAAATCGTGCATCTTCCGGCCTAACAAATACCGGAGATACCCCTACAGAGGAACCAACATGATAAACTTAAGCCTTGCTGCATTTGGCATTTTACTTCTTATGTCTATGTGGAGTAAAATTTTGAAGCCTAGCATGTTAGATAGTACGCGAGATCAATTGTTTGATTTGCGAGATCAGCAAGTTAGGCCATGGTTTCAAAAGAATTTGAGCTTAGAGCATCCTGCATACAACGACTTGAGAAGGCTCATAAATGGCCATCTTCGTTACACAGAAGACTTAACGTTCCTTAGGTTTGTACTTCATTTACACATTTTAAACCAGCATCCAGAAAGCTTGGCTGAGCTCAAGAAAAGAAATAAAAACTTCGAGAGCGGCGATGAGAGTTTGAGGGATTTTGTTCTTCAAATCAGGATGCAAGCCTTTCAGATAATGATTGCTCATGCTATCAAAACATCGATGCTTGGATGGGTATGTGTTATGATTGGATTGGTTATTGTTTTACCACGGCTTCTAAAAAAATTTATTCAAGAGAGTTTGCCGGGAATTTCATTTGTTCAGGTATATACAAGAGCACTTCCTGTTGTATTTGTAGCTCTTGCTAGTTTATTAAGTACAACTTCAACAGCATCGGTGAGAGACACGTTAGAAGATAGTGCGCTACACGCTTTAGAGTGAGCGAAGTGGTAACTCTCGACGTCGGCATGGCCAAGGTGTGCAGTGCAGATCATGCGCGGCGTGGGCAGTCTCCTTGACCTGCATCACCTGCAGATAGAAACCACCGGTGGCAAGGGTGCAGGACAAAACCGGAGTCAAGCAGGTGATCAAGTTTAACAACATCATCATCGCTGATGACCAGCACCAAGACCGTGGCGGTAGAAGCGAAGGAAGACGGCATCAAGATCGAAAAAGCCGTGTTCCCGTGGGCGGCGTCTGGCCGCGCCATCGCCAATGGCCGCGACGAAGGCTTCACCAAGCTGATCTTTGATGCGGAAACCCATCAGGTGATCGGCGGGGCCATCGTCGGCACCCACGCTGGCGACATGCTGGGCGAAATCTGCCTGGCCATCGAAATGGGCTGCGACGCCACCGACATCGGCAAAACCATCCATGCTCACCCCACCCTGGGCGAAAGCATCGGCATGGCCGCCGAAGTGGCGCACGGCAGCTGCACTGACTTGCCGCCGCAGCGGAAGAAATAACGGCTTGAGCAGAAATGCAGCAAGCAAAAGGGCAAGCCGTCTGGCTTGCCCTTTTGCTTGCTAGCACCCCATCCCCCAACGGGGCAACAGCTTGGGGCACAGCCGCCTGCCGGGGCCAGCCCCCTCGCCCCGGCTACTGGCTACGCCGCCAGCGGCAAGTCTGGCTGGGGGGCCGCCCCGGCCAGCAAACCGGCCATCAGCGCAAACACCGCATCAATTGCCTCGGTGGCCACGGCAAAGCAGTCGCTGCCATTGGCCGACGGGTTGCCGCTCATCTGGCAGCGCAGGCAGGTAAGCATATGCTGGGTAGCGGCGTCGATGCGGCTCAGGCCCTCGCGCATGGCCGGGTGATGGCCGTGGCGGTCGGCGCTGAGCGCCCGGCGGCAGGTATGCGCCAACCCTTCAATCCGGCTGATCAAATACGCTAGCCGCACCCGCGCCACTGCCGAACACTGGCCGCGCACGGCAATGCCGGCGCTGATGGCGCGTGCCTGGCCCAGCGCTTCGGACAAGGCGGGCAGTTGGTCCACCAGCACACCCACCCAGGCATGGTCGGCGCTGGAGCGGCTCAGGCTGGCTTCGCCAATGGCGCGCAGCCAGTTCAGCACCAGGGTAATCAGCTCGGTGTGCTGGTGAATGCTGTCGGCAGCGTCCAGGCCCTCCAGCGTGCTGCACAGCTGCTGCCAGTCGTGGCAAAACTGCTGCCACTGCGCCTTGGGCAGCACGTCGGCGGCGCTCAAATGGCTGTCGGGCAGCTGGGCCAGGGTGTGAATCAGCCGGTTGGCGTCTTCACGTTCGCGCGCCAGCCGGGGGGCGGCGCGTGTATCACCGTTCAGGCACATGCTGGACAAGCCGCGATGGCGTTGCAGGTGCATCACCAGCTGCTGCAGCGACTGGCACCATTGCACGCCTTCATGGCGGCGCTGACGCTGCCAGCGCTGGCCGTGCCAACGGCTGCGCAATGCGGTGACAGCGCCCAGCAGGGTCATGCTGGCAATCGGTAACAGTTCCAGGGCTTCCATGGTCTTTCCTCCGGGGGGCGGGTGGCAGGCCGGGGCCAGCGCAGACAGCGGGTTACAGGGTGTGGGTGCTGACCAGCTTTTCCAGCTTGATGGCCAGTTGTTCCAGATAGCGCGACACATCAGCGGTTTCGTGGACATGGCGGGCATTGTCCTGGGCCAGCACATCGCGCGCGGCCACATTGCAGGTCAGCGCGTGGCTGGCGTCACGCTGTTCGCTGACCGCGCTGGCCATCTGTTCGCTCAGCTGGCGAGTGTCGGCAGTGGCCAGGCAAATCTGCTCCAGCCGGGTGGCGGCATTGCTGGCCTGGTGCTGGCTGTGCTCGGCCTTGCTTTCGCATACGCCCATGCGGGTGACTGCATGGCTGACATCATGCTGGATGGCGCTGACCACCTGAGTGATGTCTTCGGTGGCCAGCTGGGTGCGCTGGGCCAGATTGCGCACTTCATCGGCCACCACGGCAAAACCGCGCCCCTGTTCGCCCGCACGGGCGGCTTCAATCGAGGCGTTCAGCGCCAGCAAATTGGTTTGCGTTGCCACCTCACGAATCAGCGCCACCACCTGGGTGATTTCGCCTGACCGTTGGCTCAGCCCGTCCAGGGTGTGGCGCAGCGCGCGGGTTTCGGCGGCCAGATCGGCCATGGCGCTGGCTACCTGCTGGACTTCTGCCGCGCCCACGGTGGCGGCCTGATGGCCGGCATCGGCGCTGCGGGCGGTGTCGCGCATGGTGTCGGTCATCGCGTCCAGGCTGGCGCTGAGCTGCTCCAGGGTGGCGGTAGACGCCAGGGTCAGGTCGCGTTGCTGGTCCATGCTGTGACTGAGCGTATCGGCAGCGTGGCTGACTTCGCTGGCGGCATGGCGCAGCTCGGTGCCGGTGCGGTGCAGGTCAACAAAAATATCCGCCAGCCGGCGCGTGCCCAGATTCAGCCAGTCGGCCACCGCACCCACGGCGTCGGTGCGGTACAGGTGCACCCGCTGGGTGAGGTTGCGTTCGGCCAGCGCGGCCAGGGCATCGCGCAGCGAGCGCCAGTCCTGATGCGCGACGCGCACGGTAAACAAGCCGGCCAGCAAGGCCACCAGCCAGCCCACGCCAGCCAGTGTCCACGCTGACCATTGCCGGTCTTGTTCAACTGCCAGCACCAGCGGCAGGGTGGCCAGCATCAGCAGGGCAAAGGTCAGGCGGGCGCGGCCAGCCAGCGACAACGGTAGCCAGCCCTTGACCGGCAAGGGGGGAGCGCGATGGATTGTCATGGTGATTCCCTCTGTGTTTTATCCGGCATGGGGCCGGTTGCGCCATCTGAACGGGCGTTCTGTTCTGGGAATTCACGCAAATTTCGTGCCGATGAAAACCAGGAAAAAATCCTTGTCATTCAGCCACTTTATGCTGCATTGCAGCGAGCGTCTGGCTCAGCATGCACCATGGCGATGCCCACTGGCACGGGACACATGCACCAGCATGGCGCTGCCCGTGGGTGGCACGGGTCTGGGCAAGCCAATAGCCTAAGTCGCCAGTCACCCTGATATGAACCGACTGACTGACACTTAGACCGCGGTACGCTGTGGATGCCCCTGGATTCCCGCCTGCGCGGGAATGACTCGGTGTCGTGCAGCGAGTGGTTCTTCGTGGCGCATGAACCCTTGTGTTTCAACGTGACTGACGGCTAGCGCGCCCGATCCGGCGGGCCAAACCGGCCAAGCTTCACGTCGATGCACCCTCCACCGGCCACGGCGGCACGCGGCCAGTAAACGGGCTGGACAAGATAATCGCGGTTTTGGTCCCGCCCAGCTCGGTGAGGCGCTCAATCAGCGCCTGCAAATGCGCCATCGAACTCACCGCTGCCTTGAGCACCATGCAGGCATCGCCGGTCACTCGATGACAGTCGATCAACTCGGGAAACCCCGCCAGGGTGGCCTGTGCATGCGGGTAGTCGGCCCGGTACAAAGTCAGCTCAATCAGGCATTGAATCGGGTAACCCAGCTGCGCCGGGTCGAGCACGGCCTGATAGCCGCGAATCACCCCATTGCGCTCCAGCTTGGCCATCCGCTCGGCCACCGCAGGGGCAGACAGATTGACCCGTCGCGCCAGTTCCGCGCCGGACAAGCGGGCGTTGTGCTGCAGGGCCTCAAGAATCAGCCGGTCAAATCGGTCCAGTTCTGCCATTTTTATAATCCAAGGAGTAACCCAATAAAAATCGTATTTTATAAGGTTTTGATGGCAAATAACCATGGTTTTGCTGTGCAGTTTGCCGGTTTGGCCTTATACAATCAAAAGCTGCCCGATGACTTGCCAGGAGCCCGACTGATGTCTGCCCCCACCCCTGTTGCCTCACGCTGGCCCTTGCTGGCGGCCTTTGCTGCTTTGTACCTGATCTGGGGGTCTACCTATCTGGCCATCCGCATTGGCGTGGCCAGCTGGCCGCCGTTGCTGATGGCGGCAGCCCGGTTTTTGCTGGCGGGCGCGGCCTTGTACGCCTGGCTGCGCTGGCGCGGCGCGCCAGCCCCCAGCGCCCGCCAGTGGCGGCACGCGGCGCTGATTGGCACGCTCTTGCTGTCGATGGGCAATGGTGGCGTGACCCTGGCCGAACAATGGGTGGCATCGGGCGTGGCCGCGCTGGCGGTGGCCACGGTGCCGCTGTTTACCCTGGCGTTTGCCCAGTGGGGTGGCCAGCGCGGTTCAGCGCGGGAATGGTGGGGCATCGCCCTGGGCCTGGGCGGCATCGTGCTGCTGAATTTGGGGGCCAATCTGCAGGCCAGCCCACTGGGGGCCGCGCTGTTGCTGCTGGCGTCGGCCAGCTGGGCATTGGGCTCGGTGTGGGGCAAACGCCTGGATCTGCCTGCCGGTGCCATGGCCCCGGCGGCAGAAATGCTGGCCGGCGGGACGGTGCTGGCGCTGGGCAGCCTGCTCAGCGGCGAGCGCCTGCAACACTGGCCCACGCCGGAAGGTTGGCTGGCGCTGCTGTATCTGGTGGTGTTTGGCTCGCTGGTGGCGTTTTCTGCCTATTTGTACCTGCTGAAAACCGTGCGCCCGGCAGTGGCCACCAGCTACGCCTACGTCAATCCGGTGGTGGCGGTGGGGCTGGGCGTGGCATTTGCTGGGGAACAGATTGGCACAGCAGAAATGGCCGCCATGACCGTGATCATTGCCGCCGTGGTGTGGATCAGCCTGCCGCAGTGGCGGGCGCGCTAAGCGCCACCCACACGGGATGGCCCGCCCGTGTGGGTGGCATCGCTCACCCCGCCGGCTTTACCCGTCGCGTGGCCAGCCGGCGGCGAATCAACTGCAAATTCCGCCCGTACACCGCCAGCCCAGATGCCTGGCCCAGGGCAAACACCACATCCTGGCGGTAAATCGCATAGGCGGTCAAAATCAGCCCGCCAGACAGCGACAGGTACCAGAACGCCACCGGCACCACACTGCGCCCGCGCTTTTCGCTGGCCCACCACTGCCAGATAAAACGCCCGGCAAACAATAATTGGCCCAACAGGCCAATCGCCAGCCACACACGGTCAATCAGGGTATCCGGTAACATGTGATCCTGTGCCAGCAAGGAAACAGCCCTCAGTCTGCCCGTGCGGTTTGACCGGGGCATGACAGCTTTTGCCCCCTGGCCAACAATTAGCTGGCGACTTGTCATGTTTCCGTAACAGCAAGTTTCTATCCTTGCCATAATTTCTTCAAACGGAACATCGCCATGCCCGCCAATATTCTGCTGGTCGAAGACGAGCCGGCCATTCAGGAACTGATTGCCTTCAACCTGACCCAGGCCGGCCATCACGTGCTGCGCGCCGCCTCGGCGGAAAACGCCATGACGCTGGTGAAAAACGCCCTGCCCGACCTCATCCTGCTGGACTGGATGCTGCCGGGGGCCTCCGGCGTGGAGTTTGCCAAAAAGCTGCGCGCCGACGAGCGCACCCGTGGCGTGCCGATCATCATGCTCACCGCCCGTTCCGACGAGCAGGACAAGATCACCGGGCTGGAAACCGGCGCAGACGACTACATCACCAAGCCGTTTTCCCCGCGTGAACTGCAAGCCCGCATCAAGGCGGTGCTGCGCCGCCGCGCGCCGCAAATGACTGATGATGCCGTGGACACCAACGGCCTGCGGCTTGACCCGGTGACCCACCGTGTACATGGCCATGGCGAGCCGATTGACCTGGGGCCGACCGAATTCCGCCTGCTGCATTTTTTCATGACCCATCCGGAGCGGGTACACTCGCGGGCCCAGCTGCTGGATCAGGTGTGGGGTGACCATGTGTTTGTGGAAGAACGCACGGTGGATGTGCATATCCGCCGCCTGCGCAGCGCACTGGAACCCTCTGGCCATGACAGCCTGATTCAGACCGTGCGCGGCACCGGCTACCGGTTTTCTGCCCAACCCTGACCCTGCGGGCCCTCTGCGCCGTTTTTCCACCCCCTGTCTGTAAGGATGCGCATGCGCCCTTTTCTGCAACGTTGTGCATTTTGGCTGCTTGGCCTCACCCTGGCATCCTTGCTGGTGGGCGGCCTGCTGGGCAGCGCGTATGGTCTGGCGCTGGCAGTCGGGGGGCTGCTGGTCTGGCTGGGCTTTCAGCTTTACTACCTGAACAAACTGCTGCGCTGGCTGGAAAGCCCCTCCCCCGACCGGGTGCCGGAAGGCATGGGCAGCTGGCAGGACGTGTTTTCCTCGCTGTACCGGCAAAGCCGCCAGCAAAGCCTGTCGCAAAAAAAGCTGACCAATGCGCTGGAGCGCTTTATTAACGCGGGCGAAGCCATGCCCGACGCCGTGGTGGTGCTCGACGAACACGACCGCATCGAGTGGCTCAACCCGATGGCGGTGGAGCATTTTCAGCTCGACCGCAAGCGCGACGTGGGCAATATGGTGGCCAATCTGGTGCGCCAGCCGGGGTTTCACGACTACCTCACTGCGCAAAACTACAGCCAGCCGCTGCTGCTGCGCCTGAGCCAGCCGGTGGAGCAGGTGCTGTCGGTGCAGCTGGTGCCGTTTGATTCCACCCGCAAGCTGCTGATCTCACGCGATATCACCCAGCTCGACCGGGTGCAAACCGTACACCGCGATTTTGTGGCCAATGTGTCGCACGAACTGCGCACCCCACTGACAGTGATTGGCGGCTTTCTGGAAACCCTGGCCGACATGCCCGAGCCCACCCCGGACGTTACCCGCCAGTTTCTGCCGATGATGATGGAACAGGCCAAGCGCATGCAAAGCCTGGTGGAAGACCTGCTCACCCTGTCGCGGCTGGAAAACGGCAGCAAAACCACCACCCTGGAAAAAGTGGACATGGCCGCGCTGCTCAACACCCTGCGCGTGGAAGCCGAAGGCCTGTCGCAAGGCCGCCACCAGATCGTGCTGGACGCCTGCGACAGCGCCAGCCTGTGGGGCAACGCCAGCGAACTGCACAGCGCGTTTGGCAACCTGGTGTCCAACGCCGTGCGCTACACCCCGGAAGACGGCATCATCCGCCTGGCCTGGCGCATGGAGCGCGGACGCGGCGTGTTCAGTGTCAGCGACACCGGCATCGGCATCGCCCCGCAACACATCCCCCGGCTGACCGAACGCTTTTACCGCATCGACCGTGGCCGCTCACGCGGCACCGGCGGCACCGGCCTGGGCCTGGCCATCGTCAAACATGTGCTCGCCCGCCACCACGCCCGGCTGGAAGTGCGCAGCGAGCTGGAGCGCGGCAGCACGTTTTCGGTGTGGTTCAACGCCGACCATCTGGCACCGGGCGCGTAAAGCACAGGGCGGCTCGGCACCGCCCTCAATCGCGGCATGCCTTTGGCTAATATATCGTCAATGCCTGTATTTCAGTCTATGCTGACAGCTTCGCCATTGCTGGAGCCATCCCCATGGACACCCCCGACGACTACGACAGCCCGTGG
>ERZ724510.1292-NODE-1292-length-14032-cov-3.797596_pt1 | contig 14032 bp, 8 predicted proteins | sample MGYA00376043_ERZ724510 | MGnify/ENA primary metagenome ERZ724510 (study PRJEB28724, sample SAMN07190888) | wastewater metagenome | isolation source: influent of sewage treatment plant in Hong Hong | place: USA: Christiansburg, Virginia | collected 2016-03-01 ... | reverse complement strand
GGCCTGGTTCTGGCGCCCGGTGCGCCAGCTGACGGTGGCGGTCGTCGCGCTGTCGCTGCTGGCTATCTGGCTCTACCAGACCGGCAGCGGACCTGACCTCGCGCGCGCCGAGCAGGCCTTCCTGCTCAAGTATTTCCTCTCCAGCCAGTCCGCCATCCTCTGGATGAGCATGCTGTTCTTCATGGCCACCGCCTTCTACTGGGCCGGGCTGCTGTCGCGCAGCCATGGAGACGGTTTCGAGAAGCTGGGCTCGCGCCTGACCTGGGTCGCGATCACGCTGGCACTGGTCGGCTCGCTGGTGCGCTGGTTCGAGAGCTATCTGATCGGCGCCGATGTCGGCCACATCCCGGTCAGCAACCTGTACGAGGTGTTCGTGCTGTTCTCCTGGCTGACGGCGGCCTACTACCTCTACTACGAGGACCAGTACCAGACCCGTCGCATGGGTGCCTTCGTGATGCTGGTCGTCAGCGCGGCAGTCGGCTTCCTGCTCTGGTACACCGTGGTGCGCGAGGCACACCAGATCCAGCCCCTGGTCCCGGCGCTGCAGAGCTGGTGGATGAAGCTGCATGTGCCGGCCAACTTCATCGGCTACGGTACCTTCGCACTGGCGGCCATGCTGGCCTTTGCCTATCTGATCAAGCACAGCGCGGGCGAGACGCGCTGGTTCAAGCTGGCGCCGCTCTGGCTGCTCGGTATCGTGCTGTGCTTCGAGCCGCTGGTGTTCCGCCGTGGCGCGACCGAGGCCGGTGGCAGCTACTGGTTCGTCTACTTCGGCATCTCGGCCTTGATCGTCGGCGCCATCCTGTTCGGGCGCCAGCGCATCGCCGAGCGCCTGCCCACGCTCGAGGTGCTCGATGACGTGATGTACAAGTCGATCGCCGTCGGCTTCGCCTTCTTCACGATTGCGACCGTGCTCGGCGCGCTCTGGGCCGCCGAGGCCTGGGGCGGCTACTGGAGCTGGGACCCGAAGGAGACCTGGGCCCTGATTGTCTGGCTCAACTATGCCGCCTGGCTGCACATGCGTCTGATGAAGGGCCTGCGCGGTACGGTCGCGGCCTGGTGGGCGCTGACCGGACTGGTCATCACCACCTTTGCCTTCCTGGGCGTCAACATGTTCCTGAGCGGCCTGCACAGCTACGGCACACTCTGATCGGCCCCCGCCTGCGCAACCCGGACAGACTCCACCCAGGGGCTGCCCGGGTTTCTTGTTTCTGTTACCTTGTCCGCACATCATTCCTGCTGTCGTGAAAGTGCCGTCACCATGCTGATTCGTTCCCAAGACAAGGACCTGCTGCCGCCCGCCGCGAGCGAGATCACGCCCCGCGCGGTCTGGCAGCAACGGCGCCAGTTGCTGCAACTGGCCGCCCTGGCTGGCGGCGCGTCGTTGGCGCCCTGGGCCTCGGCCAGCCAAACTGGCGAACGCCCCGGCAAGCTGGCCGCCTTGCCCGGCGCCCGCTCGACCTTGCCGGGTGCCAGCACCCTGGAAGCGCTCACCCCCTATGCCGATGTCACCGGCTACAACAACTTCTACGAGTTCGGCACTGACAAGGCCGACCCGGCCCGCCAGGCGCATCGCCTGAAAACCCGGCCCTGGACCGTGCAGGTCGAAGGCCTGGTCGGCAAGCCGCGCAGCTTTGCCATCGAGGACCTGCTCAAGCTCGCCGGCATGGAGGAACGCATCTACCGCCTGCGCTGCGTCGAGGGCTGGTCGATGGTAATTCCCTGGGTCGGCTACCCATTGGCCGAACTGCTCAAGCAGGTCCAGCCGCTGGGCAGCGCCAAGTATGTCGAATTCGTCAGCCAGGCCGATCCGTCAACCATGCCCGAGCTGCGCTCCGGCGTGCTGGACTGGCCCTATACCGAGGGCCTGCGGCTCGACGAAGCCATGCATCCGCTGACGCTGTTGGCATTCGGACTCTACGGCGAGGTGCTGCCGAACCAGAACGGCGCGCCGCTGCGCCTGGTCGTGCCGTGGAAATACGGCTTCAAGAGCGCCAAGTCGCTGGTCAAGATCCGGCTCGTCGAGCAGCCGCCCAAGACCTCATGGAACCTGGCCGCGCCGCGCGAGTACGGCTTCTATTCCAACGTCAATCCCGAGGTGGCCCATCCGCGCTGGAGCCAGGCCAACGAGCGGCGCCTGGGCGAGCCCGGCGGCCTGTTCGCCAAGCGTCGTCCGACCTTGCCGTTCAACGGCTATGCCGCGCAGGTGGCACAGCTCTACACCGGCATGGACCTGCGCCGCTTCTACTGAAAACGGCTCAGTCCGCCCGAAGCCGCCGCTAGCGGTTCCAGCAGTCAGCCACGCCGAGCGAACCGCTCACGCCCTGGGTGCCGGTCTGGTTCAGCGTGAAATTGCCGCAGGCGTCGCTGGCCATCGAATTCACCGCCGTCGCCGTCAGGCTATAGCCCGTGTTGCTGACGCTGGCGCTGATGGTGTAGTTGGCAGTGCCCGACCTAGGTACCTGGGTGACCGGGAGGGTGGGGGCGGTGCTGTTGCCCTTGGCGGTCGAATAGAAACCGCGTGTCGTGTAGTGGGTTTCGAGGAACAGGGCGTTCTCCAGCAGGGCCTGCTTGGCCTCGGCCCGCTTGCCCCGCGCCAGATAGCTGACATAGGACGGCAGGGCGATCGAGGCCAGGATTCCGACGATGGCGATCGTGATCATCAGCTCGATCAAGCTGAAGCCGCAAGAGTTGCGCATCGGTCGCGGGTGTCTAGTCAAGCTCATGTCCTCATCTTGTCACATCAACTGCTGCCAGTTGACGCGCCGGGGGGTGCCGGCTACACCGCGTCCGCGGTTGGTGACGGTCTGGACCTTGCCCCGCGTTCCCGGCACCAGCTTGAAGCCGACCTTGGCATCCCGGTCCAGCCAGGTCACCGAGTCCATCAGTCCGACGATGGAGCCCATTCCGGTCGGGATCACGCCGTCGAGCACGGTATCGTCGCCGGTCTTGAACTGGTAGTCCTGGTTCAAGTCGAACACCGGTTTGCTCGGGCGTCGCCCCGTGAACGACAGCTCCATCAGCCAGCTCGAGCCCTGTGCGTTGCAGGGGTCGGCAGACGGAACGGCGGTCGTGAAGATGATGCGGTTGTCGGCCGAATTGACGTTGTCGATCACGGTCGTAGCCTCCGCGATCACCCGTTCCCCGCTGTCGGGCAGGTCCATGTACCAGCCGCGCTGATTGGGGTTGGTGAGATCGACTGCGTTGTCCGATGTGACCCGCAAGCTCATGCCGTTCTTGCTCGTGGTGTTCGTGACCTTCTGCTCAACCAGCGCATTGCGCCCGCTGATTGACAGACCATTGTCCCAGAGCCCGTAGAAACTCTGCAGGCGCGACATGGCGGTCGCTCCGATGTCCTCTTTCGCGAGCAGCCGGCCGGTGCCCAGAAAAACCCAGAAACCGCCATCGCCCTTGATGGCGCTGGGCTGGACCGTGATCGGCTGCGCGTTGCCGCTGCTGTCCAGGGCCGTGAACAGCTTGGATACGCTCCAGCTCGAAGAGGACCCCGACTTGAGGTCGAACTTCCACAGATTGCCCTTCAGGTCGCCGGCATAGGCCATGTCGACGATGCGGTCGCCATCGCTGTCGACCAGCGTCGGGGTCGCCAGGCCGTTGTCGCTGTCGGTTGCCAGGGCCGTGATCTTCTTGATCAGGACCCCGTCGGACAGCCTGACGACATAGAGGTGAACCCCGCCTTTGCTGCTGTTGTAGCCATTACCGAACACGGCGGCCCAGTTGCCGTCATTGAGCCTGACCACCTGTGGCTGGCTGTAGCTGTAGCCCATGTCGTTGTCGGAGCCGTCGGCGTTGAATTCCCACATGAACCTGGCGGGCGAAGCGTTGGCCGGGTTGGTGGCGTCGACCGCGAACACCGACTTGCCCCCGCTGCGCAAGCCGGAGACGACCACGCTGTTCCAGCCCGAGCTGTCCGACAGGGAATTGTTCAGGTAGGCATCGCCAGCGCCAGGTGAGCCGTCCACGAAGTAGCGGTGGCTGTAGTCCGGACTGGTCAGCAGGTGCAGGTTGGGAAAGACGGCGTTCGGGATCACGGCAAATTGTTCGACGCCATCGCTGGCCCGGAACGCATGCAGCATGCCGTCATTGGCGCCGACATAGATCATCGGTGCCCGGGTTTTCTTGTAGCTGACATAGGCCGCATAACTGGACTTGCCGTCGCTGCCCGCCGCCAGCTGGTCGTAATGCTGGTTGTCGGCGCCGAGATAGGCCGGATCCGAGGAAATGATGTCGCCCAGTACCCATTCGCTGCGGTCCTGCCTGGCTGTGCCGTCGTACTGGCGCTCGAAGGCGATCCGGTTGCGAAACTGGCCACCGGTGTAGCGCTGTTCCAGGCTGTGGTCGCCGCGCAGCCAGTTCAGGCGCTGGCTGCCCAGGTTGTCTGACTGGTTCAGATGGTTTTTCTGGTCGTTCGTCAGATTGCCCCAGGTCAGGTTTTCACTGGCGTTGCCTTTCCTGATGTAGATCGACCTGGCGTCGGGCGCCGGCAGCATGGTTGCTGCGTTCCAGACCGGACCGCTCACGCTGCCGCTGACCGCATTGACCTCGAGTGCATACAGCTGTCCGCTCCAGTAGCGCGTGTCGAAGCGGGCCTGGAAGATGCGGGTGCTCTGGCCCGCGCTGCCGCTGGTCCTGGTCGAGTTGGTGGCCAGTGCGGCGGCGGTCGGGGTAGCGGCCTCGATCAGTGACAGCAGCTTCTCGAACGAGTACTGCAGGGTTTCGGGCGTCTCGGCGCTGAAGAAGCGACCGCGGCTGTTGACGGCCGTATGCCAGAGGTCGGGCGCGCTCTTGCCGTAGATGTCGGCGTATTTCGGATCGGTCTTGCCCATCCACTTGGTCGCTGGGGGCCACTCCAGCGCCCCAGAGCGCAAGCTCGAGTAACTGCCGCCGTACATGTCGCCGCTCCAGTTCAGTCCGGCGGCGCCCAGGAAATCGGTCAGGCCGAGACCGACCGTGAAGTTCACCATATGCTGCCAGCTGGCCGGGTTGTTCTTGGGATTCCAGTAGATCGTCTCGGCCTGATCGAGCTGCCCGTTGCCGTCGCTGTCTTCCTCGGTCGTGATCGGGCTGAGGTTGTCGCTCAGCGACGGCGCCAGATCGGTCAGCCAGTAGTAGAAGGCCATGTCGGCCAGGGTGTGCGGCGTGGAGTCAGCGTAGACCTGGGCATAGTCGGCGCTGTTCTTGTAGCGGGTGCCGTCTGGCAGCGTCTGGCCGTTGTTGTCATCGGTATCGTTGAAGTCCTTGTCGTCGTTCCAGATGCCGTCCGTCATCAGCGCGTGATAGTTGCGCCGGCAGCTGAACTGGCCTGAACCGACGCTGCCGGGGCTGTTGGCGTAGGGGCTGTTCGCCGTCGTGGTGTCGCTGAAATAGCGCCCGGCTCGACTCATGGCCTGGCGCAGCGGCGTGTCGCCGGACGTGGGCAGCCTGAACAGCCAGTTGTAGAAGTTCTTGCGGTGCTGGCTCTGGCTGTCGCCGAACTCCTGGATCGCGTTGCTGCCGAACTGACCTATCCAGCCTGAGCAGTTGGGCGTGACCAACTGGTCATTGGCCTTGTCATGGCAGGTATTGAGCGCCTGCCAAGCCACGCGAATCCTGGGACTGAGCTCCGAGAAGGCCAGCGAGGCGCTGCCCTGCGTCGCGAGGTTGCGGGTACGGTAGAAGGAATACCAGTTGGCAAAATTCTGCCGCTCGTCGCTGCCGTTGGGGCCCGAGGTGGAACCGACCCGCACATAGCGGTAGCAGCTGTTGTTCTTCTTCTGCGCGACCGGGTCGGCGCAGCCGGACTGGCTCGGATCGAACAGATAGTAATAGGCCGGCACACCGCCGAACGCGCTGGTCGGCTCCCCGCTCTGGCTTGACGCCGATACCTTGAGGCGAACGACCACAGCCGCACCACTGTTGTTTTCATTGAAGCACAGGCGCAGGGTGTTGCTGTTGATGAGCCTGCTCCTGAAGCGTCCGTCTGCGGGTTGGACGCTGGGGTTGCAATTGTCCTTGTCGGAGTTGCCGTCACCGCTGAACGCGACGCCGTTGACGCTCACGCTGATCAGATTGCTGCCGGGGTCGACACCCTTTACGCTGCCGTCCACATCGACAAAACCGGTGATGTCGAAGTAGGGCACCTCTTGGTTGTTCTTGTTGCCCAGCATCACGCCACTGACTTCCCGCTCGCTGTTCTGGCCGGTGAAATGCCCCATATAGCATTCGTAGTCGCCATCGCTACCGCCGCCTGCTGCACAGGATGTATAGCCTGTCATGTCGAGTGCTGCGGTAGGCCGGTAATTGCTCGACAGGTCGACTGTCTGGTTGAAGGTGGAGGTCCGGTAGTAGCCGTTGCGCCAGGCGGCATCGAACTGGGTGTCGAGCGTCTTTCGGTCAGCGCCCACTGGCGCCGAATAGAGCACCTGGGGGTTGTAGTAGAGCCCGTTGCCTTGCGCGGATTTGGCCCAGCGGTTGTCGAGCGCGGCGCAGTCGCTGCTGTCGCCGCAAAGCTCGGGCACATAGGCCCGCCTCATGCTGCCTGAATCATCGAGCGTCAGGATCAGGTTGGGGTCGACCTGGTTCGACAGGAACAGTGGCACATGCTCGATGTCGAAGCTGTCTGCCGGGCCAGACAGCAGCAGCACGCTTGTCAGGGCCAGTTTCAGGCTGATGCGCTTCATGGTGGATTCCCTCTGGGCATGTCGGTGGGGGCAGCTGGCTTCAGCTGGCTTCCAGGCACAAGCGGTATTCGCTCTGCAGCAGCACCCGGGTGTCGGCCTGCTTGCGCAACCCGGTCGAGGCCCCAACTGCCAGTGCGGTGATGCGGTAGCGGTAGTGCGTCTGAGGCAATGTGCAGTCCACTGAAGGTGCGGCCGTGCCCAGGTACTCGATCGCGAATCTCGGCTGCTGATCCACGCCCTCGATGGCATGGCTGGTCGCGATCGACTTGCTGGTGTCGATCGCTCCGTTAACGTCGAACCAGCCGTAGCCGTCCGCACCAGCGGGGCTGACCCAGTAATCGGCCTTCGATGCCTTGACAATGATCCCGGTCTTGGCGCTGCCACTGAGGGCGCTGCGGTTGAGCAGGCCAGCCGCCACGTTTTCCACGTTGCTGTTGGCGCTGTCCGTGAACAGGGCGTGGTACTCGAACGCCAGCCTTTCCTCGGCGTCGACCAGCGCGGCTTCGGCCGCCTGGAAAGCCAGGTCACGGTCGCGCGTGTTGTTGCTCATGACGGCCTGCAGGCGTCCGCTGCGCGAGGCCGCCAGCACGACCAGCGTGATCAGCACCAGCAGCAGCAGTCCGGTGATCAGCACGATGCCGCGCTGGCCACGGCGGGCTTGGGGGCGATGGTGGTAGGCGTTCATGACAGTCGCTTGCGCAGGCCGAAGGTCATCGTGTAGCTGCGACGCAGCCGGCGGTCGGTGATGACGGTCCCGTTGCCGAGCGTGAAGCTGCTGCTTGCGGTGCTCACGTTGTCGTCCTGGGATTCGAGCATCACGGTCACGCGCACCGCCAGCACCCTGGTCCAGTCGGTCACGTTCCTTGCCTCGACATAGGCACTGATGACCAGGGTACCGTCGGCGTTGGGTGTTCCCACGCCATAAAGAATTTGCAGGTCCGTGACGCCGCTGACCAGTTCCTCGGCCGAGGTGGCAGGGGCATTGCTGCTGGTAGTCAAGGTCTGACGGTAGAGCGACGGGATTAAGCTGTTGCTGCGGCTGTACTTGCGGCCACTGTTGCGCAGGTAGTAGGCGTTGGCAGAGAGCGGCAGCAGCTTGGCTCCGGTCATGTCCTGGCTGGAGCCGGTGGTCAGTGCTGTGCTGTGCTGGATGCCGCCTGTATTGCCCGTCATCTGGAACAGCGAGGCCGTCGTTTGGCAGTCGGTCAGCAGCAGCAGGCTGCCGATATTGAAACTGCCGCTGCTCAAGGCGATCGGGTTGGTGGAGCCGGTGCTGTAACTGGAAACGACACCAGGTGCTGTGTCGTCAGCGTTGGCGCGCAGCACGATCAGGGTGTCGCCTCGGAGCGCGTTGGGCCCGTAGCCGCCCGGTGCGGTCTGGGGGAAGTTGGCATCGCCCACCGCGTTGCTGTCTGCGGTTTCGTCCTGTCCGAACAGCGGCCGGTCGGTGTTGCTCCACCATTGGGTGGTGTAGTTGTTGATGAAGTTGCTGGGGTTGGCCTGGCCCGGTATCTGGCAAGTCATGTTGCCCGCCATCCGGATGTCGTAGCCCATGATCTCGAACACATAACGCGCATTCGACTGCAGTTGACTCAGTGCCTCGAGCTGACGGTAGCTGCGGGCCGTACTCAGGTAGAGGGCCACCAGGGCGCCGACGACGACCAGTCCGATGCTGATACTGACCAGCAGTTCGACCAGGGTCAGCCCGCGGGCATGGCGACGCAATTTCATACCCCCCCCTCGGTCTTGAAGCAGGCGGGCCTGGTCTCGGTGCAGCTGCAGCCTTCTTGGCAGTCAGGCGCGCCTGATCGGCGGTCGTTCCATTCGATCCAGATGCTGGCGGTGCGGGAGTCTGCGTCAAACTCGACATGACCGTCGCCGTCCGGCAGCGCCTGCGCGATCCGATCCTTCCAAGCGCTGACATCTTCAATTGCCACGCCGCTGGGGCCGGCGGCTGCCGAATTGCCACCGGGAGCCACCACATAAGCCGCCGACTGGTCGTGATTGATGTTGTTGAGCACGCGCATGCTGTCGAGGATGTCGTTGGCCAGGAAGGTGGCTTCTGCGCGGTGCAGGGTGCTTTGGTTGTTGTGCAGGTTGCTGACCTGCAGCTTGGCCAGACCCAGCAGTCCGATCGTCATGATCACGATCGTGACCAGAACTTCCAGCAGGGAACTGCCGCGCGCGGGGTAGGAGTGGCGGGTCATGGGCTCTCGCAGTTCTGCAGATTGCTGCCGTCGCCTTTTTCGGGGATGCCGTTGTTATCGCTGTCGGTCGCCAGCACCGATCGGGTCGCGATTACCAGGATGGCCTGGGACTGGTTGAGCTCCCTGTTGGCGCAAACCGCGAAGGTTCCGCTTCCCAGCCCCCAGACCAGGCCTGTGCGCAGGAAGGTGATTCCGTTCGTGAAGTTGCTGTTCGGGCGCACGGTGACTCCAGTCGGCAGGTCTTGTCTGGTCTGCAGCAGTAACTCATTGCTGTCGCGTGCGGGCGCTGCCCCCTCGCTGATGCCGTCCTCGTTGACAAAGGCGATCCATCCGCTGTCCCAGCCCGTGCCCGTGGATGAGCAGTTGCTGCCATCGCTGCTGCGGCATACGCTGACCGGCTGGCTGCGGCGCGCCGCCTCGGAGCGGGCCAGATTCAACATGCCCATCAACTCGCTGGCTACGGTTCGGGTCCGGTTGGCCTGGATCATGGTCTTGAAGGAAGGGGTGGCGAGTGCGCCGAGAATTGCCACGATCGCGACCGTCACCATCAGCTCCAGCAGGGTCAAGCCACGCTGGCGCCTGGCAGGCCAGCTGCCTTGTGGCGAGGAGGATAGGGATCGCAGCATGTTTCGGTATGTCAATGAAAGCAATGTGTAACCATGTATTCATGCTGGTATGTCCTTGTTGGATATCTCAGCATTTCGTTTTCTGTCAGTTTAATTCGAAAAGACCGGAAAGTGGTTGATTCAGTGCGCGCTGGCTGACTGGCCGCTGGCGCGTGCATGTCGGGTTGCTTTTTCGCCCAGGCGGTCCAGGCCCTCGAAAGGGAATTCGGTCGCGACGAATTCCTGCACTGGCACGGCCATGACGATGGCGTCGACACGGGACGACAGCGCGAGCGCGCTTGCGCGCGGGTAGCTGCCTGTCAGCGCCATGTGGCAGCGCGCGCCCGAGGGCTCGAGCGTGAGTTCGGGGCCGGTCAGGTAGGCGCGCAGGCCATCCGCCAGCAAGGCCTGCCAGCGCTGGCTGGCCGCAGTCCAGGCGGCTTCGCCGCCGACGAATACCTCGATCGGTATCCGGCCCCGGTCCTGGATCAGCAAGTCCAGCAGGACCGGGATCTGGCGGCGCGAGATCTCGCCGCCGCCCAGTTGCGGTGCGTGGTTGACCTCGTTGAGGATGGCGCCGTTCTCGAACCAGGGGCGAGTGATGTCGGGTGTGATCAGGTCGATGCCGGCGATGTCGAGCCCGAACAGCCGGCTGGCATCAAGGGCGATCCTGAGATTTTCCGGGTGGACGATGGCGCTGACATCTTCGTCGACGCCGCCCCAGGCGGTCGACTCGATCCGGCGCAGGGCTACCCATGTTCCTGCGGGCGGCACCGAGTCGGCGCTGTAGCCGGCTGCCGCGAGCGCGCTCAGCGCCAGTGCGTCGAGTGGCTGGATCTTCGAGCGTTGCCAGGGCGGCAGGCGCCGTTGCGCCTCCAGCTCGGCCTGCACGAGTTCAGCGACCGGACGCTGGCCGTCAGCCAGGACCGACATGGGCAGGCGCTTGACGGCATACAGCAGCCGGCCCCTGGCGATGAAGAGTCGGTGACAGCAGCCAGCGACCTGCCGCTCGACGATCACCTGCCTCGATGGCGACAGGCCTTGCGCCCGCGCGAAGGCGGTCTGCAGCGCGGCCCCATCGGCGACATCGACCGTCACGCCCTCGCCCCGGTCCCGATCCAGCGGCTTGACCACCACCGGCCAGCCCAGTCGCTGCGCCGTCGCCAGCGCAGTCGCCGCATCGGTCACGACCTGGTGTTGTGGTGCCGGCAGTCCCGCCCCCTGCAGCAGTCTGGCGGTCAGCGCCTTGTTTTGCGCCAGTCTGGCGCCGATGGCCGAGTCGAGCTCGGTCGCGCTGCGATCGATCCGGTGCGACTTGCTGCCCCAGCCGAGCTGGAAGATGCCGCCACCCAGATGCATGAAGGGAATGCCCTTGTCATGGGCGGCCTGCAGCACCGGCAGGGTGGACTTGCCGGGTGGCATCAGGTGGGTCAGCCGGCTGACCACGCGCTGGGCTTCAGCGTAGAAACCTTCGAGGCTGGTTTCGGTCAGCGTCTGGCTGGCGGCCAGCTCGCAGAGCCTGAGCGCTGCTGTCAGGGCTTCGCTGTAGAGCGCAAGGGGCAGCTGCTGGACCAGCGCCAGCCCGACCTGCGCCTGCCAGTGGCCCGTTGCGGGGTCAGGCCCGCCGAGCGCGAGGATTTGCGGTGGGTCGAACACCGGGATCCGGCTCGCCTGCAGCAACTGGCGGGCGAGCAGCAGGGCGCGCCACAGCCATTGGCGAGCGCCTTCCTGCTGCGCTGAGGGTGGCGACTGCGGCAAGCCCGCTGAATCGATGGTCTCGATCGGTGACTGCAGGACCTGGCTCAGCCAGCAGTCCAGTGCGGGCAGGTCCACCGGTGCGGGCAGGGTGAAGACCTGCTCGAAGCGCTGCAGACGCTGTCGACGCTGGCTGGCTGCTGGCGCCGGCTTTTGACCCTGCGAATCGGTCGGCGCGCCAGGCGCGAGCAGCCGGGCGCCGATCAGTCGCAGCAGCTCGGCGCGCATGAGCTTGCCTTCCGGATTGCGCGGGATCGCCTCGACAATCAGCACCCGATAAGGGCCGCGCGCACCGAGCTGGCTGCTGGCATGGTCGAGCAGGGCCTGTTCCGAGAGGGTCGCGCCAGCCCTGAGGGTCAGCGCGCAGACTGGGATGTCTTGGTGCACGCGATGTTGCACCGGCACCACGGCCACGTCGGCAACGGCGGGATGGGCGGCCATCAGCTGCTCGATCTCGGCCGGGTAGATGTTGATCCCGTTCATGATCAGCATGTGGTCGGCCCTACCGTAAAACACCAGCTGTCCTTTCCGGGTCAGCAGGCCGAGGTCGCCGGGCAGGAACCAGCCGTCCTGGAAGCTCGCCCGCGAGGCGGCCTCGTCGCCAAGGTAGCCATCGACCAGCGCCGGCGTCCTGATCCGGACCAGGCCGACCGTGCCGGGCGGCAGCGCCTGGCCGCGCCGGTCGACCAGCTCGATCTCGACCCCGGCGGGCGGGTATCCGACCGTGCCAGCGGTCTGGTAGACCTCGGGCGGTGCCGCGATCGCGACCGGTCCGGCCTCGTTGATGCCGTAGCGCACATAGAGCTGCGGGGTCAGCGCCTGCCTGAAGCGCTGGCGCAGCTCGTCGCTGACCGTCGAGGCCGTGAGCTCGAACGCCCGCAGCATCGGCAGGGCCGGCTGTGTCTCCTTGCTACCCGTCGGCAGCGCGGCGATCAGCTTTTCGGCATGGAATACGGTGCCGTAGAGCACCGAGAGCCTGTCGCTGGCGCAGCGCTGCAGCAACTGGGGGGCCTCGCCCCATAGCTCCAGCGCGCAGGCAGCCCCGGCCCAAAGGGCCTCGTGCAGGCGGAACTTCGAGGTCGAGAAGTCGAAATGGCTCAGTGCCGCTACCCGGTCCGACGCGGTCAGTCCGAGCGCCCTGGCACCCAGTTCCGACCTGGCGCGCCCCTGGGCGTGACTGACCGGAATCAGCTTGGGCCGGCCGGTCGAACCCGAGCCCGTGATCAGCAGCCAGGGAGCGTCCGGCGCCGGCTCCAGCAGGCGCTTGTCGATCCGGGCCGGGCTGGCTTCGATCGCCTGGCGCTCCAGCCGCAGGCTGGCGACGCCAGATTCGAAGCGCTCGGGCTGGTCGCTTGCGAGCCAGGCGATGGCGGCCTGATCGGCCAGCTGCCGGCGTTGGCTGGGGGTCGCGCTGCGTGGGATCGAGTAGGCGGTTGCCCCGAGGCGCGCGAGCGCCAGCAGCGTCAGCACCAGGCCGAGCTCCTCGACGAAGCTCAAGCCGACGACCTGGCCGGCCCGCACGCCCTGGGCGTGGAGCGCGGCTGCGTATTGCCAGACCGACTGGTCGAGTTCGCGAAAAACTATCGTCCTGTGGGGCAGCAGCAGGGCTGCAGCATCCGGGCGCGCCTGGGCATGCCCGATCAGGTAAAAAGTGATATTTCTCTGCACGGCGACCTCCGCCGTGCAGTCTAGTCCTGGGCTGATGCCCAGGCTAGTGCTGATTTATATCGATTCGAGTCGCAGTTGGTCCTCGACCGATTCGCGGGCGCGCACCAGTCGCGCCTGATCGCCATTGACCAGCACCTCGGCGGCCCGGCCGCGACTGTTGTAGTTGCTCGACATGCTCATGCAGTAGGCACCGGCCGAGCAGACTGCCAGCAGGTCGCCGGCTTGCACCGCCAGCTGGCGGTCGCGTCCGAGCCAGTCGCCGCTCTCGCAGACCGGGCCGACCACGTCCCAGCTCTGGATTTCGCCATTGGCCTCGCGCGGCTGCACCGGCACGATCGCGTGGTAGGCCTCGTACATGGCGGGTCGCGGCAGGTCGTTCATCGCCGCATCGACGATCAGGAAGTTTTTCTGCTCGCCGGGCTTGAGGAATACCGCCTCGGTCAGGCAGATGCCGGCGTTGCCGATCAGCGAACGGCCCGGCTCGATCACGAGCTTGCGCTGACCGTAGCCGCGCGCGTCGAGCTTGGCCAGCAGCAGTTGCCACAGCGCGTCGGCTGCCGGAGGGGCCTCACCGTGGTAATTGATGCCCAGGCCGCCGCCGAAGTCGATGTGTTCGAGCGTGATGCCGCCGGCCTCGATCGCATCGACCAGGTCGAGCACCCGGTCCATCGCGTCGAGGTAGGGCGAGGTCTCGGTGATCTGCGAGCCGATATGGCAGTCGATGCCGGTGACTTTCAGTCCGGGCAGCGCGGCGGCATGGCGGTAGGCCGCCAGCGCATCGGTGTGCGCGATGCCGAACTTGTTGCCCTTGAGGCCGGTCGAGATATAGGGATGGGTCTTGGCGTCGACATCGGGGTTGACGCGCAGGCTGACCGGTGCACGCAGCCCCATGCCAGCGGCGACTTCGCTCAGCACATCGAGTTCGGGCAGGCTCTCGACGTTGAAGCAGCCGATGCCGGCTTCGAGGGCCAGGCGCATCTCGGCGCGGGTCTTGCCCACGCCCGAGAAGATCACCTTGGCCGGCTCCACGCCAGCGCGCAGCGCGCGCTCGAGCTCGCCGCCCGAGACGATGTCGAGGCAACAGCCGGCCTGCACGAAGGTGCGCAGCACGGCCAGCGTC
>ERZ724510.1279-NODE-1279-length-14115-cov-5.154481_pt1 | contig 14115 bp, 13 predicted proteins | sample MGYA00376043_ERZ724510 | MGnify/ENA primary metagenome ERZ724510 (study PRJEB28724, sample SAMN07190888) | wastewater metagenome | isolation source: influent of sewage treatment plant in Hong Hong | place: USA: Christiansburg, Virginia | collected 2016-03-01 ... | reverse complement strand
CGTGCGTGCGCGGCGGGTGGCCGAAGCGGCCGAGTAATTCTGTTTATTTGCTGGTGACTGGATGGTTGCCCATCCATTCCCCGGTAATGCGCCAGACATCTCCTTCTAACGCCAAAATCAGTGTTTTTGTTTTGACGCTTTCCCGGTAACTGCCTGAAACGTAATCCTGCAAAAACAACAGCTTCAACTGTTTGTCATCAATTTGTGTGATTTGCAGATCATGAATTGAGACATTGATATCCGGGCGGCTTGCCAGATTTTTGCGCCGTGCTGTGGCCCAGTTGGTGCGTGTGCTGCCGTCAGTGGGCACGAAGTCGGCGCTGTAGAAACTCAGGTAGGTATTGCTATCCCGATTTATCCAGGCTGATCTCCATTGTTCGATCAAAACCCTTGCGCTTGCTTCACTTGTATTGACCGGTAGCGGTACTGGGCTGGGTGCCGGACTGGCTTGTGCTGGTGCTGCAATAGGTGGTGCCGCAACTGGTCTGGGGGCGTTTGTTGCCAAGACTGCTTGCTCGGGTGTGGGCGTTAGCTTGTCCTTTACTAACAGCATTATTCCGGCACCACCAAGGCTGGAAAGTAGTGCTGTGATGACAATTGCCCTTATGCCAAAAGTGAGGATTGTTGCGGTGATTGTGGTTGGCGTTCTTTCAACGACGGGGACTATTTCTGGTTCGGCGTTGCTGTCCATTGCGGTATTGAGTTGTTCTAGTCGGCGAGAAAGCAATTGGTCGTAATCTCTGCGACCCGCCGTGCGAGTTCTCTGCGAAGGGGCTTTCTCCGGTGATGTTTTGGCCAATCGACTCATTGCCGACTCGATTGAGTCAATTTCCTTGTGTTGATTATTCTCGGACACGATTAGTCTCGCTAAGCGACAGGTTGAGCGTAGCTTAAACTGATCGACCGAACTTGGCCTAACTGATGCGAAAAGTAATCTGGATCATTTTAGTCGTTGAACTTTGTGATTCGACGCTCGCGTTGTGCGGCAATGCATTCGTTAAGGTCGGCTGAAAGCAGCATTCCTGCATTCCAGCTGGCAACGTAATTCAGGCCATCGGCAACGCTGTGGTCGCGGCTGTAATTGATGACTTCCTTGAGGCCACGAATGGCTAGCGGGGATTTTGCGGCGATCCTTTTTGCCAGTTCGCGAACTGTTACGGTCAACGCAGAATTTGAGTCAAAAATTTGGTTAAGCAAACCGATTCGTTCGGCCTCTGCCGCATCGACATTGCGCCCGGTGAATGCTAGTTCGCGAGTTTTTCCCTGCCCGATCAGGTGCGGCAGGCGTTGCAAAGTACCAACGTCGGCGACCATCCCGAGATCGATTTCCTTGATTGAGAAAACCGCATCAGCCGATGCGTAGCGCATGTCGCAGCAAGTAACCATGTCGAGTGCGCCGCCGATACAGGCGCCTTGAATGGCGGCAATGACCGGCTTGCGGCAGCGTTCTATGCTGCTCAGGCAATCCTGTAGATCTAGTATCAACTTCCGCAGCGCTTCACGGCCCCGGGCGCCATCCGGGTTGGCAATTTTTTGCTGAATGTCCACCAGCATGGCGAGGTCGATGCCGGCACAGAAATTTTTACCCTCACCGGCCAGAATCGCGACACGGGCAGTGGGCGTTGTATCGATCCACTCAAATGCCTGGCGGATCTCCACCCACATCGCTGCGTTCATTGCATTTGACTTGTCCGGCCGGTTGAGGCGGACTTCAGCTATGGCGTCGGTCAGATCGAGTGTGAGAGTGGAAAACGTAGGCAAATTCATGGCGGCAACTCCGGACAAATGTCGGCGTAGCTTACCCGGCCTGGCCTGCCGCCGGGTAGAGCGCGTTGCCTAATCGCTGAAGCTGATCAGTTCGAGATCAGCGGCTTGTTGGCGCAAGGGTATCAGGGCTTGATAAGCCGCCGATCCATACCAGCCATTGACCGAGGCCTGGTCAGGGAAGCGGATCACCACTGTGTCGCTGTGGCGGTGCTCGCCATTGAGCACCTTGGCGCCGCTGCCACGAAAGAGCAGTTCGGCACCCCACGGCGCCAGGGTGGCGGGCACCTGAGCGCGATATTGCGCCCATTTTTCTTCATCCTTGACCGTGATATGGCCAATAACGCAGGCACTCATACGCCGTTTTTGCCTTTTTGCCAGAGCACATCGCCGCGTCCGCCGGCACGGTTCAACGCACGACCAAGAATAAAAAGCAGGTCGGAAAGGCGGTTGATATAGCGACGGGCCGGGTCGGAAAGTGCTTCGGCGTTGTGCAGGCGAACCATGGCGCGCTCGGTGCGCCGACAAACTGTGCGGCTCAGGTGGGCGAGAGAAGCGGCGCGCGTGCCACCGGGCAGGATGAATTCCTTGAGCATGGGCAGGTCGGCGTTAAATTCCTCGGCTGATTCTTCGAGCCTTGCCACCTGGATTTCCTTGATGACTTCCATGCCGGGCAGGCAAAGCTCGCCACCGAGGTCAAACAGGTCATTCTGCACGTCGAGCAGCGCAGCACGAATCGCATCCGGCATTTCTTCGCAGAGGAGCACGCCGAGGCTGGAGTTGAGTTCATCGATTTCACCAATGGCGTCGATACGCAGGCTGTCCTTGGTTGTCCGCGAGCCGTCGCCCAGCCCGGTGGTGCCGGCATCCCCTGTGCGGGTGACGATTTTTGAAAGGCGGTTGCCCTTGCGTTCAGTCATGCTGTGCTCCTCTTGAAAGTCGGCGGATTATACTTGGCGCATCGTTTTGCAAACTGTCACCGAGATGCCAAAGTTCGCCGCCAATCTAAGCTTTTTGTTTACCGATGTGCCGTTTCCGGAGCGCTTCAAACGGGCGGCGGCAACTGGCTTCAAGGGCGTCGAATATCTCTTTCCCTACGACTATGCGGCGCATGATGTCGCGGATTGGTTGCGGGCAGCAGACCTGGAGCAGATCTTGTTCAATCTCTCTGCGGGCAACTGGGAAGCAGGGGAGCGCGGGCTGGCTTGCTTGCCGCATCGTCAGGGTGAATTCGCCGAAACGGTCGAGCAGGCGCTCAATTACGCGGTGTTGCTCGATTGTGAGCGATTGCATTGCTTGTCCGGCATACGCCCACCCGGTGTTAGCGAGGCTTTGCTGGAAGAAACCTATATCGCCAATTTGCGGCATGCTGCGGATCGGCTGGCGACGGTGGGGGTGACGCTGATGATAGAGCCGATCAATAGCCGCATCGATATGCCGGGTTACTGGCTCGACGATGTTGCGAAAGGTTTTCGGCTGCTGCAGGCGGTTGACCGTAACAATGTCAAATTACAGTACGACATTTATCATGCACAAATAATTGCCGGCGATCTGGCGCGCACGCTGGCGGCCAATATCCACCGTATCGGCCATATCCAGATTGCCGATAATCCGGGTCGCCACGAGCCGGGTACGGGTGAAATCAATTACCCCTTCCTGTTTGATTTGCTGGATCGCCTCGGCTACGACGGCTGGGTAGGTTGTGAGTACAAACCAAAAGCCGGCACTGAGGCCGGCTTGGAATGGTTTAAGGCGCTCTGCTGATTACCAGAACTTCCACCACCATTTTTTCTTTTTCATGGTGGTTTCGACTTCCTTGCTCCAATTGGCGTACTGGCCAAGTCCAGCTTCCTTGAAGTGAGCGCCAAAACGTTTGTCGCTCTCGTTGATATGCTGAGCCAGCCAGTTTTTCAGGAAGTGCAGAAGCTCAAAAGTGATTGCCACTTTTTCTTCGTCGAGCTTGTGCTGCAGGTCTTGAACCTGTTTGATCAATTCCTCGTGCTGCTGCTTGTGGATATCGAAACCCGGGTAATGCGTCAGACGCATCAGGCTTTCTTCGAGCAGAAAATGGGTTCGGGTATATTCGGCAAGGCGGTCGAGAATTTCGCGTGAAGTTGCTTTGCCGTGATGCTCAATAATCGCTGTATGCAATTGATTGAGCAACGAAACAAGTACTTGGTGTTGTTCGTCAACTTCCTGAATGCCGACCATGTAGCTGTCGGACCAGGCAAAAAGTTCGGGAGTACCCATAATGCATTGCTCGAAATGTGTAGGTCTTTTAGCATATATGATCGCTTGCTTGAATGTTTGATACAGATCAACCTTGGTTTTGATTTCTTCACAATGTGTCTGTTTCTGCCGCCTGGTTGCGGCCTGGCTCAGTTTAAAATGAGGCCGCCATGACTTTTTCTGATCCCCCGTTTTCGACCAACAAGGCCGCTCTGGCTGCCCGCCTTAACGCTATTCTGCCGGCACATTGCCTGTTGCTTGATGAGGAGGATTTGCGTCCTTATGAGTGCGATGGGCTGACTGCTTACCGCGAATTGCCGATGGCTGTTTGTCTGCCGGAAAATGAAGCGCAGGTGGTCGAGGTGTTGCGTACCTGTCATCATTTAGGTGTGCCAGTCGTTGCGCGTGGTGCGGGAACCGGGCTTTCCGGCGGGGCGATGCCGCATGCGCATGGGGTTGTGCTTTCCTTGGCGCGTTTGAACAATGTTTTGCGGGTGGACCGCGTGGCACGACTTGCAGTGGTTCAGCCAGGAGTACGTAATCTGGCCGTGTCGGAAGCAGCGGCCCCATTTGGGTTGTATTACGCGCCAGATCCTTCATCACAAATCGCCTGCACGCTGGGCGGAAACGTGGCCGAAAACTCAGGCGGAGTGCATTGCTTGAAATATGGGCTGACAGTTCACAACGTGTTGCGGCTCCGCGTCGTCAGCATTGAGGGCGAAATTTTCGAGATTGGTTCCGAGGCACCAGATGCACCGGGTTACGACCTGTTGGCATTACTGATTGGTTCAGAAGGCATGCTCGGCGTGGTTACCGAAGTGACCGTCAAACTGGTACCCAAGCCGGAGCTGGCCCAGGTGGTGATGGCCTCCTTTGCCGATGTCAGCCAGGCCGGTGATGCGGTAGCGGCGATCATCGCTGCCGGCATCATCCCGGCCGGTCTGGAGATGATGGACAAAGCGGCAACCGCTGCTGTCGAACCGTATGTGAATGCCGGCTACGATCTCAGTGCTGCCGCCATCCTGCTTTGCGAATCTGACGGCACGCAGGAGGAGGTGGCGGAGGAAATTTCACGCGTTACTGCGGTGTTGATCGCTGCTGGTGCAAACGGGATCAAGGTGTCACAGTCCGAAGCCGAACGGGTGCGTTTCTGGGCAGGGCGCAAGGCGGCTTTTCCTGCAATTGGGCGCATCACGCCGGATTATTACTGCATGGATGGCACCATTCCGCGCCGGCGTCTGGCTGAAATGCTGGCTGCAATTACAGTTATGGAAAGCAAATACAGATTGCGTTGCGCCAATGTTTTTCATGCCGGCGACGGCAATTTGCATCCGCTGATCATGTACGACGCATCCAAGTCTGGTGAGTGGGAGCGGGCCGAGGCTTTTGGTGCAGAAATTCTTGAGCTCTCGGTGGCACTCGGCGGTTCGATCACCGGTGAACATGGCGTTGGCATCGAAAAAATTAACCAGATGTGCGTTCAGTACAAAACGCCGGAACTGGAAACCTTTCATCGCATCAAGGCCGCTTTCGATGAGACGGGTTTGCTCAATCCCGGCAAGGCGGTGCCCAGTCTGCATCGTTGCGCCGAATATGGCCGCATGCATGTCCATGGTGGAGAAACAAAATTCCCTGAGCTGGAGCGTTTTTGATGCAACTAGACGATCTGGTCGAGCAAATTACATCGGCGCACGCTAGCCGGACCTTGCTTCGTATACGCGGTGCCGGCAGCAAGGATTTCTACGGTAGCCTACTGGCCGGTGATCTGCTCAATGTCGCCGATTATCGCGGGATTGTGGCCTACGAACCAAGTGAGCTTTACATCACCGCTCGTTGCGGCACGCCAATCAGTGAGATTGAGGCCGTGTTGGCTGAGAAAGGGCAGATGCTGGCCTTCGAGCCGCCGCGCTTTTCTGGTGCGACGCTCGGTGGTTGCGTTGCTGCCGGTCTTTCCGGGCCGCGTCGGCAGCAGGCTGGTGCCGTACGCGATTTCGTGCTCGGCGTTAAATTAATCGACGGCACTGGGCAAGTGCTCGATTTTGGTGGCCAGGTGATGAAAAACGTTGCCGGCTACGATGTTTCGCGCCTGATCGCCGGCAGCATGGGAACACTGGGCCTGATCGCCGAAGTGACGCTGAAGGTTTTGCCGCAACCTGTTGCCGAACAAACCCTGTGCTTTGCACTGGATGAGAGCGCGGCTATTGCCCGGCTCAACCAGTGGGGTGGGCAGCCTTTGCCGATTTCTGCCTCTTTTTGGCACGATGGTCAGCTCTGGCTTCGGCTTTCAGGCGCCCGGGCGGCAGTTGAGGTGGCTAGCCGCAAACTGGGTGGATCAGTTGCGGTTGACGCGCAAAAACACTGGAACTTTGTGCGTGAGCAAGCTCATCCAGCCTTCGCATCACCCATCCTTTGGCGCCTGGTGCTGCCATCGAATGCGCCATCTCCGAAATTGGATGGCTTACAGGCAATTGAATGGGGTGGCGCACTTCGTTGGTATGACGGTAATCTAGAATCTGCGCGTGATGAAGCGACACGGCTCGGCGGCCATGCCGTGCTGTACCGTGCGCCGGAATCGCAACGCTGCCGTGAAGGTGCTTTTGCGCCACTTCCGCCGGCTCTGCTCGCATTGCACCAACGCCTGAAAAAAACCTTTGACCCCAAAGGCATCCTCAACCCCGGCCGGATTTATGCGGAGTTCTGATGGATACTCAACTTGCTGATTTTGTTCGTGACACCCGAGCCGGACAGGAGGCTGAGGAAATCCTGCGCAAATGCGTACATTGCGGATTCTGTACTGCTACCTGCCCGACTTACCAGTTACTCGGTGACGAACTCGATGGTCCGCGTGGGCGTATTTATCTGATTAAACAGGTACTCGAAGGCAAGCCGGTTAGTGAAAAGACGCGTCTCCATCTTGACCGTTGCCTGACTTGCCGTGCCTGCGAAACAACCTGTCCATCCGGCGTCAATTACACGCATTTGCTCGATATCGGGCGGCAGATCGTCGAGCAAAAATTGCCGCGTAAAACGGGTAATGCATTAGTTCGCTGGATTCTGCGCGAGGCGTTGCCGCGTCCTGCCTTCTTTCGACCGGCCGTCAAGTTGGGGCGCCTGTTACGCCCTTTATTACCCTCCGCTTTGGCTGATAAATTGCCGCCAGACGCTCAAGGTGGCAATAAACCTTGGCCGATGTCAGTCCATCCGCGCCGTATGCTGGCGCTGGCGGGTTGCGTTCAACCCGCTTTGGCGCCCAACATCAATGCAGCAACGGCGCGTGTGCTGAATAAGCTGGGTATCGAATTGGTCGAGGAAAGCAAAGCGGGCTGCTGCGGTGCCGTGCGCTTTCATTTGAATGATCAGGAAGCCGCCAAAGACGACATGCGGCGCAACATCGATGCCTGGTGGCCGCATATTGATGCAGGTGTCGAGGCCATTATCGTCACTGCCTCCGGTTGTGGTGTGCAAGTTTGTGATTACGGACGTGTGCTGAAAAACGATGCGGTCTACGCTGAAAAAGCAGCAAAAATTAGCGCAATTTGTCGTGATCCTGCAGAAATTCTGGCAGCAGAACGAGAGCCGTTTCTGGCTTTGTTCGGCCAAACCATCAATCGTGGCCGGCTTGCTTTTCATTCGCCTTGTACCCTGCAACATGGCTTAAAAATACGTGGCGTGATTGAAGTATTTTTGAGTGCCGCCGGCTATCATCTGACTGATGTCGCCGAAGCGCATCTTTGCTGTGGCTCGGCGGGTACTTATTCCATATTGCAACCGGTGCTCGCCAAACAATTACGACAAAACAAGCTGACGGCGCTCAATGCCGATCTGCCGGCGGTTATTGCCACCGCCAATATTGGTTGCCTGAGCCACCTTCAGGCGGGGAGTGTGCTGCCCGTGCGGCACTGGATTGAGTTGATTGACGAGGTTTTGGCATGAGTGACGCGGTGTCTGTGTACGAGGCGATGCAGTCTTTGGACGATGTTGGCAGTGGCCGAGTCAAGCGCCTGCTTGAAGGGGGCATCAAAATCCCGCCGCAGCCACGGGTGCTTGAAGAGTTACGCAAGCTCATGGTGCGCAAGGAATTCGATGTGCGCTTGCTGTCGCGCGTCATCAATCAGGATCCAGGGATTGCTGCTTTGCTGTTCAAGGTGGTAACCAATGCGGCTTATCGTCAGCACCAACCTTTTGAGTCAATTGAGGATATTCTTCATGCGGTCGGCGTACGCCAGACTTTCAATCTCGTCCAGGCAATTTCGCTAACTTCGATCAGGGGGGCGAAAAAACATGCCCAAGTTTACGAAGCATTTTGGGCGCGTTCTCAAACCATCGCACAATTTGCCATGCTGATCGCTGATGAGCGGGTCGCGGTATGTAATATTTTCCCCGATCAAGCCTATATCGCAGCCATTTTCCACGACTGCGGTGTACTGCTGCAATTACAGCGTTTCCCGACCTATTGCGCTGAAATGCGACTGGCAGAGCCGGGGCGCTGGGTGCAGTTGGCTGAAGAAGATCAAAAATTCAATGCCGATCACTGTGTGGTCGGCTATATCGTCGCGCGCCACTGGTGTCTGCCTGAGTTCATCAGTGATGCCATCCGCTTCCACCACGATATTCGACACCTCGGGCAACATGATTCGCGCACCATGGTTGCCATTCTGCAACTAGCCGCAGAATTCTATTACCGTGATCAGCGTGTCCCGAATCCGGAGTGGGATTTGGTCAAGTCGGACGTGTTGCCTGAGCTGGGTCTAAACGAGGATGCTCTTCCCGAGTTTGCTGACATTATTTTTGAGCGCTTTCAAAATGAGAGTGATGCAGCGTAGATGGTCAACTTAATTATGCCTTTTGTGATAACATTTTTTCACAAGGGGATTTCAAATGTCAGTCGCAATTGATGCGTGCGCAGCTCAGCACCAGGGGGATCGCAAGGAGCAGCAGGATCGTGTCGCAATCTTGGGGCATGCGCGCCTGAAAGGTGTCGCTTTGGCTGTCGTTGCGGATGGCATGGGTGGACATACCGGCGGTGCGCTCGCCGCAGAACAGGTGATTCACACCGCTAAAAACAATCTCAACCATTTTTCACCCAAAGAGGAAACTCCTCAGTTCATGCTGGAAAACAGCATGCGAGAAGCGCATACCATGATCAAGGCGGCGCGCTATATCAACGAAAAAGATCCACACAGTACGGCAGTTATGCTCCTGCTGCAGCCAGGTAAATTGACCTGGGGGCATTGTGGGGATAGCCGGATTTATCGTTTTCATAGCGATCACTTGGTGTCCCGTTCAATCGACCATTCTTATGTCGAACACTTGCTCAGCAGCGGGAAAATTACCGCAGAGCAGGCGCTGACTCACCCCAATCGCAATATTTTGTTGACCTCTCTGGGGGGGCAGGATGAACCTAAATTCGATATTTCAGAGTCACACGACTTGCAGGGAGGCGACAGTTTCGTGCTCTGTTCTGATGGCCTTTGGGCTTATTTTGATGATACTGAAATGGGCGGCATCGTGGCTGCCTACTCGGCACGCCAGGCTAGCGAGATTCTGCTCGAGCGCGCACGTGAACGTGGTGTGGGCGGTGGCGATAATATTTCGCTGGCAATCATTAAACTGATCGAACAAGAAACAGCCAAACCCAAGTTGCCAGCAGGTTTTGTCCCTCGGGCTAACGCCTGATTCGTTAAAACGGCAGCTACAAGCTGCCGTTTTTTTCTTACTTGCGACCTATGCCGCCAAGCAAGGCGGCAACCACACGTTTGGGCTTGTGTGGATCAAGTTTGGCTGGGGCGATTGGCGAATCCGGTATTTCTCCGCGTGGCGAGCTATCTTCATACGGTTTGCTGAAGTCGAAACCATCCGCCGCGATCATCGGATTGCGGCGCGGGGTGCGCTCATTACGCTCCGGGCGGGACGGACGTTCGCTCCTTTCCGGGCGCTGGGCGACAGGTGCCTTGGTCGGTGGTGCACTCCGTTTTTTCTTGTTGCCCGGTGGGTATTCATATTCCGCTTCCGGCTCAAAGCCAACCACTTCAACTTGTTCAATCGGCCGTTTGATCAGTTTTTCAATATCGATCAGATAGCCGACTTCATGCGCGCTGACCAGAGAAATGGCATTGCCCAACTTGCCGGCGCGTCCGGTACGACCGATGCGGTGTACGTAGTCTTCCGGTGTGTGCGGTAATTCGTAATTGATAACGTAGGGTAGGTCGTCCACATCAAGACCGCGTGCGGCAACATCGGTGGCGATCAGCGCATGGGTTTGACCGGCCTTGAAGGCTTCAAGCGCCTTGATACGTTCCAGTTGGCTCTTGTCGCCGTGGATCGCATCTGCCTGAATGCCGGCGCGCTGCAGTTCACGAGTCAGGCGTGAGCAGCCTTGTTTGGTGCGCATGAAGACCAGGCACTGGCGAATCTCGCTGGATTTGAGCAGTTTGATCAACAAGCCACGCTTGCCGTATTCGGAGACCGGATGGACGCGATGCGTAATGTTGTCAGATACTTGGTTGCGGCGGGCGACTTCGATTAGCACTGGAGCGCGCAGCATTTTGTCAGCCAGTTTCTTGATTTCTTCGGAGAAAGTGGCCGAGAACAACAGGCTTTGGCGTTGCGCCGGCAGCATGTTGAGGATGCGGGTGACGTCGGGCACAAAACCCATGTCCAGCATGCGGTCGGCTTCGTCGAGGACGAGTACCTGAACTGAGGCAAAACTGACGCTCTTGTTTTCAACGTGATCGAGCAAACGACCGGGCGTGGCGACGAGAATCTCGATGCCTTTTTTCAGTTCGGCAATTTGTGGCCGGATGTCGACGCCACCGAAGGCGCACATGGCGCGCAGCGGGGTGTGCTTGCTGTAGGCTTTAACCGACTCAAATACCTGCATCGCCAATTCGCGGGTTGGCGCCAGAATGAGTGCGCGCACAGGGTGTTTTGCCGGTGAAGGGCTGCTGCTTGCGAAGGGCAGAATGCGCTGCAGAATCGGCAGCGTAAAGGCGGCTGTTTTGCCGGTGCCGGTTTGGGCGCCACCCATGATGTCCTGGCCGCCAATGACGAGCGGTATGGCCTGAGCCTGGATCGGGGTTGGTTTGGTGTAGCCTTCGTCGAGTACTGCGCGCAGTAGTTCCGGGGCAAGTCCCAGATCGGCGAAGGTGATTTCAGGTGCTGCTTCGGCAGCCGGTGTGCTGGCGCTATCGCCAGCTAAGGTATTGATTTCAGACATGGGGTGGGATTATACCCTCTACGTGTCCGACGCAAGTTGTTGGTCCGCGATTAAGAAAATTTAGGTGATTGGCAAATCAGGCTCAATTGCTGCCAATCACATCTTCCAGGCGTTGTCGGTTAATTGGTTTGACGAGAATTTCGTCAAAGCCTGCAGCCAAAAAACGTTCGCGCTCTTCAGGGAAGGCATGGGCGGTGTAGGCAATGATGCGGATAGCCGCGCCATTTGGCATGGCGCGCAGGCGGGTACAGGTTTCCTCGCCGGACAGGCCGGGCATGCTGATATCGAGCAGAATCAGTGAAAATGGCGTTTTGTTTGCCAATTCAAGGGCGAGCTCACCGCTATCTGCCTCCACTGCATTCCAGCCCATTTTGCCTAGCAGGGCACGCCCTAGCAGGCGGTTGGTGGGGTGGTCATCAACCACCAGTGCGAACCGTTCACTCATGATTTTGTGCTCGGGGAAGGTAAGCGGTAAAAGTTGATCCTACACCAACTTCAGAATCAAGAGTGATTTTGCCACCCATGTGTTCAACCAATTGTTTGACCAGCGCCAAACCTAGCCCGGTACCTTCATGTTGGCGAGTGACGAAGGTTTCAAGTTGCTTGAACTTCTCAAAAACTTCAGCATGAAATTCCGATGGAATGCCTGGTCCGGTATCCCGGATGGTAAAGGCAATGGTGTCATCAACGGCATTCACGCTCATCGTCACATCACCAGTGTCGGTGAATTTTACGGCATTGCTCAAGAGATTATTAAGCACTTGCTGCAAACGTGTTGAATCAGTTTGAATGGTGTCAGGAAGGTTCTCAGCCAACTCAAGAGTCAGCTTGATTCCCTTTGCTGCCGCGCTTGACTGATGGGCATTGCATGCATCTTTTGCTAAAGCGGCAAGCGGTAATTCCATAAAGTTAAATGTGAGCTCACCGGCCTCGATTTTTGATAGGTCGAGGATTTCATTGACCAGATTGAGTAAATGAGAGCCGCTATTGACGATTACATCGGCGTATTCCTGCTGGTCGGCATCGGTGGCTTCGGATTTGATCAATTCGGCAAAACCAAGAATACCGTTGAGCGGAGTACGAAGTTCGTGCGACATATTGGCCAGGAAGGCTGATTTGAGGCGGCTGGCTTCTTCGGCCTTTTCCTTCGCTTCTTCGAGTCGCTTGAAGGATTCCGCGACCGAATCCGCCATGCCATTAAATGACCCGGCCAGTTCGCCCATTTCGTCATTGCTTGAGGCATCCAGACGGTGTTGTAAATTTCCACTCTGGAACGAACGGATACCGGCAATCATGTTGGTAATTTGACGTGTCAGCAGGTTGGCCATCCAGATGGCAATGCCGATGACGATCAAGACCATAACTACCGTCGAACCCCATAGGCCGATCGCCGTTGAGGTCAGGCTGTTGTCGATGTCGTTTAGCATTTCTCCGCGTTGTGCTTTGAAGCTGTTATCTTTTTCGTTAACCAGCGTGGTGATTTTTTGCCCAGTATCAGTGGCTGATTTATGGAAATCGTCGACATTGGCGCCTATCGTGACAAAGCCGAAGCCCTGCGGTGATTTGGCATATTGCCCGGTGTAATAAGGAATGGCGGCGGCCGTGGTGAGTTTCCATAAGCCGGAGAAGAAAATGACGAATGAGCCGGAGCCGCCATGTTCAGTTAGGGCATTCCAGCCATCACATTGCGGCGAGAAATTCAGGTAACGACAATCCAGTGCCACAGTGCCGGCTTTGGCTAATGCTTTGGCCGGTTTCTTCTTGAGGCTCTGATCTTTGAAGGAGGGCGTTTCGGCAAGGAATTGATGGGCCGGTTTGCCGCTCGTCTGCCATTCTGCGTACAGGTCTTCATCCATCCACGGTGTTTCCGGCAGGCCGGTTTGCGGGTTGTAGCCTACGATGAAATAGTCGCGTGGATGGGAGATTGAGCGGCTTTTATGATCCCAGAGGAAAGCGTAGTTGCCCTTGATTGCATCCGAGATGGGCGTGTAACGCTCTTCGGTCGGCATCAAGCGGTCGGAAAACTGGCGAATATGGTCGTGGTCGAGTGCCAAGGTTACGTAACCGGTGATTTGCCCGTTTTTGACCACCGGCGTGGCCCAGCGGACGATGCCGTGGAAGCGTTTGCCAACTGGGTTTTCGGTGCCCGCGTAGGCTGACTCTTCCGGCTTGAAAGGCTTGCCTGCTTTTTCAAGCGCGGCCGGCAGGTAAGGGCCGATAGCCTGGGTCGGTACATAGGCGCCGATGACGTCTGAAACGTAAATTTCACCTGGTTTGAGTTTTTTCAGTTCGCTGAAATAAGTTTCGGCACGTACAAACGTATTGTTACGGTCAACGACGTTTTTAAGAGATTTTTCTGTCAGGTTGCCAGTAGTGACCTTGGCTTTTTCCTGGCCGTTAAGGTCGACGAAACTCATTTCGACAAAAAGTGGGCGTTGTTCTGCTTCGCCAAAATATTCTGGGGCGCGAACGTGAAAGTTTTTGGCGTTGTCCGGGAGGACTGGGCGTGTGATTTTGGCTTCTGGCGCGACGGGTTTTTCAGGCACCCAGGATTTACTATCGTCGGCTAGTTTCCAGGTGCCATGTGAGTAGAGCTTCCGTGAACGCTCGCTCATGAAACGTCGGTAATTGGTTTCAGATGGCTCGATATTGCTGGCCTGCCGGATATCACGATCACGGTCGTAGAGGAAATCAGCAATTTCCTTTGCCGTATCGGTGGTTAGCGTTTCGATAGCCTCGCGCGAACGCTGGTCAAGTGCGCTGATTGAATCGTCGGTAACTGTCTTGCCAACAGTTTTGATGCTGGAAAGCATGGACTCGGCCATATTGCTGGCTTTGGTCGATACCTCTTCACCAAGTTGCTGGGAGGCATGCCAGGCGTACCAGGCGATCAGGATCAGCGGAAT
>ERZ724510.1277-NODE-1277-length-14130-cov-10.047602_pt1 | contig 14130 bp, 12 predicted proteins | sample MGYA00376043_ERZ724510 | MGnify/ENA primary metagenome ERZ724510 (study PRJEB28724, sample SAMN07190888) | wastewater metagenome | isolation source: influent of sewage treatment plant in Hong Hong | place: USA: Christiansburg, Virginia | collected 2016-03-01 ... | reverse complement strand
TCCACCAGATTTCCCGCCAGATAGTTGGTGTAGGACGTCATGTCGAAGTGACCATGGCCAGACAGGCAGAACAGGATGGTCTCGCTCTTGCCCTCGGCCTTGCAGCGCAGGGCCTCGTCGATCGCACCGCGAATCGCATGGGTGGACTCGGGGGCGGGAACGATGCCTTCGCTGCGCGCAAACATCACGCCGGCCTCGAAACAGGCTGTCTGGTGGTAGTTGCGTGCTTCGATCAGGCCCAGCTCCTTCACGTGACTGACCAGCGGCGCCATGCCGTGATAGCGCAGGCCGCCCGCGTGCAGACCGGCCGGTGTGAAAGTGCTGCCGAGGGTGTGCATCTTGACCAGCGGGGTCAGCTTGGCGGTGTCACCGAAGTCGTAGGCGTACTGGCCGCGGCTGAGGGACGGACAGGCCGACGGCTCGACGGCGACGATGCGGCGCTTCTTGGCGTTGGGGCCGCCGCGCAGTTGCAGGCCAAGGAAGGGGAAGGCGATACCGGCAAAATTGGAACCGCCGCCGGTACAGCTGATAATCACATCCGGATCGTCACCGGCCATTTCCATCTGCAGGATGGCTTCCTCGCCGACGATGGTCTGGTGCAGCAGCACGTGGTTGAGCACCGAACCCAGCGCGTACTTGGTGTCGTCGTGCTTGGCGGCCACTTCGACCGCTTCGGAAATGGCAATGCCCAGCGAGCCGATGTGGTCCGGCGTCTCGGCCAGCACGGCGCGGCCGTACTCGGTTTCGGCAGACGGCGAAGCAACGCAGCGGGCACCCCAGGTTTCCATCAGGGCCCGGCGATAGGGTTTCTGGTCGTAGGACACGCGCACCTGGAACACCGTCACGTCCAGCCCGAACAGGCCACCCGCGTAGGCCAGCGACGAGCCCCACTGGCCGGCACCGGTTTCGGTGGACAGGCGCTTGACCCCTTCCTGGGCGTTGTACCAGGCCTGGGGAATCGCCGAGTTGGGCTTGTGGCTGCCGGCCGGCGACACGCCTTCGTACTTGTAGTAGATCTTGGCCGGCGTGCCGAGCAGCTTTTCAAGACGGCGGGCACGGAACAGCGGGCTCGGGCGCCACTGACGCAGCACCTCGTTGACCGGTTCGGGAATGTCGATCCAGCGCTCGGTGGACATTTCCTGGGCGATGATCGCGTCCGGAAAGATCGGTGCCAGGTCGGACGGGCCGAGAGGCTGCAGGGTGCCCGGGTGAAGCGGCGGCGGCAAGGGGGTCGGCAGGTCCGCGGCAATGTTGTACCAGGCCTTGGGCATGCGGGATTCGTCGAGCAGATATTTGATCTGGTCGCTCATAGGGCTATCCTCCGGTTTGCTATTGGTCTTTTGATTTACTGCGAAAAATGTGGGCCGATCAGGCGCTGGTCAGCTCTTCAAGCGTGATCTGCCAGCGGTTCATCAGGAAGCGCAGCAGGGTCTGCTCGCCCTCGCTGACGTCGCCGTCGGCCTTGGCGATGAGCAGGATCGCCGACAGGGCCACCTTCTGCAGGGCCTTGTCGGTGATGTCGTCGGCAAGGCGGGCCAGACGATGATCTTCGAGCAGGAAGACGCGCTCCTGCTCGGCTTCGGTGATGACGTCACGGCAACAGTCGAGCAGGACCTGGATCAGGGTGTCCCGGTCTACGCCGAGGAGGGAAGCGGTGTCGTTGTGCTTGATCCAGTCCACTTCCCGATTGTCCAGACGACCATCGGCAAGGATCGCCATGGCAATCAGACGACCAATGGCGGCAGGGCTGTTTGTTGCGTAGGTGCGCATGATGCGGGGTTCTTTTCATTGAAATTGGGCGAACCCCGATGATACGCCGGCCCGCTCAGCTGCGCCGACTGCGGGCCAGCGCCAGGCCCAGAACAGCCAGGGCAAGGGCCACCGCCGGCCAGTTGCCCCAGCGGGCGTAGGGTGTCAGTCCCTGATAACCGCGCACAGCAAAGTGCAGCGCACCCACCTCGAAGGGCGGCAGCACGGCACTGACGGCGCCATCCGGGGCGATCAGCGCGGTCATGCCGGTATTGGTCGAGCGGAGCATCGGCCGACCGGTTTCCAGCGCCCGCAAGCGGGCAATCTGCAGATGCTGGGGCTGCGCAAAGGAATCCCCATACCAGGCCAGATTGGAGATGTTGAGCATCAGCGTAGCCTCGGGCAGGCTGCGAATCAGCTCTTCGCCAAAAACGTCCTCGTAGCAGATGTTGATCGCCACCTTCTGGCCAGCCAGCAACAGCGGTGGCTGGCGGACCGCACCGCGAGTCTGGTCTGCCATCGGAATGTTCACCAGCGCGTAGAACCACTGGAACAACGGCGGCGAATACTCACCAAATGGCACCAGGTGCTGCTTGTTGTATTCCCCCGACGGGGAGCGCCCGAGGCTGACCGCCGCGTTGAATACGTGCCCTTCCCGGTCGCGGGTAAAGGTGCCGAGAACGGCATCGCCGCCGTTCCGCTCGGCGATACGGCGCACCTCCTCAAGATAGCCTGCCGGCAGGTAATCGACGAGCAGCGGGATAGTGGTTTCAGGCAGCACGACGAGTTCTGCCGGGTTGTCGCGCAGCATCTGCACATTGCGGTCGAGCCACTGCTGGAGCATTTCCGGCCGCCACTTGAGGCTTTGCTCGATGTTGGTCTGCAGCAGCGCAACCCTCACCGGCGCGCCGACCGGCTCGGTCCAGCTCACCTGGCGCAGGCCGAAGCCGCTACCGAGGACGAGTACAGCCAGCGCCGCCGGCCGCCAGTTGCGGCCATGCAGGGCCACCACGCCCAGCGCCGACACCAGCGCCAGCAAACCACCCACGCCATATACGCCGAAGAGCGCCGCAAAACCTGCCAGCGGGCTCGGTGGCGTCTGGCTATAACCGCTCACCAACCACGGAAAGCCGGTAAAGGCCCAACCGCGCAGCCATTCGGACAGCAGCCACAGGGCCGCGAACAAGGCAGCATCCAGCCCCGCCCTGCCCCGCTTCAGCCAGGCGAAAAGTCCCCCCGCAAGCCCGGCATACAGACCCATGAAGGCGCAGAACAGCAGCACCGCAAAGGCCGCCAGTGGCACCGGCATGCCGCCGAAACGCTGCAATGCGATGTAAATCCACGACACCCCGGCAAGCATGGCGCCAAGGCCCCAGGCAAAGCCGATGAAAAAACCGTCGCGCACCCGCAGACCTGCCGGCGCGCCCGGCCCCAGCAGCCAGAACAGCAGGCCGAGGGACACGGCGGCAAGGGGAAACAGCTCGAACGGGGCGTAAGCAAAGACTGACGCGCCCCCCGCCAGCAGGGCGCTGCCCTGACGCCGCCAATCCATCAGCCGCCGACCGCTTCCGCGTCGGGCAGGCGTTCGACGAGCAGGGAATGCACGCGCCGGCTGTCGGCACGCAGGATCTGGAAGCGCAAGCCTTCCAGATCGACAATTTCATTGCGCTTGGGCAGGCGCCCCAGTTTGCGGATCAGCAGGCCACCGACGGTGTCGTACTCGGCGTCGCTGAAGGTGGTGCTGAAGGCTTCGTTGAAATCCTCGATTTCGGTACCGGCCTTGACCCGGTAGCGGCCCGCCTGATCGAGGCGGATGTTGTCAGCGGTTTCGTCGAAGTCGTATTCGTCCTCGATGTCGCCGACAATCTGCTCAAGCACATCCTCGATGGTGACCAACCCGGCCACCCCACCGTACTCGTCGACCACGATCGCCATGTGATTGCGGCTGACGCGAAAATCCCGCAGCAACACGTTGAGGCGCTTGGATTCGGGCACGAAAACCGCCGGGCGGAGCATGTCGCGGAGATTGAAGGCTTCGCCGGCAAAAACACGCAGGAGATCCTTGGCGAGCAGGATGCCGACCACGTCATCCTTGCCTTCGCCAATGACGGGAAAGCGGGAGTGGGCGGCATTGATGCCGAAACGGGTGATGTCTTCGACGGAGTCGTGCAGATTGACGACGTCCATTTGCGCCCGCGGAATCATCACGTCGCGCACCTGCATTTCGGAAACCTGCAGGGCGCCTTCGATGATCGCCAAGGCATCCGCATCGAACAGGTTACGGTCGTGAGCGGAATGCAGAAGGTGCAGCAACTCTTCCCGGTCTTCCGGCTCCCGGGTAAGGAGGGCGGAAAGCCGTTCAAGCAAAGACGGTTTACTACTAAAGGGTTCCATAAAGGGGGTGGATGAGAAATGGGCCATGGACGATGGAATATCCTCAACGGATCATTCCATCGCCCATGGCGCATTGCTCACACCACAGTCATCGCTCTCCAGCGTAGGGGTCGGCGATGCCAAGGCTGGCGAGAATGGCGCGCTCCTGCGCCTCCATCTCCTCGGCTTCGGCATCCTCTTCGTGATCGAAACCCTGCAAATGCAGCATACCATGCACGGATAAGTGGGCGTAATGGGCATCCAGTGGCTTGCCCTGCTCGGCCGCCTCGCGCTCCACCACTTGCCGGCACAACACCAAATCACCCATTAACGGGAGGCCTTCGGGCAGGGGCATGTCTTCCCCTTCACCATAGGCGAAGGTCAGCACGTTGGTAGCGTAATCCTTGCCGCGGTAATCGCGGTTCAGTTCGCGCCCTTCATCCTCATCCACGATGCGTACGGTAATTCGCGCTGCGCCTGGCTCCGCCGCACGCAGCCAGCGGCGGAAGTCGGTGCGCAAGGGTACGCCTTCCCTGTTGCAGGCATATTGCACAGAAAGATCGAGGCGGCGGGCTAGCTTGATGTCGCTCATTGCTGGTTCTGTTGCTGCTGGTTACGGGCCAGGGTGTGGCTTTCGTAGGCGGCGACGATGCGTGCCACCAGCGGATGCCGCACCACATCCTCTTTGAGGAAGTGGGTGAAGGCCACGCCCCGCACTTCGGAGAGCACCTGAGCCGCTTCGGCAAGGCCGCTCTTGTGGCCGCGGGGCAGATCCACCTGGGTCAGGTCGCCGGTAATGACCGCCCGCGAGCCGATGCCGATGCGGGTGAGGAACATTTTCATCTGCTCCGGCGTGGTGTTCTGGGCCTCGTCGAGGATGATGAAGGCGCGCGACAGCGTGCGCCCGCGCATGAAGGCCAGCGGAGCAATCTCGATGCAGCCGCGCTCGAAAAGCTTGGTCACCCGCTCGAAGCCCATCAGGTCGTAGAGCGCGTCGTAGAGTGGGCGCAAATACGGGTCCACCTTCTGGGCCAGATCGCCGGGCAGAAAGCCGAGACGCTCACCCGCCTCTACCGCCGGACGGGTCAGGATGATGCGCTCCACGTGCTCCCGCTCGAAGGCATCTACCGCGCTGGCCACGGCCAGGTAGGTCTTGCCGGTACCGGCCGGGCCGATACCGAAAGTGATGTCATGCTCCTGGATCTGGCGCAGGTATTCGACCTGGCGCGGCGTACGGCCGTGCAGCTCGCTCTTGCGGGTCATCAGCACCGGCGCCAGCGGCACGGCCTGGGACAGGTTGGACAACTCGATCAAACCCAGTTGCAGGTCATCCACCGACAGGCTGACATCCGCACACTCGTAGAAATGCCGCAGGGCCCGCACAGCGGCCTGTGCCTGGGGCACACTGCCGTGAAGCGTGAAGTGCTCGCCCCGGCGGGCGATGGTCACGTCAAAGGCCGTCTCGATCTGGCGGATGTTTTCATCGAGCGCCCCGCACAGATTGGCGAGGCGCACGTTGTCGAGGGGATGCAGCGTGATTTCGGTGGGTTTCATCGAGCGCATGCTGCCAGAGCCGCGCCCGCGGGGGAAGACACCACCATCAAAAACCGTCAGTCCGCCACCACGATTTCGCCGCGCAGCGAGTGCGGCAGCGCCGAAACGATGGTCACATCCACAAAGCTTCCGATGAGACGCGGGTTGCCGGCGAAGTTAACCACCCGGTTGTTGTCGGTGCGCCCGGCCATCTCGTTCGGGTCCTTCTTCGACGGCGCTTCCACCAGGATGCGCTGCACCGAACCGACCATGCTTTCGCTGATCTTCGCGGCCTGCTCCTCGATACGCTTTTGCAAACGCGACAGGCGCGCCAGCTTCACATCCGCGGGCGTATCGTCAGCCAGATCGGCCGCCGGCGTGCCCGGGCGCGAGCTGTAAATGAAGCTGAAGGAGTTGTCGAAACCCAGATCGTCGATCAGCTTCATGGTCGCTTCGAAGTCCGCCTCGGTCTCGCCGGGGAAGCCGATGATGAAGTCGGACGACAGGGAGATGTCGGGCCGCGCCGCACGCAGCTTGCGCACCAGCGACTTGTACTCCAGCACCGTGTAACCGCGCTTCATCGCCGCCAGCACCCGGTCGGAACCGGCCTGCACCGGCAGATGCAGGTGCGACACCAGCTTGGGCAGCTTGGCGTAGGCCTCGACCACGCGCTGGGTCATTTCCCGCGGGTGCGAGGTGGTATAGCGCAGGCGCTCGATGCCGGGAATCTCGTGTACGCATTCGAGCATGTAGGCAAAGTCGGCCATCTCGCCGTCCTCACCATCCACCGGCGCACGCCAGGCATTCACGTTCTGGCCCAGCAGGGTGACTTCCTTGACGCCCTGCGCCGCCAGCCCGGCCACCTCGGCCAGCACATCGCCGAGCGGACGATAGATTTCGTCACCACGGGTGTAGGGCACGATGCAGAAGGTGCAGTACTTGGAACAGCCCTCCATGATCGACACGAAAGCGCTGGCCCCTTCCACGCGGGCCGGCGGCAGGTTGTCGAACTTTTCGATCTCCGGGAAGGAAATGTCCACCTGCGAACGGCCCGACGCCCGGCGCTCGGCAATCAGCTTGGGCAGGCGATGCAGGGTTTGCGGCCCGAACACCAGATCCACGTACGGCGCACGAGCCACGATGGCCGCGCCTTCCTGACTCGCCACGCAGCCGCCCACCCCGATGATCAGGTTGGGATTGAGCTGCTTCAGGTGCTTGACCCGACCCAGATCGTGGAAGACCTTCTCCTGCGCCTTTTCGCGCACGGAGCAGGTATTGAAGAGGATCACATCCGCCTCTTCCGGGTTGTCCGTCTTCTCCAGCCCGTCGGCCGCCCCGAGCACATCCGCCATTTTGTCCGAGTCGTACTCGTTCATCTGGCAACCGAACGTGCGGATATAAAGCTTTTTCATCTGATTCTTGACCTCTAACCATCAAGTGACTATTATAGCGGCCTCTCGACGGTGATGTAGCTCAGATGGTTAGAGCGATGGATTCATAACCCATAGGTCGGCGGTTCGACTCCGCCCATCACCACCAACAGATTCAAGCACTTTGGCCAATCCGCAAGGGTTGGCCTTTTTGCTCAGAGACAAAAGCAGCAAAGATTTATTCCTCGATAGCTCAGTCGGTAGAGCGCCGGACTGTTAATCCGTAGGTCCCTGGTTCGAGCCCAGGTCGAGGAGCCAGACTACAGGCGGCAGTAGCTCAGTTGGTAGAGCGCAACCTTGCCAAGGTTGAGGTCGAGAGTTCGAGACTCTTCTGCCGCTCCAGCCTTTCAGTCTTCGCAGTAGCCGTGGAGTGGTAGTTCAGTTGGTTAGAATACCGGCCTGTCACGCCGGGGGTCGCGGGTTCGAGTCCCGTCCACTCCGCCAAGTCATCAATAAAAAAGCGCCTCCAAGGGCGCTTTTTTATTGCCCCCGAACTCTCGAAACACCCCTCAAGCAATGGACCGGCAGCCCGAACCGCTCTATGTCTGGCAGGGCACAGACTTTAACTGGCACGGCACCTAGTCTTCGCGTTGACGTCCCCCAACACGATCAGACCACCAGCCCCGGAGCCAAAAGATGAAAAAACTGTTCATTGCCACTGCCTTGGCAGCCCTCTCCACTGCGAGCGCCAGCGCAGCAACCATCTCCTACGTTTACAGCAACCCCGAAGAGGCCACCGAACTCAACCAGACGGGCACGCTTGGCTTCTTCAACTCGAACCTCGGCACACTGACCGGCGTCGAGTTCACCGCTTTCGGCAGAGGCACGACAAGCATCACGTTAACCAACAACACCACTCAGGAACAAACCGCCAGCGCCGAGTCCAGCGTATTCCTGAACTTCTTCAGTTCCGACTTGGCACTACGCGGCATCTTCAATGCCGACAACCCCTTCCTGACCCTGTCTTTCGATGCCAGTCCCAATTTCTCGATTCCAGCCGGAGGAACGGCAAACACCAGTCCCACAGTCGCTTCCGACAGCCAGTCACTCGACTCCGCCCTGTACAGCGGATTGCTGAGCCTGCAAACGGTGGGCGATCGCACTTTCGATGTGACCTGCACATCCGATACAACACTAACCCTGCATGGAGGGGGCGGCAACATTCAAGCAGGCCAGACCACCACCGCAGGCTGCGGCGGCGAGATCACCTACACTTACGACGAAGCACCGACGACAAACGTCGTTCCCGAACCGGCTACGCTGGCCTTGCTTGGCCTCGGACTGGCAGGGCTGGCCGCACGCCGTCGCAAGGACTGAGTTTCACCGCCAAAGCATCAAGCACCTGCGCCACTTCGGCAAACAAGGGCCGCTGCGCCGGCTTGTCGCCTACGCAGCGGCCCTGCAGTTGAACCAGCGTTGCACCGGCAAACTCCGGCAGCGCCGGGCACCGTTCGATCAACTCCTCCAGCAAACACCCGAACGCCCGCACCTCGATGCGCTCAAGTGCCTCTGCCGTCTGCCGGTCATCCGGCGGATGAAAGGATGCAGCACCAAAATCACCCAGCAAGGCACGCCCCTCCCCGCAGTGCAGGATGTTATGAGCGTACAAATCACCGTGAGCGATGCCGCGTTCGTGCAAATGACAGGCTGCGGCGGCGATTCCGAGAGCAATCCGAATGGCGTTTTCAGGTGTCAGGACCAGATCGGCCGGATAGACATCACGCGTGCATGAATCGAGGCTCGGCGGGCCGGCCAGGTTACGAAAGCCGGTGTCGATCAGTGCCAGCACCAGCCCGCTCGTTCCGTCCGGATGAGCGTCCAGACGGCCGAGAACCGGGATCAGCCCGGGATGCTCGCCGGCGCCAATGCAGGCATTCATCTCATTGTGCGGCAGGCCGTCGCTGGTGACGGCACCCTTGAACAGCTTCACGGCCACATCCTGCACCGCCTCGCCGTTCTGCCATGTGGCTTGGTGAATCACGCCGGAAGCGCCTTCACCCAGCTTGTGCTGCATGTCGAGGTCATTCCACGGGATGCCGGCGACCGACACTCCGGCCTGCTGCGCCAGCTCGGCCGCCTCACAAAACGGGTTGCCGGCGTAGGCCAGCCAGGACAGACGCGGCAATCCAAGCAACCAGTCCGGCAATTCGTTCAGGCGATTGGCGGCGATGCGCAGCAGTTCCAGCCGGGTGCACGCTGCCATTTCCGGCGGTAGCGCCTGCAACTGGTTGCCGGCCAGCATCAGCTTCTGCATGCCGCTACATTGCCCAATCGAGGCCGGAAGTGCGCCGATTTCGTTGTCGGTGAGAATCAGCCAGCGCAGGCCGGGCGGCAGGGACGCGGCCGGCACGGTGTGGATCCGGTTGGCCTTGAAACCCACCATATCGAGCCGCGGACAGCACCCGAGCACTTCCGGCAAAACGGTGAAGCGGTTGTCCGAGCAGAACAGGATGCGCAGCTTGTCGAGCCGCGGCAGATCGTCGGGCAACGCCGACAGCGCGTTGCCCGACAGATCCAGCACTTCCAGCGTATCCGCCAGATCAAAGATCTCCGGCGGAAATGTGTCAAGACCACAGGCGAGCTTCAGCCGCTGGCTGCCGGCCAGCTTGCCGGCGCGCAGATCTTCCAGTGAATGCATGACGATCGCCTACTCTGCCGACTGGGCTTCAGGCTTTTTCAGCTTGCGCGTCAGCACCGCGCGGGATTCACGCTCTTCGTGGCGGGCGCTGGCCAGCATGCTTTCCTGCACAAAATCCATGTGCCGCCGCACGGCGCTCTGGGCGGCGGCGGCGTTGCGGGTGCGCACGCCTTCCCAGATGGCGGCGTGCTGGGCGCGCAGCTCCTGCCAGTCCTCCTCCAGCCGGCGCAGGTGGCGCAGATTGCGGTCGATGTGGTCGTGAGTCACACGAAACAGGCTGGCCGTCAGGTGGCCGAACATGACGTTGTGAGCCGCTTCGGCAATCGCCTGATGGAAGGCCAGATCAGCCACCACCTGCTCTTCAAAAACCGCCGCCGAGGGCCCTTCGGCAAACAGCGCCTCGACGCGCGCGTAAGCGTCGCCGATGCGCTGCATGTCGGCATCGGTGGCGCGGCGAGCGGCCAGCGCGGCAGCTTCCGATTCGAGCATGGCACGGAATTCGAGCATGTCGGACTGGAGGTTCGGATGCTGGCGCAACATCTGCTGCCACGGGTCGGTGAAGCCGGCGTCGAGCTGATCGGTAACGTAGGTACCGCCGCCCTGGCGGCTGTGCAGCAGGCCCTTGGAGACCAGCTTCTGGATTGCTTCGCGCAGGGACGGCCGCGACACGCCCAGCTCGACAGACAGTTCACGCTCGGGCTGCAGGCGGTCACCGGGCTTCAGCGTACCTTCGAGAATGCGCCGTTCGAGCTCGTGAGCGATGGTGTCGGAGAGTCGCTGGACTGCAATCTTGCCGGTGTTCATGCCTGCCTCTAAAAATTGGTAAGACCAGAATAATACGACCTGGATATAGCCCGCAACAACCTTCGCCTGCGGGCAAAGCACCACTTTCGAGCTATAAACAAAGAAATTGTAGGCATCAGGGTTTTGGATAATTGACTTCGTTTTGGGCTCCGCGTAAATTTTCTCCCAAGCCGATAAATTGGTCTTACCACTTTACCGTTCAGCTTTAAACCGGATAGCCAAATAGCCGTAGCGCGGGTTCATTCCCGTCGCCAACCGGCAGGACTGGAGGAGACATGAGCAAGCCCTTGAACAGCACGGGAGCCGAAGACACGGCTCGCAGCTACCCGCCTCGCCCCGAGGCGGTGTATTTCTACGGCACCTGCCTGGTGGACATGTTCGTCCCCGAGGCCGGCATGGACGCCATTACCCTGCTCGAGCGGGAAGGCATCCGGGTGATTTTCCCCGACAACCAGACCTGCTGCGGTCAGCCCGCCTTCACCAGCGGCTTCCCCGACGAAGCCCGCCAGGTCGTCGAATCGCAACTCGACCTGTTCCCCGGCGACTACCCCATTGTGGTGCCCTCCGGCTCCTGCGGCGGCATGATCCGCTGGCACTGGGAGAAGGTCTGCGCGAACGATCCGGCCCTCAAGGCCCGTGCTGCGGCGATCGGCGCGCGCACCTACGAGTTCGCCGAGTTCCTGCTCCACGTCGTCGGCTTCAACCGCAAGGACGAAGGCGAACCGACCACCGTGACGCTGCACACGTCCTGCTCGGCACGCCGCGAGATGGGCACCCATCTGGTCGGTCGCGAACTGCTGGCGCGCCTCGGCAACGTGACCCTCGCCCACCACGACCACGAATCGGAATGCTGTGGCTTCGGCGGCAGCTTCTCCCTCAAGCACCCGGACATCTCCACCGCCATGGTCAGCGACAAGGTCGCCTCCCTGAAGGCCACCGGTGCCCGCGAAGTGGTTACCGCCGACTGCGGCTGCCTGCTCAACATCACCCAGCGCGCCGCCAAGGAAGACCTCGAAGCCCGCCGCGTGAAAGCCTCGCTGCCCGGCGACCACCTGGCCACCTTCCTGCTCCGTCGTACCGGCGGGCAAACCGCGGGGAGCAACTGACATGAGCGCCCGCGACCGCATCCTCGCCAAGCTGCGCGCCACCCAGCCGCAGGCCCCCGTCAGCGCCCCGGTGCTTGACGCCCACTACAGCCCCCGCGCCCGTGACGAATCCAGCGCCGAGCGCCTGGCCCGCTTTCGTACCGGCATCGAAGGCTTCCACGCCGAAGTTCACCTCACCAGCAACGCCGACTGGCCCGAACTGCTGGCCCGCCTGTGCGCAGACAAGGGCATCGGCACACTGCTTTTCGGGGCTGACACCCCGGCCGGCCGCCGCCTCGACCCCGCGGTGTTTACCGGAACCACCCTGCGCCCGTGGATCGGCCAGGTCGAAGAGATCAAGGCCGACCTGTTCCACCGGGTCGATGCCGGCTTCACCCAGGCGCGCAGCGCCATTGCCGAAACCGGCACGCTGATCGTGTGGCCGTCCGAAGCCGAGCCGCGCACCCTGTCGCTGGTGCCGCCGATCCACTTCGCACTGCTCGACGCGCGCAGCATCCACCCCACCTTCTTCGACGCCCTGCGTACCGAGAACTGGGCTGCCGGCCTGCCCACCAACGCCCTGCTGATCTCCGGCCCGTCGAAAACCGCCGACATCCAGCAAACCCTGGCCTACGGCGCCCACGGCCCGAAGGAACTGATCGTGCTGGTCATCAACGCCGAAGGAGCCCAGCAATGAGCGCCCACACCAGTTCCGCCGAAAAGGACGCCGGCAAGCCCATCGCCTTCGTCTCGGCGCAGGCCCTGCGCGAGCGCATGCACGACGCGGTGAATGACCCGCACCTGCGCTCCAGCTTCCGCGGCGCCATGGATTTCCTGATGGCCAAGCGGGCCGCCCAGTTTCCGGATGAATCCGAGCTGGCCTCCCTGCGTACCCTGTCCGAAGGCATCCGTCAGTACAGCCTGGCCAGACTGCCCGACCTGCTCGAACAGCTCGAAGCCAACCTGACCCGCAACGGCGTGCAGGTGCACTGGGCCGAAACCCCCGACGAAGCCAACGCCATCATGCTGGGCATCGCCCGCCGTCATGAGGCCAAGCTGATCGTCAAGGGCAAGTCGATGGTCAGCGAAGAGATCGAGTTCAACCACGCCATGGAAGCCGCCGGCGTCGGGGCGCTCGAATCCGACATGGGCGAATACATCGTTCAGCTCGCCGGTGAAAAGCCCTCGCACATCATCATGCCGGCGATCCACAAGACCAAGGAGCAGATCGCCCGCCTGTTTGCCGACAAGGTACCCGGCGTCGACTACACCGACAACGTGGACGCGCTCATCCGCATCGGCCGCGACGTGTTGCGCGAGAAGTTCGAGGAAGCCGAGATCGGTCTCTCCGGCGTCAATTTCGCCGTCGCCGAAACCGGCACCCTGTGCCTCGTCGAGAACGAAGGCAACGGCCGCATGTGCACCACCGTGCCCAAGGTCCACGTCGCCATCACCGGCATCGAGAAGATCGTCGAGAAGCTGGAGCACGTCGCCCCGCTGTTCTCCATCCTCACGCGCTCGGCCACCGGCCAGGCGGTGTCCACCTACTTCAACATGATCTCCGGCCCGCGCAAGGCCTACGAGAAGGACGGCCCCGAGGAAGTGCACCTCATCCTCCTCGACAACGGGCGCAGCCAGGCCTACGCCGACGAGCAGTTGCGCAAGACCCTGCAATGCATCCGCTGCGGCGCCTGCATGAACCATTGCCCGGTGTACACCCGCGTCGGCGGCCACGCCTACGGCACCACCTACCCCGGCCCCATCGGCAAGATCATCTCGCCGCACATGATGGGTCTCGAGCAGACCCATCTGCTGCCCACCGTCTCCACCCTGTGCGGCGCCTGCGGTGAAGTGTGCCCGGTGAAGATCCCCATCCCCGAACTGCTGATCCGCCTGCGCGAAGAAGCCAACACCGCCCCTCACGCCAACCCGGCGATGGTGGGCCAGGGCGCCGGCTACAGCCCGCTGATGACTTTCGTGTGGAAGAGCTGGGCGCGCATCTACGCCCGCCCCGGCATATACCGGACTTTCAGCTGGCTGGCCACGCGCTTGCGCGTGCTCACACCGTCGAGCCAGAGCGGCTGGACCGCCGCCCGCACACCGCTCAAACCCGCCCCGCGAAGGCTCAGGGACATGGTCAAAGACCGCCGCTAGGCCCTGTGGGTCGGACTTCAGTCCGACTCCACTCGCCCAGCCCCCGCTGTCGGACTGAAGTCCGACCCACGAAAGAACGTGACCACCGAATCCTTACCGGGAGTACCCCCCGTGTCCGCACTGATCGAAGCCCTGCGCCGCCTGCTGCCTGCCGAGCGCGTGATTACCGACGAACTGCGCCGCCTGGCCTATGGCACCGACGGCAGCTTCTACCGCCTCATTCCCGAAGTCGTCGCCGTGGTGAACGACGAGGACCAGGTACGTGACGTGGTCGACGTGGCCCGCCAGCACCAGCGCCCGGTCACCTTCCGCGCCGCCGGCACCAGCCTGTGCGGCCAGGCCGTCACCGACGGCGTGCTGGTGC
>ERZ724510.1274-NODE-1274-length-14181-cov-21.110364_pt1 | contig 14181 bp, 7 predicted proteins | sample MGYA00376043_ERZ724510 | MGnify/ENA primary metagenome ERZ724510 (study PRJEB28724, sample SAMN07190888) | wastewater metagenome | isolation source: influent of sewage treatment plant in Hong Hong | place: USA: Christiansburg, Virginia | collected 2016-03-01 ... | reverse complement strand
ATGCCCGGGAAAATAATATTCCTTATTTGGGTATCTGTTTCGGAATGCATATAGCGGTAATTGAATGTGCCAGAAATTTAGCTAAATTACCAGGTGCTAGTAGCATTGAATTTGATGAATTTACACCCAATCCTGTGATCCATTTAAGGGAAGATCAATTACATCGGGATAAAGTTGGCGGGACAATGCATTTAGGTGCTTTTCAATTTAATTTGGTAAAGGGCAGTAAAGCATTTGAGATTTATCAAACAGAAACTATCAGCGAAAGGCACAGACATCGCTATGAATTCAATAATGACTATCGTGAAGTAATAGAAAAAGCGGGACTTAAAATAAGTGGTTTATCTCCGGATGGACTTTTGGTAGAAATTGTAGAATACCCTCAATTGGATTTCTTTGTGGCAGTTCAATTCCATCCGGAGTTCAAAAGCAGACCAATCAATCCGCATCCGCTATTTAGAGAATTCGTTAAAGCCGCAGCAAAAAAATGAAGAAGGAAGAAGGAAAGAAATAAAATAGAACGCAGATAACTGGAGCTACTGGATCAGCTGGATTAAAATATTAGGATAATTATAAAATAAAAATCTGCGTTATCTGCATAATCTGCATGTTTTTATCTTCTTTCGGTAATTTCGGTGGCTGAAAGTCCGGTGAATCCAATTCATTCATTTATCTACCTTCTGTCATTCATTTTTGCTTTTCTCTTTTGCCCGTTGAATGTTGATAGTTATTTGCTTGGTACATAGTTGATTAAGTAACGACTCCGTAACACTTCCGTAACACTTCCGTAGTTCCGTTACGGAGTTGTTACTTGGTTGTTACTTGGTTATTAACTGAAGGAGTAAGAACACCTAAAAATCAAGTTGGAACAGAGAAGTGGAAATAAATCAACAAATAAGATCAATTTTTCTGCTTGTTTCTTATTGACAAAAAATAGTAATTAGCGATATAAGTAAATCAGGTATGAGATGGATTAAAGTTCGGGTCATAAGCTGAACGGTAAGAGGTTACATAAAATGAGATTTATTGTCTTTCTGCTAATCATCGGAGGAAAGGTAAGTTTATGAATAACAGGCAAATAATCTATCTGTTAATACCTTTGATGATAGCCATTTTCTTTTTCACAAGTTGTAAGCAAGAAACAAATGTGCAACCTGATATTCCCGAAGCTGAAGCTGCAAATACAGCCCAAAACTCCTCCCTGTTTACAATTCGTTACCGTCCCGTGTGGACAGCTCAAGCCGAATTTGCTGGTGTTTATATGGCACAGAAGAAAGGTTTTTATCAAAATAAGGGCTTAAATGTAATTATCCAACCTGGAGGAATAAAATATCCTCCCTACGAAAATTTGCAGCTGGGACATAGTGATATTGTGCAGATGTCGTTAATAACAGCGGTAAAAAGGGATGCCGAAAATGGTAATTTAATAAACCTGGCACAAATTACTCAGCGCACTTCTTTAATGCTGGTGGGGAAAAAATCCCGCGGCATAAATTCCATACCCGATTTTGAAGGCAAAAGGATTGGACTGTGGAAAACGGATGACCGCCTGCTATCCTTGATTTTTTTACAGCAGAACAAACTGAATATGGATATAGTGGATTTGGATATCACTATCAATCTCTTCCTGAAAGACGGCATAGATGTTATGAATGTAATGCGTTATAATGAATACCATCAAATTATACAAGCGGGAATTGATCCGGAGGATTTATTTTCCGTTGCCTTTGCCGATATCGGATTAAATGTAGCTGATAATGGACTTTATACCACTCGTGAATTTTATACTAAACATCCGAAACAATGTCGTGATTTTGCCTCTGCCACAATTCAGGGCTGGTTTTATGCTCTGAACAATCAGGAAGAAACTGTCTCCACTGTCTTGGAAATTATGCATCAATACTATCTTCCAGCTAATAGACCCCATCAAAAATGGATGCTGAATGAAATATGCCAGGATTTTACGGTGCATAAAAATCAGGAGGGAATTCTCCAGGAAAGCGATTTTAATAAAGCTAAAAAAATGCTTACCGACCAAAATATACCCGCAACCCAACAGACCTATGAGAGCTTTTTCCCCCGATGAAACAAAGACAAGAAAAACGCGGACTGGCATATCAGATAATTGTTTTCATCTTTATCTCCCTATTTCTTATTTTTACAGCGTTTATTGCCATAACCAGAATTCTTTTTTCTCATATAATGATGGAAAATGCCCAAGAAACAGTTAGTCACCTGGCAAATGAAACAACCTATCAAATTGAAAACCGCTTAACCAGTGTTGTAAATATCTCGCGCACAATTTTAACACTATACCGTTATGACCATTTTGAAAGAAATAAATTGGATTCTATCCTGCACGATTGGGTTTATGAATTTGAAAACCTGGAAGCAATAACTATTGCTTATGCTCCTTCCTATCATCAAGAGGGTTATTCCCGCACTATTTTTCACTCTCACAACCGGGCTGTTTACCAGGAATTGCATCCTGCCGATTATCAATATCTGGATTGGTTTCAGATACCTTTTGAACTGAAAAGTAAATATTGGACAGAACCCTGGTATGATGCTACTGCTACCCAAGAAACTGTTATTTCCTATTGCCTACCTCTTTTTGCCGAAGGTAAGTGCGTAGGAATTATGCGATTAGATACAAAGCTCTCCGCTTTGCAAAAAATTGTTTCTCCCTTAAAGCTGAAACATAGCGGTTATGCTTTTCTGGTTTCCAGCATTGGCACAATTATTACTCACCCTGCCGATTCTCTCATTTTTAATGAAAGCATTTTCAGTTTGGCGGAAGCAACAAATGATAATAATTTAAGGCAAATCGGCAAAAAAATGATTAACGGGAATATTGATTTTGTGCGCTTACAGGATAATGCCGTTTTTGGCGATTCCTGGCTGTATTATTGCCCCCTGCTAACGAATAATTGGTCTTTAGGAATCATTATACCTCACAAAGATGTAGTGGGTTACCTCAATCTTTTGCTGATTATCCAAACTCTTTTCTCCATAATCATCTTTCTCACTATATCCTTCATTGTTTATTATAGAACCTTAAGCGTTTCCAGACCCATCCGCCTTTTTACGGAAGTAGCTGAAAGAATTGGTCAGGGTGATTTTGATGCAAAACTCCCCAAAACAGGCAATAGCTATGAAATAGACCGCCTTATTCTGGCTTTTGAGAAAATGCAGGAATCTCTGAAGGACTATATTAAAAATCTGGAAATTACCAATGCGGAAAAAAATCGTATTGAAACAGAAGTAAAAATTGCTTCCGAAATTCAACGCAAGCTGATTCCGGAAAATACACTTCAGCCATACGAAATAAAAGAACTTCGCTGTTATGGTATTCTGGAACCGGCAGGAGATATCGGTGGCGATTTATACGATTTCTTTCCTATAGATAAATCCCATTTTCTTTTTGTGATAGCCGATGTGGCAGGAAAAGGAATTGTTGCATCAATGACTATGACAATTGTCTCCACCTATTTGAGAACCGTTTCTACCTATCACTACACTGCAAGTGAAATAATGCAAAACCTGAATAATTTCCTCTGTAAACAAACCTCCGCTTCCAATTTTGTAACTGCCCTTTTGGGAATAATAAATCTGAAAACCGGAAAACTGGAATTTTCCAACGCAGGACACACCCCAATGATAATCAGAAAAACGGATTTGTCGTATAAAATATTTACCGAAACCCATTCCTATCCCTTAGGCATTTTTGCCAATAGGGAAATTGGTTCTATGACTATTAAACTGGAAAAAGGAGAGGAAATAATTCTGGTAACCGATGGTGTAACCGAAACAATGAATGCCACAGAGGATTTTCTGGGATTGAAAGGTCTGGAAAATATCATTAAAAACCTTAGCTCCACCAATCCGGAACAAACCGTTAGGCAAATTTTGCAGCATGTGCATAGTTTTGCACAAAATACACCCCAGAAAGATGATATAACTATTCTGGTGATTGACTACAAAAAAAGTGAAGATTGAGAATGAGGGATAGAACGCAGATAACTGGAACAAATGGATCAGCAGGATTATATTTTTAGGTAAGTAAAATCTGTGTTATCTGTGAGAGATAGAACGCAGATTTATCAGGAATACGGATTTTAGCGCATTGATACTGATTATTTAATTATAATTATTAAGCTAACTAATCCAGTTAATCCTGTTATCTGTGTTCTATCCTTCATTCTTCACTTTTTTCATTTTTCAAAAGAGTATCCACTGCTAATGCTACCGGCATTTTCCCTTTTGCTACTTCTTCTTTCAACCGGGGCAATAATTCCTTCACTTTTTCCTGTTGGTAAAAGCGATGCAAAACTGCCTCCGCAATCAGGTTTTCAAACCACTGAGTGTTTTGCTGTGCTCTGCGTTTGGCAAAAACACTGCTTTGCTTTGTAATTTTTTGAAATTCAGTTATCAGTTCCCAGATTTCCTTTAAACCTATTTTATTTAAGGCAGAAGAGGTAACTACTTTGGTTTGCCAGCCCTCGGTTGAATTTCTAATATAATGCAAAACATTTTGCAGTTCTCTTTTGGCAAGTTCCGTTCTGGCAATATTATCCCCATCTGCTTTATTGATTACTATTAAATCCGCCAGTTCAATAATCCCTCTTTTAATACCTTGAAGTTCATCTCCCGCACCTGCAATCTGCATCAGCAAAAAGAAATCTACCATTGAACGGACAGTAGTTTCCGATTGACCAACTCCTACGGTTTCAATTAAAATTACATCATAACCTGCGGATTCACAAAGGATAATTGTTTCTCTTGTTTTTCTGGCTACTCCACCTAAAATTCCGGCACTGGGAGAAGGACGAATAAAACTTTTGGGATTGCGGGAAAGTAATTCCATCCTTGTTTTATCGCCTAAAATGCTGCCTTTGCTGATAGTGGAACTGGGGTCTATAGCTAAAACAGCTACTTTATGACCCTGCTCAATTAAATACAAGCCAAAATTTTCTATAAAAGTGCTCTTTCCTGCTCCAGGAACTCCCGTTATACCAATGCGAATGGAATTTCCGGAATAAGGCAGAAGTTCTTTAATCAGTTCCTGTGCAGGTAAAAAGTGCTTTTCAGCATTGCTTTCTATTAAAGTTATGGCTTTGGCAAGTAAAGTCCTATTCCCTTCCCGGACTCCTTTCACCAGCGTTTTCAGGTCATAATTCTTTTCTTTAAGCGGAGGTGCGGTTTTAGTTTTCAGTTTTTTTGTTCCTGTCACTATTTCGCTGGCAAATTCTTTTCCGCTATTAACAGGCGTCCATTCCGGTTTGCGTTTTTTACTCATTCCCGCGTGCCAAAAGCTTTTCCATAATTTGTTTGGCTGATTCAGTCAGTTTAGTTCCCGGTCCAAAAATAAAAGAGGCACCATTTTGATAGAGAAACTCATAATCCTGCGGAGGAATAACCCCTCCAACGGTTACCATTATATCTTCCCTGCCATATTTTTTCAGCTCTTCCATCAGCTTGGGTAAAAGTGTTTTATGCCCTCCTGCCAGAGAACTGATACCAATTATATGCACATCATTTTCCACTGCCTGACGCGCTGTTTCTTCTGGGGTCTGAAATAGAGGACCTACATCCACATCAAAACCCATATCGGCAAAAGCAGTAGCTACTACTTTAGCACCACGATCATGACCATCCTGACCCATTTTGGCAACTAAAATACGAGGTCTTCTGCCTTCCTGTTGAGCGAATTTGTCGGTTAAAACCCGAACTTGTTCAATTTCATCCATTTTTGTGTACTCACTGCTATAAACATTATTAATTAAACGAATGGCTTCCTGGTGACGACCCCAAACTTTTTCCATAGCGTAGGATATTTCACCTAAGGTAGCTCTTTTTCTGGCTGCATCAATTGCCAGTTCCAAAAGGTTTCCTTCACCTGTTTCGGCACTTTTGGTAATTGCCTGCAGTGCTTTTTCCACTTCTTCACTATTGCGTTCTCGGCGTAATTTTTCCAAACGGGCAATTTGTGTATCCCTTACTGCGGAGTTATCCACTTCCAAAATTTCAATAGGGATTTCCGTTTCGGGAGGATATTTATTCACGCCTACAATAATATCGGCTCCGGAATCAATCTTTGCCTGCCTTCTGGCAGCTGCTTCTTCAATCCTCATTTTAGGAAGCCCTGTTTCAATCGCTTTTGCCATTCCACCCAGGTTTTCCACTTCTATAATATGTTTCCAGGCACTTTTCATTAAAGCATCGGTTAAAAATTCCACATAATAAGAACCAGCCCAAGGGTCTATTACTCTGCAAATTCCGGTTTCATTTTGTAAATAGAGCTGTGTGTTTCTGGCAATTCTGGCAGAAAAATCAGTCGGTAAAGCAATTGCTTCATCCAAAGAATTAGTATGCAGGGATTGCGTATGACCCATTGTAGCGGCTAATGCTTCAATGCAGGTTCTGGTAATATTATTATAGGGGTCTTGTTCTGTTAAACTCCAGCCGGAGGTTTGGCTATGAGTTCTTAAAGCCATTGATTTCGGATTTTTAGGGTTAAACTGCTTAATTATTTTTGCCCAAAGAACTCTGGCACCACGCAATTTTGCCACTTCCATAAAATAGTTCATTCCCTCTGCCCAAAAGAAGGAAAGACGCGGAGCTATAACATCAATATCCAATCCGGCTTTCAAAGCTGTGCGCACATATTCTAAACCGTCTGCTAAAGTATAAGCCATTTCCAAATCGGCAGTTGCTCCCGCTTCATGTATATGATAGCCGGAAATGCTGATACTATTGAACTTAGGCATATTTTTTGCTGTGTAGCTTAAAATATCTGCTATTATACGCATTGAGGGTTCAGGAGGATAAATATAAGTGTTTCGGACCATATATTCTTTCAAAATATCATTCTGAATAGTTCCATTCAATGCCTGGGGCGGCACACCCTGTTCTTCTGCAGCAACAATATAAAAAGCCATAATCGGAATTACGGCTCCGTTCATTGTCATTGAAACACTCATCTGATCAAGCGGAATCTGGTCAAAAAGGATTTTCATATCCAGAATGGAATCTACTGCCACTCCTGCTTTTCCTACATCTCCAATCACGCGTGGATGGTCTGAATCGTAACCCCTATGTGTCGGTAAATCAAAGGCGATGGAAAGACCTTTCTGTCCCATAGCCAAATTTCTGCGGTAAAAGGCATTGCTTTCTTCGGCTGTGGAAAAACCGGCATATTGACGAATCGTCCAAGGTCTTTGAATATACATTGTAGGATAGGGACCTCTTAAAAAAGGCGGTAAACCGGATAAATAATCCAAATGTTCCGTAGAAATAATATCGTCTTTTGTATATAGAGGTTTCACTTCTATCTGCTCATTGGTTTTCCAGCTGAAATTGAGCTTAGGTTTCGGTTTTTCTGGAGCGCTAAAATCGGGATTTATTTGCAGAAAATCGGGGTTTTTCATTTTAACACCTCCATCTGTTTTGCCAAATCCCTTAAAGTAGATACCACATCCGCTTTCAGGTGAATAAAACAATTTATTCCTACCTGCTTATATTCCTCAATTTTATCTGCCGGATAACCAGCTAAAATTAATATCTTACCCTTCATTTTAGCACATATTTCAGGAACTAAGCTAACATAATTCTCATCCGTGGAACAAATACAAAAGGCACTGGCACCAGATTTTTCTGCTGCTGTTACTGCTTCCTCAACTGTATTAAAACCATTGGGATAAATAACTTCCAAACCACCTACAGGAAAGAAATTGAGGGCAAAATCCGCTCTGGCTTTGTAGTCAGCCAAAGTTCCCAGATTCAGCAAAAATATCTTTTTATTGGATTGGCTTGCTTCAATTTGCCTTCTTAAACATTCTATTTCTTCTACAGCTCTATGCTTCGGTAATGCTCCATCTTTCAGAATAAAAGCTTTATCTTCTTTTGAAACAGGTTTATCATCCCTTTGTAAGGTAGGCAATTTCTCTTCAGGATTAGCATACATATTGATGCCCACAAAGATGTTTTTCCTTTTATTCACTGCCTCTATTCTTTCCCTAACAATTGTTTCAACTTCCTGATGAATTTCTCCTTTAGTTACATATTCCAGCATTCCACCTTTGCCTTCAATTTCCTGCATTAGTTGCCAGGCACTTTTTGCCATTTCATTGGTTAGCCATTCTATATAGTAACAACCCCCTGCTGGGTCAATCACTTTATCAAAATGCGCTTCTTCTTTTAAAATAATCTGCTGATTTCTTGCTAAACGGGTAGAAAATTCATCCGGCTGAGCGATTAGTTCATTAAAACAGCCAATTTCCAAGCTATCTACACCTCCAATAACCCCGGCAAAGCTCTCGGTCGTTGTTCTTAACACATTTACATAGATGTCGTAAATTGTCTTGTTGAATTTAGCTGTCTTCCCGTGAATCCAAACCTTCTGTTTATCCTCTTCCCCACCGAAGGACTTAATCATTTCCGCCCAAAGTAAACGCAGAGCTCGCACTTTGGCTATTTCCATAAAGAAATTGGAACCAAGAGCTAATTTCACTTGCAATAAAGGTGCTACCTGCTCTATCGTCCAACCGGAATTCAGTAATTGTCTTAAATAATAAATTGCAGTAGCTAAAGCAAAAGCCAGTTCCTGAACACTGGAAGCACCTGCCTCTTCATAAACAGAGGTATCTATGCTGATAATCCTGTTCCGGGGCATTTTTTCTACATTCCATTTTACTATTTCTGCCAATTTCTGTTCCGCATCCGCCAAAGTGCAAGGCAGATAACCTTTTTCTGCCAATTCACCGATATAATCCAGTCCTATGGCTGATTCCAAGGATTTCAACTCTATATTATGTTTGACCGCATATTGTACAAATGTTATGAGAATTTCCCTATCCTCAATCCCCAATTGCATAAAAAGCGGAGCGGCTTGCAGATTGATTCCTTCCAAAAGTGTTTCCCAATCAGCCAAGTTCTGTATTTTTACCCCTTCCGTGGAGATTTTATTACTCAAGGTAATATTTACAGCCGTCAAGCCCTGATTCAATTCTTTCAGCAGTTTTTGGTTTAGTATTTTCAGGTCTGTATCCGTATGGTTTTGAGCAATTAACCACCCCTCAGTTAAAAAACGGAGGGGATTATTGCCACGCACAAAAGGACTGCTTCCCGGTTGGCTTCCTAAAAAAGGAATACCTTCTATGTCTTCTTTACGATAGATTGGTTGCAGGGTTATTCCTTCCGTGGTTTTGGTTTTCAGAACTTTATCAAAGTCCGCACCTTTCAGTCCTGCTTGCACTACCTGCAGCCATTCCTCAAAACTGGGAGGAGGAAATTCCTGCAGCAGGTTCAACTTAATTTCACTGTCCACTATTTTCTCCTTTTTTATATTAGATGAACGACATCCTTGTCGTTCCTTAATTCTTTAGCCACCGAAAATATATAAGCACGCAGATTTCGCCGATAACGCAGATTAAAAAAAGATAATAGGTCTGGAATGAACAGGATTAAAGGGATTTAAGAGATTTATAATATAGAATGGGTCTTGATAAAATAACAAGACACCTTCTAATTATTCCATACCAGTCCTATCTTAATTATACATTTTTCATTGAACCTCTTATTCTCTTTGTAAAAATAAAATCTGCGAAATCTGCGTGCTACCATTTTACATTCTTCATTCTCGTATCAGCATCTGCACCGGTTTCATCCCATAGGGTGAACCCTGCTGAATAGCATCCAGAATTGCTCCTCCTCCGGTGAAGAAATAATAGCTCGGGTCATTTTGTGCCTTGGCAAATATACCGGGAAGATATTCTTTAAAATCCTGAATTGTATCACCTCCACCAAAGAGTTTGATTGCTTTTGGGCATTGGTCAATCAATGAATACATAGCCATAGAACCCTCAGGATAAAGAGCTGTGTAACCCATAACAGCATTCACAAAGATAGTTCCTGCTTCCTGAAACACCTTTTTAATTTCTTCCCGGGTAAAATTTTCAGCGCTTGCATCCAGAACATAATTTAGTTTCGTTCCCGGCTTGAGGGTTTGAACCTCCAGTTCTTTTGTCCCCTGTCTTTTTTCTATTCCCTCATTTTCTACAATTATAGGCAATTCCACTATTTTATCAAGGTAGTCCTTGCTATCAATGATAAACTTATTGGCAAATTCAATATCTTCTTTTGTAACACCTTCAATTTGGATTTTATATTTACTGCAAAGATACGCATTATAAATTACCCCTCCTAAAATCAGCTTATCGGCTATTTTTATCAGAGAGGAAAGAGGTCCTATTTTAGTATCAAACTTGGCTCCCGCCACGATAGCCAAAAAAGGACGCTGGGGCTCAAACACCTTATTTAAATTCGCTATTTCTTTCTGCATTAGCAATCCCGCATAAGCAGGAAGAAATTTGGCAATATTATAGGTGCTGCTATGCGCCTGCCAAGAACCGAAAGCATCGTTAATATAAACATCGGCATAGTTAGCTAAACTTTGGGCAAAAATATCGGCACTTTCATCTTTTGCCTCTTCCCCTTTAAACCAACGGGTATTAGGTAAATAAACAAAATCTGCTGCTCCCTTTTTTAATGCCTCAATCGCAATGCCTATAGGAGCTAAATCCGTTATTCCGATCTTGCTTTCCGCTTTACAATCCGGAATTAGACCCTGCAGTTGGAATTTATTCTCCAAATATTGAACTACAGGCAGAACAGAATCTCCTTCGGAAATGTTAATAATACCCGTCTTCTTATCAAAGGGTCTGCCTATATGCGTCATCAAAACAGGCAAACCGCCTTTTTTGTAAATATGCAGCAAGGTAGGAATTGTGGCATCAATGCGCATAGTATCCTTAATTATGCCATTTTTAACTACATTATGATCCATCCGCACTAAACAGACCTTACCTTTTAAATCGGCATCCAGCATATTAGCTATCTTGCTCATTTTCTGTATCTCCTTTTTATATAGTTAATTATATACTTTTAGAGATTAGAGTATTGTTTTGTATTATCAAATTGGATTTATATCTTAAAATGAGGTTATTCGTCAAGCTATTTCTCTCACAGATTTCACTGATTACGCAGATTTGATTTTAGAAACGAGGATTACAAAAACAAAGCTTTGAAGATTTGAATATTAATAGGATAAATTTAGCATAGGGCTGAGAGCTGGGGACAGAGAAAAAAATAATAGGTCTGGAATGAATAGGATAAAAGGGATTTTAGGGATTATTAAATAGGAAAAACGACTTAAACTATACGGAGCTTACAAGTTATTTCACTTGGGTAGATAACATTTGTCGCTTGTTAACTTTCACCTGCCAGAAACTTATGTGGTATATATATCCCTTAATGGCTCTGGCGTTCAAAAATAAAATCTGCGTAATCTGCGAAATCTGCGTGAAAGAAAAAACGGAGGAACGCTCTCCTCCGCTTTTAGCTTTCACTATTTTACATTCTTCATTTTACCAGCGCAGCTTTCTTCACAAAGGTCTCTTTCCCGGCTTGCATCTTTACAAAATATATTCCCGTTCCGCAAGCACTACCGGAATTATCTGTGCCATCCCACAGCAATTTATATCTGTTCTTCTCTTGTTGCCCGAGGTTAAAACTACGCACTATCTGGCCGCGGTTATTGTATATTTCAATATTAACATTTGCCGGTTGATCAAGTTCATACATTATTGTAGCCGAAGGATTAAAAGGATTGGGATAAATTGAACGAATTCCCGTAACCAATGGAATTTCCGGAGTTCCATTATTACCATTACCACCAAAAGTTACACTCCTTGAACCGTAATAAGAAACTATTCCATCAATATCCTGAATTTCCAACCAGTAATAATATGTGCCGGGTTCATAGAGTTCATTATCATTATATACATAAACCTGCTGCTGAGAAGTATTGCTTGCCGGAATTAAAGAACTAATCCTCAATGCCTCAGATAGGTTATTAACCGTTGCTCTATTTACATAGTAACCATTTACACCCGTTTCGGATTGTGTTGCCCACATCACGGTTATCCCACCCTGGGAATTAATATTTGCCGTAAAAGAGGATAATTCCACCGGTAGAGTAGCATCATTTTCATTTAAAACTAATGGAGTTCCATCTCCCCCTCTTGGATTTACTGTAATAGCTCCGCTGGGCCAAACACCATCACTATCTGTAGCTTGAGCATATAAGCTACCATCGGAAAGATTTCTACTCTCAATACGTTTGATTCCGGAAAACCCTTTTGCTCCAACTGAATTAGGAATTATCACACCCCAGGCACCATCCACATTGTCTACATTAGTTCTATAACTTCCAAGAATTGAAGTAATAGTAGATAAATTCAATCCATCATCCTCTATAATACTACCAGCTATAGGCCTTCCAGTTCCTTCTACATTGTCATAAACAAACACAAAGTTCTTTGCCGGTGACCGAGAAACACCATATAAGAATGTTCCCTGATTAACATCATCCGATGTACCAAAATTGATCACCTTAAAGGAATTAGCAGTAGTTAAACGCATAGCTACGCTTGATCCTCCCATACCATCATTGAGCATAATTCTATAGTATAGCTTATTCCCGGGAGCAAATCTGTCATTAGCTGTTGGCTCACCTATAAACCAACCTGTATATGAACCATTGGCATTTGTAGTAAATTCAGAATATGTTCCAGCGGTGCTCATTCCTACTGAAGTATTACGAGAGATAGTATTATCTGAATTAACAAACCAGCCAATGCCAGCACCATTTGTTGATGCATTATCAGTAGAAACAACAAACTGTCCAAAATATCTATAAGTAGCACTCGCTGTTAGATTTTCTAATCTTAATCTGCAAGCCCAAGGTAAGCGTTGGTTATTTGTTCCATTTTTACCTTGTATATATTGAGGTAAAATAATTTCTACTATAGTAGGACCACTTGCTGTAGTCCAACTTATTTGAGGAACAGTTCCATCTGTCTTATAATTGATATTTGTTCCACTATTTGTATAGGGAAATATTTTGAAATAATAGGTAGTACTGCTGTTCAAATTGGAAAAAGTAGCTGTTTGCACACCTGCAGCTATATTTTTTACTAAAGTTCCATCCGTTTCTGCTGTACCATCTACAGGATTAGCAATATTACTATAATCACCAGTAGCTGCTTTAATTAGATAACCATCAGGAATAATGCTACCAGTTGCATCAGTCCAGCTTAATGTAATTTGAGTTTTGGGATCTGTACCATTAGCGGCAGTAAAATTTGTACAATGATTACTGGGCTCTGGTTTACAGACAGTTCCACTGCATGTTACTGTTTTAGAAGTTGCACCTGTAGAACTTACTGTTATTGTCTCATTATTATAGTTACCTGCACTTAACCCAGCTTTCAAACGCACATAAATTGTGGTCTCGCTTACAGTTCCTCCACTTTGAGTTAGTGTTAAAGAAGAACTGAATGTTCCCCCACTGGTTTTAGAAATTTCATAATGTTGAGCAGGGCTTGTTGGCACCGTAATATTGATATCAGCCGTTAAATTAGAACCTTGAACCGTAAAGGTCTTCTCACTTGAAGGTCCGCTACCCTGAGCATAACTAAAACCGGAAAGCGTTGCAGGATTTACTGTGATTGTTGGAGTGCTAGCAGCGGTTCCTGTTAATTTAATATCATCTATTCTAAATTGAGGACCTTTACTAGTTTGTGTAAATCTAATACGCAAATTTTGGGCAGCTGGAATAGTTCCAGAGGGTGTAATAAGTAACCATACTGCAGTTCCATTACCTGTTGGTCTGGAATATGTTAATGAATTCCAATTAGTACCATCTGAACTAACTTCAATACTTAATTCATTATTACCTGCATTTGTATTTTTATGATGTCCTAAAGACATACTAATATTAGAATAGGAAGAAGAATTAATGCCTTCTATTAATAAATATTTACCTACAGTATTTGTAAAAAAGACATTTGCAAGTCCTGATGCTCCAGTATATCCAGATGAAGGATTAGTATTTCTTATATCCGCAGTTCCTGTAAATGTTGCGTCATCATTATCAAAACCATTGTTAGTTTCGTGTGTAGCAATTGATGTATTAGCACTTACTGAACCAAAGGTTTCACTAAAGAAAACTGTTTGTCCCCAACTTATACCTATCGTACATAAGCATAATGTAAATATGAAACGTAGCTTTTTCATTTTTCTCTCCTTTTATTTATTATGAAAACAGAATATTATCAT
>ERZ724510.1264-NODE-1264-length-14221-cov-15.892560_pt1 | contig 14221 bp, 14 predicted proteins | sample MGYA00376043_ERZ724510 | MGnify/ENA primary metagenome ERZ724510 (study PRJEB28724, sample SAMN07190888) | wastewater metagenome | isolation source: influent of sewage treatment plant in Hong Hong | place: USA: Christiansburg, Virginia | collected 2016-03-01 ... | reverse complement strand
CGGAGTTTGTAGAGCAGGTCGGTGCCGATGTTGCCGGGGCCGATCAGCGCGCATTGGATTTTTTGGCTCATTGCAATTCTCTCGTGGGGGGAGGCGACTCAAGCGAACACGGCAGTGACTGAACCCAGACCGGCAATCTCGGCGACAAAGGTCTGGCCTGGCCCGGCATTCACCATCGGACCCAAGGCACCGGTCAGCACCATGTCGCCAGCCCGCAGCGGACGGCCATAACGCACCATCACGTCGGCCAGCCACACTGCCGCGTTCAGCGGGTTGCCCAGGCAGGCGCGACCGTTGCCGCGCGACACTACCTCGTCGCCCTGGCGCATCTCCATCGCGCAGGCGGCCAGGTCGAACTCCCCCAGCCGGCGCGGCTGGCTGCCGAGCACAAACAGGCCGCTGGAGGCGTTGTCGGCCACGGTATCGACAAAGCGGATGTTCCAGTGGGCGATACGGCTGTCCACCACCTCAATGGCCGGCAGCGCGTAGTCGGTGGCGCGGATCAGGTCGGCGTAGGTGTGGCGCTCGTGGGTGAGATCTCGCCCCAGCACCAGGGCGATTTCGGCTTCGACCTTGGGCTGGATCAGCCGGCCCGTGGCAATGGCTTCGCCATCACCAATGGCCATGTCGGCGAACAGCATGCCGAAGTCGGGTTGATCAACACCGAGCTGGGCTTGCACGGCCAGCGAGGTGAGGCCGATCTTGCGGCCAACCAGACGCCGGCCTGCGGCCAGTGCGCGTTCGGTGTTGTGGTTCTGGATGGCGTAGGCGGTGTCTGCATCCGGGGTGGCCAGGCGATCGCGTAGTGGGGGAATGGGTTGGCACAGCTGTTCGGCCTGCCACAGCTGGTCGGCCAGTGCAGCAATCGGGGCGGAGTGAGACATCGGACGCCGCTCCTTAGCCGTTGAGCAGAAAATCAATATGCAGGGCGTTGAAGGTGTCCGGGTCTTCGTACTGCGGCCAGTGACCACAGTTTTCCATCACCACCATGCGGCTGCGTTTGACCAGGCTGGCCAGCCGTTCGCCCACCGACACCGGTGCGGTGGGGTCGTGGGTGGTCCACAGCACCAGGGTTTCCGCTTCGATGCGGCCCAGCTCGTCGTCGGTCAGCAGGTTTTTCAGGCGAACGTCCATGTCCTGCAGGCACATGATGCTTGCCATGGCCGGCGGCATGTCTGGCAGGCGATACACGGCAAAGCGCGATTCCACCAGGTCTTCGGTGACGATGCTCGGGTCTTCCATCAGGAATTCCAGGCGCTTGCGGGTGGCTTCGCGGTCGGGGTTTTGCACCGCGTTCAGGCTCAGTGTGCGCAGGCGCTCCATCACCTTGGGGTCGGCAATCATGCCGCCGGCGGTGTTGAGCACCAGCCGCTTGATCCGCTGCGGGTACAGGGCGGCAAAGCGCGCTGCCACCCAGCCACCCAGCGATTCGCCAGACAAATGCACGCTGTCCAGACCCAATGTATCGAGCAAATCATGCAAATGCCCGACATAATCGCTGATCTGATAATCCCGTGTGGGTTTGTCGGTAAATCCATGGCCAAGCATATCAATGGCCAGTACGCGAAAATGCGCCGCGTGCGGCAGAATATTGCGCATATACGCTTCAAGATGACCGGCAATGCCATGCAGAAAAATCAGCGTATCTGGCCCGCTACCCGCCTCCAGTACGCGGGTATTGATTCCTTTGACATTGACATGGTGTAGCTTGAACTCGCCGCCAGCGACGGCGGACCACAGGGCGCGCAATTCCGGTTGAACCGGAACATGCATAGGGGAATGTTGGGTCATTCTGGTGTCTCCTTCCATGATGGCTATCGATGAGCTGTGGCCATTAGCATGAAAACAAGACAAAGAATTCGCCAATATTTATTTTCTGCCCAGTAATAGAAAAAAACGCTTAATCATGGTGCGTTGCAGCAAATGCGCCGCGCACCAACTCACACAAACCGGCCAGTTCGGCAGCGTGATTGTCTGCCCGCCACACCATCATCAGCTCGACACTGGGTGGCGTTTCGGCCAGCGGGCGACAGCAGATGGATTCATTGGTCAGCGCCGAGACATAGGCCGGCAGCAGCGCACAGCCCATACCCATGCCCACCAGGTTCAGATTAAGCAGAATATTCGACGCCTGTTGCACCACATTGCGCTGAATCTGATGGGTGGCGCAGTACTCTTCCACCACGTCATATACCCGCCCGGAGTACTGCCGGTAGGTGCAGACAAATGCCTCGCCGTTCAGCCTGTCTCGGGGCACCTGTTCCAGCACCGCCAGCGGATGGGTGGCTGGCAGCAGCAGGATGAATGGCTCGTCAAATACCACTTCTCCTTTTAATTCAGCAGATTGAATCGGTGGTCGCATAAAGGCAATGTCGATATCGCCACGCAGCAGGGCGTCTTCCTGCTCCAGGGTGGGCAGGCTGCGCAGCTCCACATTCAGCTGCGGAAAGCGCATGCGCAGCATGGGCAGGATCACCGGAAAGATCTTGACCTCGGCAGCGGGCACAAAGCCGATGGTCAGCGTGGCCTGGCGCTGCAGCGCCACCTGACGGGCGCGGGCCACCGCCCGGTCGGCCTGGGCCAGGGTCAGCCGCGCCTCGGCCATGAACACCCGGCCAGCGTCGGTCAGATCCACCTTGCGCTTGGAACGTTCAAACAGCTGGGTGCCAATTTCGTCTTCCAGATCGCGGATCTGCTGGCTGAGCGAGGGCTGGGCGGTATGCAGGCGCAACGCGGCGCGGGTGAAATTCAGCTCGTCGGCCACGGCCAGAAAGTAACGCAAGTGTCGAAGTTCCATGTCTCCCCCTATTGATCGTTAGAATGTCTTAATTACAATAAACAAAATATTTCACTTGGCTGTCAAGTGCCCTGATGATCTCTCCCACACCCCAAGGCAAGGGGACACAAGGAGGAGAGGTCTAAATGAACCACAAGTTAGATATTAATGCGCTGGTTGATGCGCAACATGGCCGGGTGACCCCGTTGATTTATACCGACCCGGATATTTATCAGCTCGAACTGGAGCGGGTATTTGGCCGCTGCTGGTTATTTCTGGCTCATGAAAGCCAAATTCCCAAAGCCGGTGATTTTTTTAACACCTATATGGGCGAAGACCCCATTGTGGTGGTGCGGCAAAAAGATGGTTCGGTCAAGGCTTTTCTCAATCAGTGCCGCCACCGCTCGATGCGGGTGAGCTATGCCGATTCGGGCAATACCCGCGCGTTTACCTGCCCGTACCATGGCTGGTCGTATGGCGTGGATGGCCAGCTGATTGAAGTGCCGCTGGAGCCGCGCGCCTATCCGCAAGGGCTGTGCAAGGAAAAATGGGGGCTGCAGGAAGTCACCCGGGTGACCAGCTACAAGGGCCTGATCTTTGGCAACTGGGACGCCACCGCGCCCAGCCTGGAAGCGTACATGGGCGACATGGCCTGGTATCTGGACGGCGTGCTCGACCGCCGCGAAGGCGGCACCGAAATCATCGGTGGCGTACACAAGTGGGTGATTGAGTGCAACTGGAAGTTCCCGGCTGAGCAGTTTGCCAGCGACCAATACCACGCGTTGTTCTCGCACGCCTCTGCCGTGCAGGTGCTGGGCGTCAAGCCGGAAGACGTCAACAAGCCGCTGGGCAGCGGGCAAACGCCGCGCCCGGTGTGGGAAACCGCCAAGGACGCGCTGCAATACGGCCAGGATGGCCACGGCAGCGGCTTTTTCTTTACCGAAAACCCTGACGCCAACGTCTGGGTGGACGGCGAAGTGTCGCAATACTTCCGCGACACCTACGCCGAGGCCGAACAGCGGCTGGGCAAGGTGCGCGCGCTGCGCCTGGCCGGCCACAACAATATGTTCCCCAATCTGTCCTGGCTCAATGGCACTGCCACCCTGCGCGTGTGGCACCCACGCGGCCCCAACCAGGTGGAGGTGTGGGCGTTCTGCATTGCCGACAAAAACGCCCCGGACGAGGTGAAGGCCGCCTTCGAGCGCAGCGCCACCCGCGCCTTTGGCCCGGCGGGTTTTCTCGAGCAGGACGACTCGGAAAACTGGGTGGAAGTGCAAAAAATCCTGCGTGGCCAGCGTGCCCGCACCTCGCCGCTGTGTCTGGAAATGGGCCTGGGCCAGGAGCGCCTGCGCGACGACGGCATCCCCGGCATCACCAATTATATTTTTTCCGAAACCGGCGCGCGCGGCATGTACCGCCGCTGGGCTGACCTGCTGATTTCCGACAGCTGGGAAGAAGTCCAGGCCCGCACCCAACAATTCCAGCAGGAGATTCTGAAGTGAGCACGCTTGCCGAAACTGCCCTGACCCCGGTGTCGATTGAGCTGCACCACGAAATCGCCCAGTTTCTCTACCACGAAGCCAACCTGCTGGACGACTGGAAGTTCCGCGACTGGCTGGACCTGCTGGGCGAGGATATCCACTACGCCATGCGCACCGTGGTCAATGCGCAAACCCGCGACCGCCGCCGCAGCGTGCAGCCGCCCACCACCTGGATTTTCAATGAAAACAAGTTCCAGCTGGAGCGCCGGGTGGCGCGGCTGGAAACCGGCATGGCCTGGGCAGAAGAGCCGCCATCGCGCACCCGCCATCTGGTCAACAACCTCACCATCACCCCCACCGAGGTGTGCGGCGAGTTTGACGTGCGGGTGAACTACCTGCTGTACCGCTCGCAAAAGGAGCGTGACGAAACCTTTTATGTTGGCGTGCGCTTTGACCGGCTGCGCAAGGTGGCCGGCGCGGCAGGCTGGCAGGTGTGCAAGCGCGAAATCGTGCTCGACCAAGTGGTGCTCACCTCGCACAACCTGAGCGTGTTTTTCTGATCATGCGCCGGGTTTTTGTCTGCAAGACCGGCGAGCTGGCCGAGGGCGACGCCCGCAAGGTGGACTGCCAGCCCGCCGCACTGGCGGTGTTCAATTCCGGGGGCGTGCTGTACGCCACCCTGGATATGTGTAGCCATGGCAATGCCTCGATGTCGGAAGGCTATCTGGAAGACGACGGCACGGTGGAATGCCCGCTGCACGCTGCGCGGTTTTGCCTGAAAACCGGGCGGGCGCTGTGCCTGCCCGCCACCGACCCGTTGCGTACCTTCCCGGTGGTGGAAGACGGCGGGGCAATTTATGTGGAAGTCCCGGAGGAATCAGCATGAGCTGGCTGAACAATGAAGTGGCGCTGATTACCGGCGGTGGCTCGGGTCTGGGCCTGGCCCTGGTCGAGCGTTTTCTGCAAGAAGGTGCCAAGGTGGCGGTGATTCAGCGTTCCGCCGACAAGGTGGCGCTGCTGCGCGAGCGTTTTGGCGATGAAATCGTCGCCGTGCAGGGCGACGTCACCCGCTATGCCGACAACCAGCGCGCGGTGGACGCCACCCTTGAGCGCTTTGGCAAGCTGGACTGCTTTATCGGCAACGCGGCGGTGTGGGACCACGCCGCCAGCCTGACCGGGCTGTCCGCCGAGCAACTGGACCAGGGCTTTGACGAGCTGTTCGCCATCAATGTCAAAGGCTACCTGCTGGGGGCCAAGGCGGCGTCGGCGGCACTGATTGCCTCGCAGGGCAGCATGATTTTCAGCCTGTCCAATGCGGCGTTTTACCCCGGTGGTGGTGGCCCGCTGTACACCGCCAGCAAGCACGCGGCGGTGGGGCTGATCCGTCAGCTGGCCTACGAGCTGGCACCCAAGGTGCGCGTCAACGGCGTGGCCCCGTGCGGCATGGCCAGCGATTTGCGCGGCCCGGCCTCGCTGGGGCAAGACCAGCTGCGCATCATGGATTCGCGCACGCCGGAGGCGATTGCCAGCATTCTGCCGCTGCAATTCTTTCCCGACGCGGCGGACTTCACTGGCCCGTTTGTGCTGCTGGCCTCGCGCGCCAACAACCGCACGCTCAGCGGCGTGCTGATCAACGCCGACGCCGGGCTGGGCATTCGCGGCATCCGCCATGTGGCAGGTGGCCTGCACCTGTAACCCCCCGGCTTCCCCCTACTGAACTGCCCAGCGCCACCCGGTGGCACTGGGCCTGGAGACTGGCATGCCTGTCAAACTGATTTGCGCCTCGCATACCCCGCTGATGGACTTTTGTTCACCCGGTGCCGAGGTGGAACGTGCGGTGCGCGACACCTTTGCCACCCTGGCCGCCGAGGTGCGCGACTACCACCCCGAGCTGGTGGTGGTGTTTGGCCCCGACCACTTCAATGGGTTTTTTTATGACCTGATGCCGTCGTTCTGCATCGGCGTGCGCGCCGCCGCCGCCGGCGACTGGGACATCGGCCACGGCCCGCTGGCCGTGCCAGAAGCCCAGGCGCTGGACCTGGTCAAGGCGGTGCTGGCCGACGGCGTGGACGTGGCGTATTCCTACCGCATGCAGGCCGACCACGGCTTTACCCAGCCGCTGGAGCTGCTGTGCGGCGGCATTGCCCGCTATCCGGCCATTCCGGTGTTCGTCAACGGCGCGGCCAAACCCTTGCCGTCGTGCCGGCGCAGTGTGGCGCTGGGCCGCGCCATTGGCCGCCATCTGGCTGGCAGCCAGCAGCGCATTTTGCTGATTGGCTCGGGCGGGCTGTCGCACGACCCGCCCACCCCGCAAATGGGTTCGGTGCCGCCCGAAGTGGAAGAATTTTTGATCGGCGGGCGCAACCCGACGCCAGAAGCGCGTCAGGCACGTCAGGCGCGGGTGGTGGCCACCGGCCAGGCGCTGGCGCGCGGCGAAGGCCCGTCGCTGCCGCTGAACGCCGAGTGGGATCAGCAATTGATGGAAGCCTTCCGCGTCGGCGATTTTGACGCGCTGGCGGCGCTCAGCGACGACGCCATCCTGCGCGATGGTGGCCGGGGCGGCCAGGAAATCCGCGCCTGGATTGCCGCCTTTGCCGCGCTGGCCGAGTTTGGCCCCTACGACGCGCAGGTGCGCTACTACCACCCAATCCAGGAATGGATTGCCGGCATGGGCATGATGAGCGCCCAGCCGGTGGGCCAGTGAACGGGAGCCGCGCGTGACTGAAGCTGTTTTTGTCATCGTGGGTGCCGGCCAGGCCGGGGCCATGGCCGCCGCTGAACTGCGCCAGCAAGGCTTTACCGGCCAGCTGATCCTGATCGGGGCGGAACCCCACCTGCCCTACGAACGCCCGCCGCTGTCCAAGGACGCGCTGCTGCAACCAGACAGCACGCGCTGCCAGATATTTGCCGACACGTTTTACCCGCAGCAGGCCATCACCCTGAAGCTGGGGGTGTCGGTGCAGGCCATTGACCCGGCGGCGCATCAGCTGCAGCTCAGCGACGGCAGCACCCAGGCATTCGACAAACTGTTGCTCACCCCTGGCGCGACGGTGCGTCGCCTGCCGCTGCTCGATCAACTGGGCGACGACGTGTACACCCTGCGCAGCCTGGACGACGCGCAGCGTTTGCGGGCGGCGCTGCGCCCTGGCCAGCGGGTGTTGCTGGTGGGCGGCGGTGTCATTGGCATGGAGCTGGCCTCCAGCGCCTGCGAGCTGGGGGTTCACGCCAGCGTGATTGAATGCAGCCCGAGCATCATGGCCCGCTGCGCGCCGCCGCCGCTGCGCGACTACCTGACCGAAGTACACCGGCAGCGCGGTGTGGCCGTGCATCTGGGCCAGCCGCTGGTGGCGGCGCAGCGCCACGCCAGCGGCGATATCACGCTGACCCTGGCCGATGGCCGCCAGCTGACTGGCGACGCGGTGGTGTACGGCATTGGTGTCATCCCCGACACCACCCTGGCCGAACAGGCCGGGCTGGCGGTGGCGCAGGGGATTGTGATTGACGCCAGCAGCCGGACCTCACACCCGGATATCTACGCTGCGGGTGATGCCTGCTGCCAGATCGACCCCGCCAGCGGCCAGCACCTGCGCCGGGAAACCTGGGAAAGCGCCAAAAACCAGGCGGTGGCTGCCGCCCACGCCATGCTGGGCCTGCCGCTGCCCGCTGTGGATGTGCCGTGGTTCTGGACCGACCAGTGCGGACTGAATATCCAGTTTGCCGGCGATATGCAGGCACCGGAATGGGGGGTGCGCGGCGAGCTGGCCCAGGGCCAGGCGGTGCTGTTCGGCCTGAATGACGGCGTGCTGACCGGCGCGATTACCGTCAACCAGGGCCGGGAAATGCGCAGTGCCAGACAGCTGATTGCCAAACAGGCGCGGTTGCCCCATGCGGTGCTGCAAGACCCGGCACAGAGCCTGCGCAACCTGGCGCGCCAGATCGAATGACCCGCCGTCAACCCACCCCATACAACACAACAGATCGACCCTGATCGATCCATCACGAGGAGACTTTTCATGAAATACCCAACCCTGCTGGCACTTTCGGCGCTGACCAGCCTGAGCGCCGCCCCGGCGCTGGCCGACATTCAGGTGGGCGTGACCATTTCCGCCACCGGCCCGGCGGCTTCGCTGGGCATTGCCGAAAAAAACACCATTGCCCTGCTGCCCACCCAGGTGGGTGGAGAAAAAATCCACTACACCATTCTGGACGACGCCTCCGACACCACCCAGGCGGTCAAGAACGTGCGCAAGCTGATTGCCGAAGACAAGGTTGACGTGATTCTCGGCTCGACCACCACGCCCAATTCGCTGGCCATGGTGGATGTGGCGGCCAGCGAGCAGGTGGCGATGATTGCCTTTGCCCCGATTGCCGAACCTGCCGACCCGAAAAAACAGCGCTGGATTTTCCGCACCCCGCAAAGCGAAGCGCAGATGACCGCACTGATTGCCGCGCACATGAAAAAAGCCGGGATCAAGACCGTGGCGTTTATCGGGTTTTCCGACGCCTACGGCGATAACTGGCTGAAAAACATCACTGTGTCGCTGCAGGCGCAGGGCATCCAGCTGGTGTCTACCGAGCGCTTCAACCGCGCCGACACCTCGGTCAGCGGCCAGGTGCTGAAAACCCTGACCACCCGCCCGGATGCGGTGTTTATCGCCGCGTCCGGCACCCCGGCGGCGCTGCCACAAAAAACGCTTAAGGAGCGTGGCTTTGCCGGCAAGATTTATCAAACCCACGGCGTGGCCAACCAGGACTTCCTGCGCGTCTGCGGCAAGGACTGCGACGGCGCTTTCCTGCCGGTGGGCCCAATGCTGGTGGCTGACCAGTTGCCAGCGGCCAGCCCGGTGAAAAAGGCCGCGCTGGCGTATGTCGGCAAATACGAAGCCGCTTACGGCAAGGGCAGTACGTCGATGTTTGGCGGCTATGCCTGGGACGCTGGCCAGCTGCTGGTCAATGCCTTTCCCGTGGCGCTGAAAACGGCCAAACCGGGCACGCCGGCCTTCCGTGCCGCCTTGCGCGACGCGCTGGAAGCCAGCAAGGAAGTGGCCGGTGTGCATGGCGTGTACACCCTGAGTCCGGGCAATCACCTTGGCCAGGACGAGCGTTCGCGGGTGATGGTGCAAATCAGCGCCGGCAAATGGGTGCTGGTGCCGTAATTCCCCCGGCCTGTGCTGGGGTCTGATGCGCCGGGGCGGTCTGCCCCGGCGGGATTTTCACTGTTTACCGGATTCCGCCAGCGGCCATGAGCCGGCCTGGCGGCGTGGGGTTTGCCATGGATGTACAGATTGCACTGTTCCTGGCGCAGGACGGCATCACCACCGGGGCCATTTATGCCCTGCTGGCACTGGCGCTGGTGCTGGTGTTTGCCGTGACACGCGTTATTTTTATTCCCCAGGGCGAGTTTGTCGCCTATGGGGCGCTCACCCTGGCGATGATCCAGACCGGCCAGTTGCCGGCCACGCTGTGGCTGCTGCTGGCCATGGGCGCTGCCGCCTGCGTGCTCGACGGCGCGACCGCCGTGCGCAAGCGCCAGTTTGCCCGGCTGGGCCGGGTGCTGGGCTGGAACCTGGCCTATCCGCTCTTGCTGTGGCTGGCGCTGGCCGGGCTGCCGCTGGCCCGCTTGCCCATGCTGGGGCAGATTGTTCTGGCGCTGGCGGTGGTGGTGCCGATGGGGCCGTTGATTTACCGGCTGGTGTACCAGCCAATTGCCTCGGCGTCGGTGCTGATCCTGCTGATTACCTCGATGGCGGTGCATGTGACGATGGCCGGGCTGGGCCTGCTGTTTTTTGGTGCCGAAGGCCAGCGCACGCCACCGTTCAGCGATGCGCGGTTTTCCGTCAACGCGGTGATGCAAATCAGTGGGCAAAGCCTCTGGGTGGTGCTGGCCTCGCTGGCGCTGATTGGCGCGCTGTATGTGTTTTTTGAACGCAGCCTGTACGGCAAGGTGCTCAAGGCCACCGCGTTCAACCGGGTGGGCGCGCGGCTGATGGGCTTTTCGCCGGTGCTGGCCGGGCGGCTGACCTTCTTTCTGGCGGCGCTGATTGGCGCGCTGTCCGGCATCCTGATTGCCCCGATGACCACCATTTATTACGACACCGGGTTTCTGATTGCGCTCAAGGGTTTTGTCGGTGCCATCATCGGCGGGCTGGCCAGTTATCCGGTGGCTGCCGCTGGCGCGCTGGTGGTGGGCCTGCTTGAGGCGTTTGCCTCGTTCTGGGCCAGCACCTACAAGGAAGTGATCGTATTCACCCTGATTATCCCGGTGCTGCTGTGGCGCTCGCTGAAAAGCCACCACATGGAGGACGAAGAATGAAACCGCTTTCCGCACGTTGGGTGTTGGGGATTTTTCTGTTGCTGATGCTGCTCAGCCCGTGGCTGCTGCCGCCGTTTTACCTGACCTTGCTCAACTATATCGGCCTGTACGCCCTGGCCGCGCTGGGCCTGGTGCTGCTGACCGGCGTGGGCGGGCTGACCAGCTTTGGCCAGGCGGCGTTTGTCGGCCTGGGCGCGTACACCACTGCCGTATTGTGTACCTCAAGCACCTTGCCCGGCTGGCTGGCCTGGGCCGGTCAGTCGCCCTGGCTGGGGCTGGTGGGCGGCCTGCTGCTGACGGCCACCCTGGCGCTGGTGCTGGGCTCGCTGAGCCTGAAGCTGTCGGGCTATTTTTTGCCGCTGGGCACCATCGCCTGGGGCATCTCGCTGTACTTTCTGTTTGGCACGCTGGAATTTCTTGGCGGGCATTCCGGGGTGTCGGGCATTCCGCCGGTCGCCATTGGCAGCTGGCTGCTGGACGACGCGCACGAGATGTTTTATCTGATCTGGGCGTTTTTGCTGTGCGCCATGTTCACCACGCAAAACCTGCTGGATTCACGCGAGGGCCGGGCGATTCGCGCGCTCAAGGGCGGCATGGTGATGGCCGAGGCCATGGGGGTGAACACCTCGCGCTCACGCATGGTGATTTTTGTGATTGCCGCGCTGCACGCCGCCGCCGCCGGCTGGTTGTATGCGCATATGCAGCGCTTTATCAACCCCAGCCCGTTCAGCCTGTCCAGCGGCATCGAGTTTTTGTTCATGGCGGTGATTGGCGGGGCCGGCCAGGTATGGGGCGCGCTGCTGGGGGCCGGGGTGCTGACCGTGCTCAAGCAATGGCTGCAAAACCTACTGCCCTTGGTGCTGGGCGACAGCGGCCACTTTGAAGTGATTGTGTTTGGCCTGCTGATGGTGTTCATCCTGCAACGCAGCAGCCAGGGCCTGTGGCCGCTGCTGGCGCGCTGGGTGCCGGTGCGCCGCGTGGTGCGCACGGTGGACGAGCACGCGCCGGCGCTGGCACACAAACCGCCGCCGCCCGCCGGGCAAGTGGTACTGGAAGCACGCAATGTCACCCGCCAGTTTGGCGGCCTGGTGGCCAATAACAAGATGAGCCTGCATGTCAAAGCCGGCGAAATCCTGGCGCTGATCGGCCCCAATGGGGCGGGCAAAAGCACCATGTTCAACCAGCTTTCTGGTGTCGACACGCCGACCTCGGGCGAAGTGCTGTTTCGCGGCCAGCCGGTCACTGGCCAGGATTCCCGCCACATTGCCCGCATGGGCATGAGCCGCACCTTTCAGCATGTGAAGCTGCTGCCGAGCATGAGCGTGCTGGAAAACGTGGCGATTGGCGCCCACCTGCGCGGCGAGCGCGGGGTGTTGTCTGCCGCCTGGCGGCTGGACCGCGCCGAAGAAGCCCGCCTGCTGGCCGAAGCGGCGCGGCAACTGCGCCGGGTGGGGCTGGGCGATATGCTGCACGAAGAGGCCGGCAGCCTGGCGCTGGGCCAGCAGCGGATTCTGGAAATCGCCCGCGCCCTGTGCGCCGACCCGTGCGTGTTGCTGCTGGACGAACCGGCCGCCGGCCTGCGCCACCAGGAAAAAGCCGTACTGGCGGCGCTGCTGCGGCAACTGCGCGCCGACGGCATGGCCATCCTGCTGGTGGAGCACGATATGGACTTTGTCATGGGCCTGGTCGATCGGGTGGTGGTGATGGAATTTGGCGAAAAAATCGCCGAAGGCCTGCCGGAAGAAGTGCAACAAAATCCAGCCGTGCTGGAAGCCTATCTGGGGGGCGTATGAGCATGCATCACCCTGCAAATCCGGTGCTGGACGTGCGCCGGCTGTCGGTGGCCTATGGCAAGGTGGAAGCGGTCAGCGAGGTCAGCCTGGCGGTGGGCGAAGGGCAGATCGTCACCGTGATCGGCCCCAACGGCGCCGGCAAGACCACGCTGCTGTCGGCCATCATGGGCCTGCTGGAATCACGCGGCGACCTGGTGTTTGCCGGCGAGCCGCAACCCACGCCCGAGGTGGAAACCCTGGTGGCGCGCGGCCTGTGCCTGGTGCCGGAAAAACGCGAGTTGTTTGCCGAAATGAGCGTGGAAGACAACCTGCTGCTGGGCGCGTTTCAGCGCCACCGGCTGGGCCACCGCGACCACGCCAGCACCATGGAAGAAGTCTACGCGCTGTTCCCCCGGCTGAAAGAACGCCGCAAGCAGGCCGCCGGAACGATGTCCGGCGGCGAGCGGCAAATGCTGGCGGTGGGCCGCGCGCTGATGGGCAAACCCCGGCTGCTGATGCTGGACGAACCCAGCCTGGGCCTGGCCCCGCTGATTGTGCGCGATATTTTCCGCATCATCGCCGAACTGCGCCGGCGCGGGGTGTCGATTTTGCTGGTCGAGCAAAACGCCCGCGCCGCGCTGCAAGTGGCCGACTACGCCTATGTGCTGGAAAACGGCCAGGTGCATATGCACGGCCCGGCGCGCGAACTGGCGGATGACCCTCGCGTGGTCGAGGCGTATCTGGGGCTGGGGAGCAAACATCAGGCGATGTTGAGCAGTTGAGGCTTTTTGGTAAACCCATGGCAGACGGCCCGATGATCGGGCCGTTTTTGCTTAATTCGGCAGGTAAACCAGTCAAAAATGAGGCGCAAAGTCTTTTTGCGTACGCTCTCTTTGGATAGTTTGCCTGATATGATAGCGTTCATTCTTTAGCCATATGTCTTGATCATGGGGGCCTATTGGAGGTGCCGCCATGATGCGGCAACCACAGCACTCAAGCGTGAGTGCTGGACAATGCTCGGCCTCAATGGTGGACTCGTATTGCCCTGGTGGTAAATTTCTCTGGATGAACATGACCTCGAACATCGCCGTACAAGAGTTTGTCAGCGCTCGCTTTGGCCATGATTGCGCGCAACAGCTCGAACACATTGCTCGTGGCGGCAAGAGCAATAAAAAGGGGGCGGATTTCGAAGGGTGCTACGCGGTTTATATGATTGCCTCCATTGCGGCGACGGCTGCGCCAGCGGAGTGCGCGCATCATCATGTCAGCAGCCAGGAAACTGCATTTGTGGATGATTTGTGCGTACGTAATCAGGTCATCGGCACAAAGCGCAATTATCAGGCGAAGAACTCCGATGGCTCCGCTGCAGACTGGACGGATGAGCTGCGTGCGCGCTTTGAAATGCAGATCATCGTGGATATCGAGCATCACCGTGTGCAACAACAGGAACAGGTTCTGGTGGTCAGCTGCGCAGACAAGGCCGCCGCCAATCAGAAAAAAATTCCACACGCAATGCAAAGCTGTTGCCGTGCGGAATATTTTCCGTACGAGCTAAGGACGCGCTGAAAAAACCAGCATTTCACCGAAGAATACCGAAGCGGGCCGCATCGATTCGGCATGAGCGATTTGGCGAGTAAAAAATGCCTGCTCACCGTCATTTTCGGTCAGCTTTCACCCTGTCGGGCGGCAAATTTCCTCATTTCCCCCTTTCAGGACGCACCTTGGGTGTTCAGCGCAAACAGTCGCCGCTTGGCCGTCAACAGATTCGCCAACCCGAAGAGGGTGTACAGCCGCGCCGTGTTCTTCGCCAGTCCACGGTAGGACACCTTCTTCATGCCAAAGAGGTTCTTGATGATCTTGAACGGATGTTCAACCTTGG
>ERZ724510.1259-NODE-1259-length-14242-cov-5.489039_pt1 | contig 14242 bp, 13 predicted proteins | sample MGYA00376043_ERZ724510 | MGnify/ENA primary metagenome ERZ724510 (study PRJEB28724, sample SAMN07190888) | wastewater metagenome | isolation source: influent of sewage treatment plant in Hong Hong | place: USA: Christiansburg, Virginia | collected 2016-03-01 ... | reverse complement strand
TCGTATTCGCCTGATTCGCCAGATGGATGATCGCCATCACCTGACGCTGATGGTGCGCGATCTTTCAGAAATCGCCCATTTCGCCCGCGTCGATAATGCGCAGTACCGCCTGCTCAAGGCCACAACGCCGGGTAGCTATACCTTCATTCTCGAAGGTACTAAAGAGTTGCCGCGTCGCGTGTTGCACCCCAAACGTAAAACGATTGGTCTGCGCGTGCCTAATCACCCGGTTGCACTGGCTCTGCTTGAAGAACTCAATGAGCCGTTATTGACCACCACGCTGCAATTGCCGGGCGATGACGAACCTCTGACTGAAGGCTGGGAAATCCAGGATCGTCTGGAAGATCAACTCGAATTCATTCTTGATGCTGGTCATTGTGGCACCGAACCGACGACGATCATTGATCTGACGGGGCCTACACCCGAGTTGATTCGTGCCGGGCGCGGCTCATTGACTCCGTTCGGGCTGGATTGAGTGTGATCGAAAGCCTGATTCAGACCATCGCTGTTGCAGCTTTGCCCGTAATCTTCGCGATTACTTTGCACGAAGCCGCGCATGGATACGCAGCACGCCATTTTGGTGATCCCACCGCCTGGCAACTGGGCCGGATCAGCATGAATCCGATTCGTCATATTGACTTGCTGGGTACCATCGTTATTCCGGCATCCATCCTGCTATTTTCAGGCGGCACCTTCCTGTTTGGCTACGCCAAGCCGGTGCCGGTCGATTTCAGCCGTTTGCGCAATCCAAAAAGCGACATGCTCTGGGTTGCGGCAGCGGGGCCGGCAGCCAACCTGGTAATGGCTTTTTTCTGGGCTTTCTTGCTCAAAATGGCCTGGTTGATGCCGAGTAACGACTTCACGTTACCGCTCTCTGAAATGAGCAAGATTGGTGTCATGGTGAACTGCGTGTTGATGGTGCTCAATCTCTTTCCACTACCGCCGCTCGACGGCGGACGCATTGCTGTCAGCCTGCTGCCGCACAAGCTGGCATGGCGTTTTGCCCAATTAGAGCGCTGGGGTTTTCCGATTTTATTGGTGTTGTTGTTCACCGGCATTCTTGGCGAGATCATGAATCCATTGGTGATCTTTGCGGCGCGGGCTATTGAAACTATTTTTGGGCTTTATTGATCGACTATGTACGCTGAACGTGTTCTCTCCGGCATGCGCCCCACGGGCGCCCTCCATCTTGGCCATTACCACGGGGTTCTCAAAAACTGGATCAAGCTCCAGCATGAGTATCCCTGCCTGTTTTTTGTTGCCGACTGGCATGCGCTAACAACACACTACGACAACCCGCAAGGTATTGAGAAGGCCACTTGGGATATGGTCATTGACTGGCTGGCCGCCGGTGTCGATCCCAATCAGGCAACTTTGTTCATCCAATCGAAAGTGCCGGAGCATGCTGAACTGCATTTGCTGATGTCGATGATGACGCCGCTCGGTTGGCTGGAACGTGTGCCGACCTACAAGGATCAGCAGGAAAAACTGGCTGGCAAGGATCTGACAACTTATGGCTTCCTCGGCTACCCGCTGCTGATGAGCGCCGATATTCTGATTTACCGTGCTGACAAGGTGCCGGTGGGTGAGGACCAGATCCCGCACGTTGAATTTACCCGTGAACTGGCGCGTCGCTTCAACCATATGTATGGCCGTGAGCCGGGATTCGAGGATAAGGCGCGCGAAGCGGTCAAGCGCCTGGGCAGCAAGAAGGCACGTCTTTACGAAGAACTGCGTGTCCGTTTCCAGCAAGAGGGCGACAAGGAAGCCATTGAGCAGGCGCATGCCATGCTCAATGAAATTCAGCACCTGTCAGCAGTTGACCGTGAGCGTTTGTTCGGATTCCTTGAAGGTACCGGCAAGATGATTCTGGTTGAGCCAGGTTATTTGTTAACGGAAGAGTCGAAGATGCCGGGGCTGGATGGGCACAAGATGTCCAAGTCCTACAACAACACGATCACCATGCGCGAATCCGAGGAATCAGTCGCCAAGAAGGTCAAGAGCATGCCGACTGATCCGGCTCGCGTCCGCCGCAACGATCCGGGCGAGCCGACCAAATGCCCGGTCTGGCAGTTGCATCAGGTTTATTCCAACGATGCCTGCAAGGAGTGGGTGCAACAAGGCTGCCGCACCGCCGGCATTGGTTGCATCGAGTGCAAGCAGCCGGTGATTGACGGCATTCTGCGCGAGCAGGCGCCAATGCGCGAACGTGCGCAGATGTATCTCGACGACACGACGTTGGTCAAAAACATCATTGCCGATGGCTGTGAAAAAGCCCGTGAATACGCCCGCGAAACCATGCGTGACGTACGCGAGGCAATGGGGCTGGAATACCATTGATGTTTGGTATGGATTGGGAAACGCTGATCTGGATCGGCATTGGTTTCGGTGGCCAGGCGCTGTTCATGATGCGCTTTGTCATCCAGTGGTGGAGTAGCGAAAAAGCCAAGATGGTCGTCATCCCGGTATCTTTCTGGTACTTCAGTCTGGCCGGTGGCGTTGTGTTGACCATTTACGCCATTCACCGCAAAGATCCGGTCTTCATCTTTGGTCAAGCCCTTAGCCTGGTCATTTATGTACGCAATCTGCATCTGCATTACAAAGGCAAAGGCCGCACGGCCGCCTCGTGATCATGAATGCAGTGGTTGATGCGCCTCAGGCAGAGCTGTTTATTCCCGTTGCCCGTATTTACGGGACGGCGATGGAGCATCTGCCACAAGATCTTTACATTCCGCCGGATGCACTCGAGATCATGCTCGATGCCTTCGAGGGGCCGCTCGACCTGTTGTTGTACCTGATACGCAAGGCCAATGTCGATATCCTCGATATCCCGATGGCGCCGCTGACCCGGCAATATCTTGATTACATCGACAGCATGCAGGCCAGCAATCTTGAGTTGGCGGCCGAGTATCTGGTGATGGCGGCGATGCTGATAGAGATCAAGTCGCGCATGTTGTTGCCACGGACCAAAGTTGGCGAAGGCGACGAAGCTGAAGATCCGCGAGCCGAGCTGGTGCGTCGCTTGATGGAATACGAGCAGATGAAGCTCGCCGGCCAGAAACTGAACGAAATGCCGCAGGCTGAGCGTGAGTTTTACTGGGTGGAAACGCTAGTTGAAAAATCGCTTTACGTGCGTCATCCCGATGTCTCGGTGGCTGATTTGAAAGAAGCCTGGGATAGCATCTTCCGCCAAGCAAAGTTGAACAAGAACCACAAAATTGGCCGTGAAGAGTTGTCGGTACGTGAACACATGGGCATCATCCTGCGTCTTTTGCAGGAACGTGGCGGTTTTGTTCAATTTGAAACGATGTTCGACCCTGAAATGGGCGCGCCTGGGCTGGTGGTGCATTTTCTCGCCATGCTTGAGTTGGCACGCGAAAAACTGGTCGAATTTACCCAAACTGAGGCTTTTCAGCCGATTTACGTGAGAGTGCATCAAGGTGGAAGCGAGCCAAGTCAAGAAAGTGCTTGAAGCGGCTTTGCTGGCTGCTCATGAGCCGATGACGCCGCTCGAACTGCGCAAAATGTTCGACGAGGAATTGTCGACTGATGTTGTGCGTAAATTGCTGGATGATCTGCGCGACGATTGGGCGGAGCGACCGGTAGAGTTGATTCAACTGGCTTCCGGCTGGCGTTTTCGCACGCGGGCTGAGTATTTGCCTTATCTAGAACGCCTTAACCCGGAAAAACCGCCAAAATATTCTCGGGCAATGCTCGAAACCTTGGCTATCATCGCGTACCGTCAGCCCGTGACGCGCGGCGATATTGAGGAAATTCGCGGGGTTGCGGTGAATACAAATGTTGTCAAAACGCTCGAAGAGCGTGGCTGGATCGATGTCGTCGGGCATCGCGAAACACCCGGTCGGCCGGCGCTTTTTGCCACGACCAAACAATTTCTTGATGATCTGGGCCTGCGCAGCGTCAGTGAACTGCCGCCGCTCGAACAAATCAGCCAGACACTGGAGCTGAACTATGAAAACTAAACGAACTCCGCTTCGCTCGTCGCCCGCCAAGGGCGAGGGCGGTTTTGAAAAAAAACGGCCGGAAAATGGCGTTGGCCGCGCCCCGAAGGAAGTGCCCTTGGGGCATAACAGTAGCGATGTGCCGCGTGGTCGCGGTGCCCGGCAGCGAGTTGAAGAGGTCACCGAAACCGCCGCCCCGGCTGCCAAGCCATCACGGCGCGCGCCCAAGCCGCAAACCGGTCGCGCCAATCGCGGCAGTATTGGTCGCAACGGCAGGCCGATTGTCGAAGCCGAACCGGAGCGTTTGCAGAAGGTGCTGGCGCAAGCTGGCGTTGGTTCGCGTCGCGAAATGGAAGAATGGATTGTTGCTGGTCGTATCACAGTCAATGGCGTCGTCGCTACCATCGGTCAATCCGTGGTGCCGAGCGACAAAGTCAAGATTGGTGGCCGGCTGATCAATACCCGTTTTGTCAGTACCCGGACGCCACGTGTACTGATGTATCACAAGCCGGAAGGTGAAATCGTTTCGCGCGATGATCCGGATGGCCGTCCTTCCGTATTTTCTGCTTTACCGCGCGTGCGTGGCGGGCGTTGGATCAATGTTGGGCGCCTTGACTTCAATACCTCTGGCTTGTTGTTGTTTACGACTTCAGGTGAGTTGGCCAACAAGTTGATGCACCCCAGTTCTGAACTGGTGCGCGAGTACGCAGTGCGTGTGCTCGGTGAAGTGACGCTGGATGCCCAGCAGCAATTGACTCGAGGTGTGGAGCTGGAAGACGGTATCGCCAAATTTGCCCGTTTTGAAGATGGCGGTGGTGAAGGCGCCAATCACTGGTATCGCGTTGCGCTGTTTGAAGGTCGTAATCGCGAAGTGCGCCGCATGTTTGAGGCGGTTGGCTGTACGGTAAGCCGTCTGATTCGTGTGCGTTATGGTCCGATAGGCCTGCCGCCGCAACTCAAGCGAGGTATGACCAAGGAGCTGGCCGAGGAAGAGGTCAAGCTGTTCATTCGCGAGCTGGAAAAATCGATTAGAGCGGCGAATGCACCCGATGAGAGCGCATAAAGAGCCCGAGACTCATTTACCGGAGGGAATAAATCCGTTATAATTCACGGGTTTGTTCCTCTTGTCGTTTCTGACGAGGCATCTTTTTTATTGTAGTGGGCGTTTCGCCCATTTTTTATTTGTGGCTATGGATTTAAACACGCTTCTTGAAACGACCGTTGTCGGTCTTGGTTACGAACTCGTCGATGTCGAAATGTCTCCGCGCGGCCGGACGATTCGTGTCTTCATTGATTCCGAAAAAGAGAGCGGGATCGATGTTGAAGATTGCGCCAAAGTCTCCAATCAGTTGACTCGCCTTTTCGAAGTCGAAAATATCGATTTTGATCGCCTGGAGATTTCCTCGCCCGGCTTGGATCGCGTCGTTAAAAAAGCGGCTGATTTTGAGCGCTTTGCCGGTCAGGATATCCAGATCAAGCTACGTATTCCACACGCAGGTCGCCGCAATTTTCAGGGTGAGCTGCTGGGCTGCAAAGAAGGAAAAGTGGGTCTGCGCCTTGAAAAAGAAGAAGTGGAACTCGAATTTAATAATATCGAAAAGGCACGTCTAGTGCCGAGATTCGACTGAAGGACTAGGAGGTTTTAGCTCATGAGCCGTGAAATTCTGCTGCTGGTCGATGCATTGGCCCGCGAAAAGAACGTCAGCAAGGACATCGTATTTGGTGCTCTTGAGCTGGCGCTCGCATCCGCGACCAAAAAGCGTATCCATGATGAGGCCGATGTTCGGGTCGCCATCGATCGCGCTACCGGAAGTTACGAGTCCTTTCGTCGTTGGCAGGTTGTGCCCGATAACGAATACGTCAATGAATACATGGAGAAGCCGCTCTCCGATGCGCAGAAGGATGATCCGGAAATAGAGTGCGGAGACACCCTAGAAGAGCCGCAGGAAGCGATTGACTTTGGTCGTATCGGTGCGCAGGCTGCCAAGCAGGTCATTCTCCAGAAAATCCGTGATGCCGAGCGCGAGCAGATTTTGACGGACTTCCTTGATCGCAAGGAAAGCGTAGTTTTCGGTACCATCAAGCGTATGGAGCGTGGTAACGCCATCGTCGAAGCAGGCAAGATTGAAGCCTTGTTACCACGCGATCAGATGATTCCCAAGGAAAATCTGCGTGTTGGTGACCGCATTCGTGCCTATCTGTTGCGTATTGACCGCAATGCCCGTGGCCCGCAGATCATTCTGTCGCGTACCGCACCTGAGTTCATCATTCGCCTGTTCGATATCGAAGTGCCGGAAATCTCTGATGGTCTGATGGAGTTGAAGGCTTGTGCCCGTGACCCTGGTCTGCGCGCCAAGATTGCCGTCAAGTCGAATGATCCGCGGGTTGATCCGATTGGCACCTGCGTTGGTCTGCGCGGCTCCCGCGTCACCGCAGTGCGCAATGAAGTCGGCGGCGAGAATATTGATATCGTGTTGTGGTCAGCCGACCCGGCACAGTTTGTTATCGGTGCACTTTCGCCGGCAGAAGTTTCTTCGATCATTGTTGATGAAGAAAAGCATGCGATGGAAGTGGTGGTTGATGAAGATAATCTGGCGATTGCCATTGGTCGCAACGGACAAAATGTCCGTCTTGCTTCCGAATTGACGGGCTGGACGATCAACCTGATGACTCAGGATGAATCGGCCAAGAAATCGGATGCAGAGCACACGGTTACTCGTCAGGTTTTTATTGAAAAACTGGATATTGACGAAGAGCTCGCCGATCTGCTGATCGAGGAAGGTTTTTCTTCGCTCGAAGAAGTGGCCTATGTTCCGCTCGCCGAAATGCTGGAAATTGACGGTCTTGACGAAGAGACGGTCAATGAACTGCGTAATCGTGCGCGCAATGTGCTGTTGACTGAAGCCATCGTTACCGAGGAGCAACTCGAGAGCGTGGCGGATGATCTGATCAGCCTTGAAGGCATGAGCAAGGAACTGGCCGCCAAACTGGCTGGAAATGGAGTCAAGACCCGTGATGATCTCGCCGAACTGGCAGTGGATGAATTGACGGAAATGACCGGCATTGATGACGAGCGTGCCAAAGAACTTATTCTGAAGGCACGGGCTCACTGGTTCGAGTGAGCGGGAGGTAGTAAAGAATGTCCGCAACAACTGTTTCACAATTCGCCGTTGAACTGAAAATGCCCGTCGTGGCTTTGCTTGAGCAATTAGGCAAGGCTGGCGTTGGCAAACAAGGCAACAATGATGCCCTGACCGATCAGGATAAGGCCAAGCTGCTCGATTACCTGCGCCGGGCGCACGGTGATGAGTCCAAGACCAAAATCACCCTGACCCGCAAGCAGACTTCTGAAATCAAGGCGACTGATGCCCATGGCCGCGCCCGTACGGTGCAGGTCGAGGTACGCAAAAAGCGTGTGCTGATGAAACGCGAGCCCGGTGCTGATCAGGTATCTGAATTGCCGGTCGAGCATTTCCCCGAGGAATCTGTAGCTGAGATTGAGCGCGTCGTGGAAGTCGAAGCTGCGCCAGTGATCGAAGAGATTCCTGTAGTCGAAGCACCGGTTGTGGTTGAGGCACCGGTTGTGGTCGAAGCGCCACCTGTCGTCGTTGTCGAGTTGCCGGTTGAGGTGCCAGTTGAGGTGCCAGTTGAGGTGCCAGTCGAAGTTCCTCCTGAGCCCCCGGTTGCTGAACCTGTCAAAACTGCAGTGCCGGTAACCGGTGAGCGTCAGTTCCGTGATGATCATGATCGTCGTCACCACGAGTTACTGGCCCGTCAGGCCCGCGAAATGCGCGAGAAACAAGAGCGCGAAGCCAATGTGATACGCCAGCGTCGCGAAGCCGAAGCGGCGGCAGTTGCTGCGCAGGCTGCAGAGGTGGCAAAGCAGCAGGCTGCGGCGCAGGTTAAAACTCAGGCGCCTGCGCCGGCTGCAGAAAAGGGCACCCTGCACAAAAAAGCAGATGCACCTGGCAAGGATGCAAAGAAGGGTGGCGGTAACGCCCGTGCTGATGACGGCAAGAAAAAGCCTGGCATCAAAACACGTTCATCAGACACAGGTAACGCTTGGAAAACTGGGCGACAGGGTCACAAGAAGCACGGCAATAGCAGCAAATCGGATGATGGTCAGGGCAGCTTCCAGGCGCCGACCGAGCCGATGGTGCGCGAAGTGCATGTGCCGGAAACCATTTCAGTCACCGATCTGGCGCACAAGATGGCCGTCAAGGCGATCGAAGTCATCAAGGCGATGATGAAAATGGGTTCGATGGTCACCATCAACCAGGTGCTGGACCAGGAAACGGCCATGATTGTGGTCGAAGAAATGGGCCACACACCGGTTGCTGCCAAGCTCGATGATCCGGACGCCTTCCTTGAGGTGACTCAAGGTGGCGAGCATAAGGACATTCCGTTCGTGTCGCGTGCGCCAGTCGTTACCGTTATGGGCCACGTCGACCACGGCAAGACTTCTTTGCTTGACTACATTCGTCGTGCCAAAGTGGCCGCCGGTGAAGCCGGTGGTATTACCCAGCACATTGGTGCCTACCACGTCGAAACAGATCGTGGCATGGTGACCTTCCTTGATACCCCGGGTCACGAAGCCTTTACCGCGATGCGAGCACGTGGTGCCAAGGCAACCGACATCGTTATTCTGGTTGTCGCAGCCGACGACGGTGTGATGCCGCAGACGAAAGAAGCGATTCACCATGCCAAGGCGGCTGGTGTCCCCTTGGTGGTTGCGGTCAATAAAATGGATAAACCGGATGCCAATATGGATCGGGTTACTCAGGAATTGGTTGCCGAAGGTGTCATTCCTGAACAGTACGGCGGCGATTCTCCCTTTATCGGGGTTTCCGCGAAAAAGGGTACGGGTATCGATGAGTTGCTTGAGCAATTGCTGCTTCAGGCCGAAATTCTCGAATTGAAGGCGCAAGTCAATGCACCGGCCAAGGGTTTGATCATCGAAGCACGTCTCGACAAGGGCCGTGGTGCAGTGGCAACCATGCTGGTTCAGTCCGGTACCTTGCGCCGTGGCGACATTATTTTGGCTGGCCAGGTTTCTGGCCGCGTTCGTGCCATGCTGGATGAAAATGGCAAGCCGATTGATGAGGCGGGTCCATCCATTCCGGTTGAAATTCTCGGCTTGTCTGATGTGCCGGCTGCTGGCGAAGAGGCTATTGTGCTTGCCGATGACAAGAAGGCACGCGAAATCGCGCTATTCCGTCAAGGCAAGTTCCGTGATGTCAAGCTGGCCAAGCAGCAAGCCGCCAAGCTCGAAAACATGTTCCAGCAGATGGAAGAGGGCGATGTCAAAACCCTGGCGCTCATCGTCAAGGCCGACGTTCAAGGCTCCCAGGAGGCTCTGGTCCAGACGCTGTCCAAGCTGGCCAACGAAGAAGTCCGGGTCAACGTTATCCACGGTGCTGTTGGTGCAATCAGCGAGTCCGACGTCAATTTGGCGCAGGCTTCTGGCGCTGTCATCATCGGCTTCAATACGCGTGCCGATGCTGGTTCACGCAAACTGGCTGAAACTTTCGGTGTTGATATCCGTTACTACAATGTGATTTACGACGCGGTTGATGAAGTCAAGGCAGCCCTTTCAGGCATGTTGTCGCCTGAGAAGCGTGAGCAAGTGACTGGTATGGTTGAAATTCGCCAAGTCTTCCACAATTCGAAGGTGGGCGCGATTGCCGGTTGTTACATGCTGGAAGGTGTTATCAAACGTGCCTCGCGTGTTCGCCTGTTGCGCAACCATGTCGTCATGTGGGAAGGTGAACTTGACTCGCTCAAGCGCTTCAAGGATGACGTCAAGGAAGTTCGCAACAACTTCGAATTCGGTATGTCGCTCAAGAACAACAATGACATCCAGGAAGGCGATCAACTTGAAGTTTACGAAATCCAGGAAGTGGCTCGCACGCTGTAATGAAGAAAAAAGGTTTTCAGCGTAGTGATCGGGTCGCGGAGCAAATACGCCGCGACATCGCCGATTTGATCCGTAGCGAGTTGAAAGATCCGCGTGTTGGCATGATCAGTCTGACGGCTGTTGAATTGACGCCTGATTATGCCCACGCCAAGATTTTTTTTACGACCCTGCAATCTGAGCATCTGGAAGAAATTCAGACAGGTTTGAAGCGGGCATCCGGCTTTTTGCGCCGTGAATTGGGTCGTCGCATTCATATCCACACCCTGCCCGAGTTGCATTTTGTCTACGACAATTCGTTAGAGCATGGTGCCATCATGTCGCAACTGATCAACCAGGCAAATGCCCTGAGCGATCTGACGCCAGAAGACTAAGCACGCAATGCAAGTCAAAAAGACCTGGAAGCAGGTCGATGGCGTTCTGTTGCTCGACAAACCCATTGGTTTGACTTCGAACGATGCCTTGCAAAAGGCGCGTCGTCTGTTTTCAGCGGCGAAGGGCGGCCATACCGGTACCCTTGATCCGATGGCAACCGGCTTGTTGCCGCTGTGTTTTGGTGAGGCCACCAAGTTTTCAGCCGATCTGCTGAATGCCGATAAAACCTATGAAGCGCTGGTTAAATTTGGTGTGACGACCGACTCCGGTGATGCTGAAGGTAATGTCATTGCAACCGCTACGGTCAACGTCGAAAAAGACGATATTTTTCGTGTCCTGCCGCAATTCACCGGCGATATTCTCCAGACGCCCCCCATGCACTCGGCGCTCAAACGCGATGGACGCCCGCTCTACGAGCTGGCGCGCCAGGGGATTGTGGTCGAGCGAGAGGCGCGGGCGGTAACGATACATGCCATCGACTTTCTGGATTTCTCCGGTGACGTCCTGAGTATTCGTGTTGCATGCAGCAAAGGTACCTACATTCGTGTATTGGCTTCAGATATCGGCAATGCATTAGGTTGTGGCGCGCATTTGATTGGTTTGCGCCGTACCGAAGTCGCTGACCTGAACTTGGCTAATACCGTGACCCTGGCAGAGCTTGAAGCGCTTGACGAAAGCCAGCGTCTGGAGCGCCTGCAGCCGGTCGATGCCTTGTTGCTCAGCTTGCCTATTTTGGCGGTTGAGGGCGAAGCTTCCGAGCGTTTCCGGCATGGTAATCCGATTGATTTGTCAGAGGCGGTTAGCGGCAAAATTCGGGTTTATGCCGAAGAGCGCCTGATTGGCGTTGGTGAGCCAGGCTCGGATGGTCGTCTCTGGCCAAAACGGCTGGTGCAATTAGCGCTTTAAGCAGTTATAATCTTGAACTTTCCGTCGCCAACGGAAGAAAAAATATTTTAACTTGGCGCTGGCTCTATCAAACTGGGGCTGCGCTTTTATTATGAAAGAGAGTTTGAGATGGCATTTACAGCCGAAGTTAAAGCCGGCGTCGTCGCCGATTTCCAGCGCGCCAAGGGCGATACCGGTTCTCCGGAAGTTCAGGTTGCTCTGTTGACCGCCCGTATCAACGACCTGACCCCGCACTTTAAAGAGCACAAGAAGGATCACCACTCACGTCGTGGCCTGTTGCGCATGGTTAACCAGCGTCGTAAATTGCTGGATTACCTCAAAGGTAAGAATGTAGATGCTTACCGCACCCTGATTACCCGCCTTGGTCTGCGGAAGTAATTTAGACCAAAGCCCCCGAAAGAGCGGCCCGGATAATTCCCGGCCGCTTTTTTCATTTTGTTGTTGTGTTGTGTGTTGAAGCTAAATTGTTGAGTGTGAAAGGGAATTATGTTTAACGTCGTTAAAAAATCATTTGCCTACGGTGCGCATACCGTCACCATTGAAACCGGCGAAGTTGCTCGTCAAGCCGGTGGTGCTGTTCTGGTCTCGATGGAAGAGACTGTTGTTCTGGTTACCGTGGTTGCTGCAAAAAGCGCCAAGCCGGGCCAGGATTTCTTTCCGCTGACCGTTGATTATCAGGAAAAAACCTACGCCGCTGGCCGTATCCCCGGCGGTTTCTTCAAGCGCGAAGGCCGTCCTTCCGAAAAAGAAACGCTGACCTGCCGTTTGATCGACCGTCCGATTCGCCCGCTGTTCCCGGATGGTTTCTACAATGAAGTTCAGGTCATCGCGACCGTCATGTCGCTCAATCCGGAAATCGATTCCGATATTCCAGCTTTGATCGGTGCTTCTGCTGCCCTGGCTATCTCCGGCGTGCCGTTCAATGGCCCGATCGGTGCTGCCCGCGTTGGTTACATTGATGGCCAATACGTGCTCTGCCCGACGCTCAGCCAGCTCAAAACCAGCCAGCTTGATCTGGTTGTTGCCGGTACCGATACGGCTGTCCTGATGGTTGAATCTGAAGCTCAGCAACTGTCCGAAGAAATCATGCTCGGCGCCGTGGTTTTCGGTCATACCGAATCCCTGAAGGCGATCAACGCGATCAACGAGCTGGTTGAAGAAGCCGGCAAGCCGGAATGGGATTGGCAAGCTGCACCGAAGGACGAGGCGCTGGTTGCCCGTATCGCAGAACTGGCCAATGCCAAGCTCGAAGAGGCCTATAACATCACCGTCAAGCAGACCCGCAGCCAGGCCGTCAAGGTCATCCGTGCTGAAGTGATTGCCGCCCTGTGTGCCGGTGAAGGCGCGCCTGACGAAAACACTGTTGGCAACCTGTTCCACGAACTCGAAGCCAGCATCGTCCGTGGCCGTATCCTGTCGGGCGCACCGCGTATCGACGGTCGTGATACCCGCACCGTGCGTGCCATTACCATGCGTTCCGGCGTTCTGCCGCGCACCCACGGTTCGGCTCTGTTCACCCGTGGCGAAACCCAGGCGCTGGCTGTTGCCACGCTCGGTACCAATCGCGACGAGCAGATTATCGATGCGCTGGCCGGTGAATATCGTGACCGCTTCATGCTGCACTACAACATGCCCCCGTACGCTACTGGCGAATGTGGTCGTGTCGGTACGCCGAAGCGTCGCGAAATCGGTCACGGCCGTTTGGCCAAGCGCGCGCTGCTCGCCGTCTTGCCGAAGCCGGAAGATTTCTCCTACTCGATGCGTCTGGTTTCCGAAATCACCGAATCCAACGGTTCCTCCTCAATGGCGTCAGTTTGCGGCGGCTGTCTGGCCCTGTTGGATGCTGGCGTGCCGCTCACCGCGCACGTTGCCGGTATCGCCATGGGTTTGATCAAGGAAGGCAATCGTTTCGCCGTCCTGACCGACATCCTGGGTGATGAAGATCACCTCGGCGACATGGACTTCAAGGTTGCTGGTTCAACCGCTGGTATCACCGCGCTGCAGATGGACATCAAGATTCAGGGCATCACCAAGGAAATTATGCAGGTCGCTCTGGCGCAGGCCAAGGATGCCCGTTTGCACATTCTGAACCTGATGCAGGAATCTGCCGCCGGTCCGCGTCAAGAGATGTCTGCTTACGCACCGCGTCTGTACACCTTCAAGATCAATCCAGAAAAGATTCGTGACGTTATCGGCAAGGGCGGTGCAGTTATCCGCGCCCTGACCGAAGAAACCGGTACCACGATCGACATCCAGGACGACGGCACCATCACCATCGCTTCCAGCAGTGGTGAAGCCGCTGCCGCAGCCCGTGCTCGTATCGATGCGATTACGGCGGAAGTCGAGATCGGCAAGATCTACGAAGGTACCGTACTCAAGATTCTTGATTTCGGTGCAATCGTTTCCGTGCTGCCGGGCAAGGATGGCCTGCTGCATATCTCCCAGATCGCTCAGGAGCGTGTTGCCAAGGTCGAGGATTACCTCAAGGAAGGCCAGGTTGTTCGCGTCAAGGTTCTCGAGACCGACGACCGCGGCCGCGTCAAGCTGTCAATGAAGGCTGTGGCTGCAGAAGAGGGCGCTGCTGCTCCCGCTGCCGTTCAACCGGAGTAACTTGTAGCAGTGCTTCCAGCGCAAGCAGGAAGCACTCGGCAACAAATGCAAAGGGCACCGTGAGGTGCCCTTTAATTTTTTTACGCTATTTTCAGCGTTGACCGTAACAGATTGCTGGCGAGTTACTTCGCCATCTGCCGTTCCTTCATTTCGTCCAGCGTCTTGCAGTCAATGCAGAGCGTGGCCGTTGGACGCGCCTCAAGGCGCTTGATGCCGATTTCAACGCCGCATTTGGCGCAGAAACCGTAGTCACCTTCATCGATGCTGTTCAGTGTCTCGTCGATCTTCTTGATCAGCTTGCGTTCGCGGTCGCGGTTACGCAATTCAATGGCGATATCGGTTTCCTGGCTGGCCCGATCATTCGGGTCGGCAAAAACCGTCGCCTCATCCTGCATGGTGTGAACCGTGCGGTCGATATCTTCGCTCAACTCCTTTTTGAGCGTCTCAAGAATCTTGCGGAAATGCGCGAGTTGTT
>ERZ724510.1255-NODE-1255-length-14258-cov-4.111807_pt1 | contig 14258 bp, 6 predicted proteins | sample MGYA00376043_ERZ724510 | MGnify/ENA primary metagenome ERZ724510 (study PRJEB28724, sample SAMN07190888) | wastewater metagenome | isolation source: influent of sewage treatment plant in Hong Hong | place: USA: Christiansburg, Virginia | collected 2016-03-01 ... | reverse complement strand
GACAGCCAGCGCCAACGCGACGTTGGAAGACAGCAGATAGACGATGAACTTCTGGATGTTGTGATAGATGGCCCGTCCTTCGCGGATACCGGAAACGATGGTGGAGAAGTTATCATCGGTGATGATAACGCCTGCGGCCTGCCTTGCTACCTCTGTGCCGCCTCGACCCATCGCCACGCCGACGTGAGCCTCGTGAAGCGCCGGGGCGTCGTTTACACCATCCCCGGTCATTGCGACGACGTGCCCACTCCGCTGAAAGGCGCGCACGATGCGCAGCTTCTGCTCGGCGGTGGTGCGTGCGAAGACGCGGACGCGGTCGCAGCGCTCCCGCAGCTCGTCGTCCGTCAGGTGAGAAAGTTCGGTTCCCGAAAGGATTTCCTCGCCGACTCGGAGAAGCCCGATTTCACGAGCGATGGCCGCTGCGGTCTTCGGGTGATCGCCGGTGATCATGACAACTGCGACACCCGCGCGGTGACACGCCGCGATTGCCTCGGTTACACCCTCGCGCGGTGGATCGAGCATGCCGATGAGCCCGAGGAACCTGAGACCTGACTCTTCGATGGTGTCGCAAGTCTGCCTCTTGTCGGCGAGCGCGAGGACACGCAGGGCGCTCTCGCTCATCCGATCGACCTCGGCCAAGATCGACGCTCGATCGGTTTCGGTCATTGGGCGCTCACCATTCGCGTTGAGCAGGGTCGTGCAGCAAGGAAGAACCGTCTCAGCGCTGCCTTTTAGATGCACCAAGCGGCTGCCATCGGAGTCACGCACGAGGACGGCCATGCGCTTGCGCTCTGAGTCAAACGGAATCTCCGCAAGTCGCAGGTGCTCGGTGCGTAAGCGATCTGGATCAAGGCCAGATTGCGCGGCTGCCGTCAGGAGCGCACCCTCCGTCGGGTCGCCTTGTAGCGTCTTCGCACCGGTCTTCGGGTCAGGAGTGAACCGAGCATCGTTGCATAGGGTCGCCGTGAGCAGCAGCTCGTGCACCGTGGCAGACGAAGCAGCGCCGACCTCATGACGTGCGCCATTTGCATAGAGGACCCGCACCGTCATTCGGTTCTGCGTCAGTGTTCCGGTTTTGTCGGAGCAGATCACGCTCGTTGCTCCCAGTGCCTCGACCGCAGGTTGGCGGCGGACGATGACGCCGAACTTGGCCATCCGCTGTGTGCCAAGTGCGAGCGCGATAGACGTAATGGCCGGCAGCCCTTCGGGGATGAGCGCCACTGCGAAGCTCACGGCCTCAAGAAGTGCGCCGCTCCAGGTGTCGCCGCCTTTGGTGATGCCCCAGCCGAACAGCAGCGCGCTCACGATCACACAGACCCACAGGACACGGCGGCCAAAGATGCGCAGGGTCGCTTCGAGTGGGGTCTCTTCGGACTTGCTGTGGCCCAGCGCTTTCGCGATGCGGCCCAGCTCTGTCTGCGCGCCGGTCGCGACGACTAGCGCTTGTCCCTTCCCATGAACCACGAGCGTGCCGAGGTAGGCCATCGTGACACGCTCGGCGAGCGGCGCATCCGGGGCGAGCGCGCCGCTCGCGTCCTTGTCCACGGGGGCACTCTCTCCAGTAAGGGCTGACTCATCGACGCGGAGATTCGTGGCCGCGAGGAGTCGCACGTCTGCTGGCACGGCATCGCCAACATCCAACGTGATGACATCACCAGCGACCAGCATCACCGCAGGCATTTCTGTGAGAACACCGGCACGCAGTACGCGAGCATGGGGCACCGACATGTTGCTCAGCGCGCGCAGAGCAGACTCGGCCCTTCGCTCCTGAAAGAAACCGAGCAGTGCATTTAGCAAGACGATGAGGAGGATGGCGAGCGCGTCACCAAATCGCATGAGGATCGAGCCGCTACGCTCGATCGCGCCGATGCTAGTGGCGACTGTCGCCGCCGCGATGAGGACAAGGACCAGCGGGCTCTGAAGCTGGCGCAGGAAGCGCCGGACCTCGCTCTCTCGCGGGGGCTCGGGCAGACGGTTTTCGCCGAAGCGACTCCTTCGGATGAGCACTTCTGCCTCGGAAAGTCCCGTGGCCGGATCGACGCCCAGCGATTCTCGCAGGGAAGCGATTGTGATGGCATGAGCGTCGGACAGAAGCTCCTTGTCCTTGAGCCTGCGAGTCTGGTCAGGGCTCATGACTTGATCTCCCGAAGTTGGAAGCTGCGCCACACCACGTAGACGGCAGGCACCACGAACAGGGTCAAGATCGTCAGCGACACGAGCCCCCCCCACATCGGGGCGGCGATCCGCTTGGCGACATCGGAGCCCACACCGGTGTCTACCAGGATTGGGAGCAGGCCGAACACGTTCGACAGGACGGTCATCAGCAGCGGACGCACGCGCTTCGAGCCAGCCTCCAGCGAACGGTCCAGGAGATCACCGAGGGTTCTGAGGGTTCCCTTTTGACGGCCCTCGCTCCACTCGTCATCGAGATAGACGACCATGACGCTGGCCGTCTCTGCCGCGACTCCCAGAAGCGCGATCATGCCGACCCAGACCGCGATGGATGTGTTGAAGTGGGCAATCCATAGCGTCCAGATCGCGCCGACTGCGGAAAAGGGCACGCCCGTCATGACAATGAGCGCCTGGGCTGCGCCCTTGAAGTTGACGAACAGAATCAGAAACACGATTGCGATGGTGAGCGGCAGGAGCCAAGCCATGCGCGCCCGCACACGCTCGAGGAGTTCGTACTGTCCTGTCCACTTGAGGAAGTAGCCGGGCGGCAGCTTGACTTCATGTGCTACCAGCTTTTTGGCCGCGCTGACGTAGCCACCGACATCACTCGTGTCGATATCGACGTAGATCCAGCCCGTGAGCGATCCCATCTCGCTCTTGATCATCGGCGGTCCCATGACCGTCTCAACGCGGGCCAGCTGACCGAGCGGCACGAACGACGCAAGTTGGCCCTTGCCTGGGTTCGGACGCACTGATCTGCCCATCCCAGCACCAGCCATCGTAGCCCCTCCCATCTCCGCATCGCCTGCGGTTGCTATGCCGCCACTCATTCCACCGGCTGCTCCCATCGGCATCGCTGCTGGCGTCGGACTGCTGCCGCTCATGCCAGACGGCGTACCACCTGGACTAACGGGCAAGGGACGCGGCGAGAGCGGCGCAATCGGTACCAGAACGTCGCGGATCGCTTCGATGTTGTCGCGCAGCTCGCGCGGATATCGGACGTTGATGAGGTAGCGCTCGCGGCCTTCATAGGTGGTCGAAACATCCATGCCACCGATGGTGCTTTCCACGACATCAAGAACCTGTCGCACGGTCAGGCCGTATCGTGCGATGGCTTCACGGTTCGGCGTGACATCCAAGAAGAACCCGCCGACCTCGCGCTCGGCATACACGCTCCGTGTATGGAGCAACCCGCGCAGCGTTCGCTCGAGCTGATTGTTGATCTCAACGATGACCTTCAGATCGGGGCCGAAGACCTTGATCCCGATTGGCGTGCGGATGCCGGTCGAGAGCATGTCGATACGTGCTTTGATCGGCATGGTCCAAGCCCCCTGAACGCCGGGTAGCTTTGTCCGTTCATCAAGCTCGGCTACCAGGCGTTCCACCGTCTTTCCGCCACTTGTCGCGAGGTTTCAGATGCACGATCGTCTCGAACATCGACAGAGGCGCGGGATCGAGCGCAGTCTCTGCACGACCCGTCTTGCCAAAGACCAGCTCGACCTCGGGCACCTGCCGTATCTGCTGGTCTTGCCACTCCAACAGACGCTTCGCCTCGGTGACCGAGATGCCGGGAACGGTGATGGGCATGTAGAGCAGGTCTTCCTCGTAGAGTGGAGGCATGAACTCGGAACCGAGACGCAGGAACGGATAGGCGGTCGCTGCGGTGATAACGACGACGAGCGCGATGACGAGCCACCTCCCGCGCAGGCAGGCACGCAACATGGGACGATATGCGGCGATGCAGAAGCGATTGATCGGGTTGCGTTCTTCTGGCCGAATCTTGCCCTTGAGAAACATCACCATCAGCGCTGGAACCAGCGTCACGGCAAAGACCGATGCGAAGGCCATGGAGAACGTCTTCGCAAACGCCAGGGGCCGGAAGAGACGTCCTTCCTCGCCTTGAAGGGCGAACACGGGAAGGAATGCAATTGTCAGGACCAAGAGTGCGCCAAACATGGAAGGGCCAAGCTCACGCGCGGATGCGATGACTAGCGTGGTGCGGTCGACCTTTTCTCCGGTGGACTCCGCTTCGGCAATCTTCTTGTGCGCGTTTTCGACAAGCACGCAGGCCGAGTCAACCATGTCACCGAGCGCCAGAATCACACCAGCAAGCGACATGATGTTGACCGAGATGTCCAAGTAGTAGAACGCCACGAATGTTGCTGCCGTCGCGACAGGTAGCGCAATCGCCGCGACCATCGCCGAGCGGATGTGGAACAGAAAGACTGCGATCACCAAGACGACGACGGCGATGATTTGCAGCAGGTTGCTGGTGAGCGTCGCGACCGAATCCATGATCAGCCGACTGCGGTCATAGACCGGAACGACCTTGACGCCCTTCGGCAGCGACGACTGCACCTCGGCGAGCTTGGCCTTGACACGACTGATGACGTTGAGAGCGTTCTCGCCCGATCGCATGATGACGATTCCGCCAACCACCTCCCCCCTTCCGTCCAGCTCGACCAAGCCGCGCCGGATGTTCCCGCCGATGGTCACGTCCGCTACGTCGCGAATGTGGATAGGTGTCCCTCGTGAATCGGTCGTGACGACAGCCAGCTCGATATCTTGTTTGCTCATGACGTAGCCGCGACCACGTAGCGCATATTCGTGCTGCGCCATCTCAAGCACGCGACCTCCGACCTCGTCATTGGCACCGCGCACAGCGGCAGCGACCGCCCCTACCGACACGTTGCGTGCCTTCATCTTCACGGGATCGACCTGGATCTGATACTCCTTCTCGAACCCGCCGACGCTTGCCACCGCAGCGACGCCTTCAAGCCCCTGCAACCAATAGCGCAAGTACCAGTCTTGGAGCGCCCGCAGTTCCTGCAAGTTATGCATCCCGCTCTCGTCGACGAGCGCGTACTGGTAGACCCAGCCGATGCTGGTGGCATCGGGGCCGATCTGCGGCGTCACGCCGGGTGGCAGCTTATTTTGAATCTTCGCCAGATATTCGACGACGCGCGAACGAGCCCAGTACAGGTCCGTGCCGTCCTGAAAGATCACGTAGACGAAGGACATCCCGAACATCGTGAAGCCCCGGACGAGCTTGACGCGCGGGGCACCAAGGAACGTCGTGGTGATGGGATACGTCACTTGATCTTCGATGAGCGTCGGGCTGCGTCCCATCCATTCGGTGGCCACGATGACCTGGACATCCGAGAGGTCTGGCAGCGCATCGAGCTGCGAGCGCTGTGCGCTGACGATGCCCCAGACGGTGAGCGCAGCGGCGACGAGAAACACCATGAAGCGATGTCGTCCCGAGAAGTCGATGATCTGAGCGATGAGTCCGAGCTTCGGCTCGCTGGTAGTAGGCTCAGTGGACATGGCCGCCTCCTGGTGCGCTGGTCGCGCGCAGACGGCTTTCGGAATCGAGGAGGAACTGCGCTCCAGTGGCAACCTTCTCGCCGACCCGAAGTCCGAGATCGACGCGGTAGCGGTCGCCGATGAGCGGCCCGAGCGTGACCTCGCGCGGCTCTATGTGAACCAGTCCCTCTCCATGCACGACGAACACGATCGAGCGCGCCCCGGTACGGATGACCGCGCTCTCAGGCACCGACAGACCTCTGCCGAGACGTACCTCGATTGTCACCGTCACAAATGCCCCTGGAAGCAGACGCCCGCTCGGATTCGGGAGCATGAAGCGCACCTTGCGCGTCCGGCTCGCCTCGTCGATCGTTGGATAGAGGAATGAAATGGTTGCATCAAGCGGCGTCTCGCGCCCTTCGACCGCGAGCTGGGCCTTATCGCCAACATGTACGTAGGGAACATCCGTCTCGTACACGTCTGCCAACACCCAAACCGAAGAGAGATCGGAGAGGGTGTAAAGCTCTGCCGATGGCTCGACGTACATGCCCTGGAGCGCTTCCTTGGCCACGACAGTTCCGGAACGCGGCGCGAGGAGCGGAAACGTTCGGTTTACCTGGCGCGTCTTCTCGAGCCTCTCGATCTCCGCTTTTGGTACGTCCCACAGGGAAAGGCGGCGACGGGCAGCCGCAAGCAGCGGGTCGTGCCCAGACCGGGGGCCCGTCCCTTCTAAGACGGAGAGATATTCCAATTCGGCGGCGTAGATGTCCTGGCTGTAGATGGAACAGAGTGGCTCACCCTCGCGTACCTGGCGTCCGATGAAGTCGACAAACACGCGATCAATCCATGCACGCACCTTGACGTGTACGTGTGCGGTGCGTGTCTCATCGAGGACTACCGACCCGACCGTGCGGAGCGTCCGTGTGAACTCCCGCTCATCGACCAGGGCGGTCGAGAGGCGCAGCGCCGTCACCTGGGCTGGTTCCAACGTCAGCGGTGAGTAGCCAACCGGAGCCTGCATATGGTCCGCATGAGACTCGAGTGCCGTGGCGTGGAGTTCGTGCTCCCCAGCGTAGGATCGGGCGTTTGAGTCAGCCGTGGTCTCCCCGGTGCCTGCGAACGGCCAGCTCTTGCGTGCGTACTGAACGCCTGTCGCAGCGCCCACGATGGCGATCACTCCGAGGAGCGCGATCCACGTCTTTGCTATGGCGGTCATGGGTTTCCCTCCGCGTCGGTTGAAGCACCAATCGCTCGCCGCAGCCGCGCCCAAGCGAGCCCCAGGTTGACCTGTGCCATCACTTCATCCATTCGTGCTTCCAGTAGCTGGGTAAACGCCAGGAGCGAAGACGCCAGCGGCACTTGCCCGGCGGCATATCCGGCGAGCTGGCTCTGCGCCCCTTTTTGGCTCAGCGGTAGCACTTCCTGCTGAATGGCTCCGAGCCGTGCTTGCGCGGCGGATACAGACTCTCGGGCCGCCGCCGCTTCGCCGGTGATCATGACGGTCATCGCTTGCAAGTCCGCATCGGCCATCTGAACCATCGCGTGTGCCTCGGCGACACCAGCCCGTAAGCGCCCCCGCCACACGGGAAGGCTTAGACCGAACATCAGCATCCAGCCCGCGCCATCGGTCATGGTGTAAGCGGGACCGGTTCTCACAAAGCCCATCGGGAAGTACATCGAGCGCATGACGTCAACATCCGCCCGCGCTCGCTGCTGCTCAGCGCGCATCATCGAAAGCTCTGGACGACGACCAAGCGCAGCCTGCGTCAGCGCTGCTGCGGGAAGCGGGGGAGTCTGTGAAGGAACCGAAGCGAGCGGCGGAATCGGTGTCTCCTGGGGCAACGCCAGCGCCGCACGTAGCATCGCCTCCGCGCCACGAATCTCCGCATCAAGCGCTCGCCGCTCCGCACGCAACCGAGCCTGGGCGCTCTGCGCTTGCAGCACGTCGCCTTGAGCGGCTCGTCCCGACGAAAAACGCGCCATCGTCGCTGCCACAAGCTTCGCTGTTAGCGCGAGCTGTTCATCGAGAACTGCGGAGATTCGCCGTCGCTCATCGAGCATAAAGAAGGCACGGGCCGCGTCCTGTTCAACATCGAGCCCCGCCCGTGATACGAAGGCTCGCGTCCCAAGTGCCATCGCTTCGGCAGCTCGCCGCCTGTGGTGTAGCAAGCGAGAGAGCGGAAAGTCTTGCTGAAACTGTGCGCTGGCATCGGCTCCCTGACCCATGAACGGGATATGGTCGGCAGAGAGCATGATCATCGGGTCTGGTGGAGCGGCGACCTGGGCTGGACGGTTTTCGGCAGCTGTTGCTCGTGCTCGCGCCGATACGATTTCCGCTCGCCGCAGCCGTGCCAGCTGAGTCGACTGTTCTACCGACAGTGGCGACGGCAAGGTAACGGACTCCTGCGCATCTACCACGATGGGAAGAAGGAGCCACACCGCAAGCAGTGACCCCAAGCCAGCAAGCAGAGAGGTACATTTTTCCGTCGGATTCGCGGTCGAGCACAGACTCAACGCGCGGCAGCGTTGGTGCGGACCAAGTGTCCGTCGTGGCGACATCTTCCCCATGGGCAAACCTTCTTTCCAGCCTGTGGGCTGCAAGTGCGTGAAGGCCCTGCCCGAGCTGTCGAGAACGATAGCTACAACATGGGCAGACCTCATCCGTGAATTCGCAGCGCGAACTCAGGGCAGAGGTCTAGATTCGTAGGATGGTGCGCAGAGAGGGGGGAGGGCCGCGCCGGAAGGGATCGCCACGCGTCAAACGGCGTAGCTGCAAGGGAGCTGGCTCAGCAACACTCATGAGCGGAGGAGATACTGCCAGTAGCGCCACAACGATGCGGTCGCGTGACTGTGGATTTGCAACCTGGGGCAACTGTGCATCCACAACCGCCGGAGCGGTCAGCTTGCAGCAGTCGCCAACGTGCCACTCTGGCTGAGATTGTGCCAACCCTTGTTTTTCCGGTGGAGAACAAGGGTCTAGAGAACGTCCACCATCGGTACAAACATACACGGGCAGCGTAGGCACCAGACCATGGGCCAGCATGAAGATCGCGAATAGGAGGGCCACGAACCGCTGCACAGATCGAACCGTACTCCCCCGCCTTTGTCCTCTGCAAGTCGAAAGCTCGCTGCCGTCTACCGGGGGCATCACCTCAACGCGGCTCGCAAGCCGTTGAGGATGATGAGCACCTCGCTGCCTTCGTGACTGAGTACGGCTGAGAACATGCTCAGGTCTGCCGCGAACGTCCCGACGACCAGCCCCACAACGATAATCGCCGATAGGGTGATGTTCTGAACGATGATGCGCTGGCTGCGTCGGCCCAACTCAAACGCATAGCGCAGCTTCGAGAGGTCATCGGCCATCAGCGCCACATCCGCTGCGGCCAGCGCCGCGTCCGAGCAGCGCGTGCCCATCGCGATGCCGACCGTCGCCGCCGCCAGCGCTGGCGCATCGTTGATGCCGTCGCCGACCATGGCCACATCTCCGTACTTGGCGCGCAGCGCCTGGATCTGGGCAACCTTGTCCTGGGGCAGCAGCCCTGCGTAAAATTCCTCGATCCCGACCCGCGCAGCAATGGCGCGCGCGGTTCCCTGGTTATCTCCAGTCAACATGAGCACCTGCTGTACGCCCGCAGCTTTCAGCGAGCGAACCAACTCAGCAGACTCGGGCCGAATGGTGTCCGCGACGGATATGAGGCCGAACAGCTGCCGGTCCAACAGCACGGCGAGCACGGTCTGCCCTTGTTCTTGTGCAGTGAGGTGCCAAGTCGCTTCGGCGTCCTCCATGACCAAGCCCTCCGCCTGCGCCGCCGAAGGCTTGAGCACGGCCACCCACTTGCCCTCTACCTGCCCGCGGACTCCAGCTGCTGTGATGGCACGGAAGTCGGTAGCCGGAGGGATGCTCAAACCCCGCTTCCGCGCCGCCTGCGTGATGGCGGCAGCGAGCGGGTGCTCAGAGAAGTGCTCGACGGCTGCGGCCAGCCGTAACACGGCCTGCTCATCGCCGTTCGTAGCATGAACTGCCGTTACCTCGGGCCGACCGAAGGTTAAGGTACCCGTCTTGTCGAGGGCGACCGCGCGAACTCTTCCAAGCGCTTCCACCACGCTCCCTCCTTTGATGAGTACACCTCGCCGAGCCGCCGAGCCGATTGCCGCGACCAGTGTGACAGGCGTTGATACTGCCAGCGCGCAGGGTGAAGCGGCGACCAGGAAGCTAACCGCGCGTCGCAGCCACAGCATCGCATCGAGCCCGACAATCCAAGGGATTAGCGCAACGCCTATCGCTGAGAGCAGCACCACTGGGCTGTAGATTTGTCCGAACCGTTCCACGAAGAGCTGCGACTTCCCCTTCTGACGCTGGGCGCTCTCCACCAGATCGATGATCTTGCTGACCGTGTTGTCCTCGAACCGCTTGGTCGTCTCAATGACGAGGGCACCGTTGCCGTTTAGCGTGCCGGCGAATACGGTGGCACCCACCGCGCGCTCTACCGGCATCGACTCTCCTGTGATAGGGCTCTCATCGATCGCAGAGGCCCCATCGCGGACAATGCCGTCCACTGGAATCGATTCGCCGGGTCGCACCACAATCCGCTCGCCCACATTGACATCCTTCACGTCCACCTCCAGCTCGGTGCTTCCTCGCAGCACACGAGCCTTGGGCGGAACCAGATCCATCAGCGCCCGGATGGCATGGCGCGTTCGTTGGATGGTGAATCCTTCCAGTGCCTCGGTGATGGAATACAGGCAAGCGACCAGCGCTGCTTCGCGCCACTGGCCCAACGCAGCGGCAGCGATGATCGCGATTGTCATCAGCAGCTCAATGCCGACCGACCGCTCCTTCACCAGCTCGGACAGCGCCTCTCTGGCAAAGTAAAAGGCTCCGCTGGCGATGGCCGCCGCATAAAGCAGGTATTGGATCAGTGGCTTGACATCAAGCCAGCCCGCGACCAGCGCGAAGACAGCGAACGCCCACGCCAGGCTCGAAGCTCGGACGGCTGCGCTCCCCCATAGGGTCGGTCGCTCTTTCGGTATCTCTTTGTGACAATCATCTGCGCAGGCCATCTCAGTCTCCCTGGTGAAGCGGCTTGGGATTGGGGGTGACGGGCCGCTGTATGAGCCCGTAGAGCGTCGGAAAGAGCAGCAGGGTCAACGCGGTGGCGCTGAGCAGGCCGCCGATGACTACGGTTGCCAACGGGCGCTGGACTTCGCTGCCGGGGGCTTGCGACAGAGCCATGGGAACGAAGCCGAGCGACGCGACCAAGGCGGTCATCAGGACGGGGCGAAGCCGTAGCTCCGCAGCTCGCACGATGGCTTCGACGGGGCTTATTCCCTCGGACTCCATGCGTCGGCTGAACGTCACCAGCACCAGTCCGTTGAGGACCGAGACGCCGAACAGAGCGATGAAGCCCACGCCTGCGGAGATACTGAAGGGAATCTGCCGTGCCCACAGAGCGACCACGCCGCCGATGATCGAGAACGGAATGTTCATGAAGATGAGCAGCGCCGGACCGAACGCACCGAACGCCAGCCACAACAAGAACAGAATCAGTCCCAGCGCCAGCGGAACCACGAGCATGAGCCGCGCCTTCGCCTCAAGGAAGTGCTCAAACTGACCGCCCCACTCGATGTGATAACCGGGATGTAGTCGCACGGCTGTGCCAACCTGGGCCTGGGCATCGCGCACGGTCGATAACAGATCACGTCCACGAACGTTGAACTCGACAACGTAGCGACGGGACAAACGCTCGCGATTGACCTGAACCGGCCCCGTTTCAATCCGAATGTCAGCCACATCACCCAGCGGCACCACCTGTCCGCTCTTGGACTTCAGCGGCAGCGCGGCCAGCTCATCCGTGGTGCCATCAAAGCTCGTTGCCACACGCACCATGAGATCAAAGCGCCGCTCTCCCTCGAACACGACGCCGCTCGGATAACCGACGGCAATCGTCTCCGTAATCTGGTTGAGGTCGGACAGCGTAAGTCCGTAGCGTGCCAGTCGCTCGCGATCGGGATCGATCCGCAGGTAGGCAAGCCCGGCTCCTTGCTCGGCGCGCACATCGACTGCTCCAGGCACTTTGGAGATCACCTGGACGAGCTTTTGGGCAGTCGTTTGCAGAATCTCTAGATCGGGGCCGTACAAGATCGCGGCAACGTCGGAGCGCACGCCGGCAAGTAGCTCGTTCGAGCGCATCTGAATGGGTTGCGAGATGGCCGTCGCCACTTCGGGAACCTCCTCCGCCAGACGAGCAGAGGCTTCCTGCGCGAGCTTTTCCTTGGTCATTCCTTTTCGCCACGCCGAGCGGTCGTGCAGCAAGACGTAGACATCGCTCTGTTCGATGCCCATGGGATCGGTTGCGACTTCGGGGGCGCCGATGCGGCCAACCACGCTTTGGATCTCGGGCAGACCACGCAGGGCTTTTTGTACGCGGGCCTCTAGTGCAATCGACTCACTGAGCGCAACACCCGGTAGACGCCGCACCTCGACGAGTAAGTCTCCTTCGTCGAGCTGGGGCACAAACTCCGCGCCCAGACGAAAAAACAGGCCGACTGCGACCGAAAGTAGCGCGACGCCAAGCGAGATCGTGACCCAGCGCCGTCGTAGCGCTCGTGCAAGCAGCGGCACATAGAACGCATGCACCTTGCGGACAATCCACGTCTCGTGCTCGTGCTCGCGGTCCTTCAGGAAGTAGCTGGCCAGAACTGGAACGAAGGTCAGCGTCAGGACGAACGCTCCCATCAGCGCGAACAGCACCGTGAGCGCCATCGGGTGAAACAGCTTTCCCTCAATTCCCGACAGCGCGAGGATGGGCAGATACACGATCGCGATGATGGCTTCGCCAAAGATCGTTGCACCGCGCACTTCCATCGTGGCTTCTTCGACAACCTGCAAGCGCTCGGTGGGAGACAGCGGCTTGCCTGCCTGCCTGCGCGCTTCGCCGAGCCGCCGCACGGCATTTTCGATGATGATGACCGCACCGTCCACCATCAGGCCGAAATCAATCGCGCCCAGGCTCATGAGGTTTCCCGATGCGCCTCGCGCCTGCATGACGATGATGGCGAAGAGGAGCGACAGCGGGATCGTCGTGGCCACGATGAGCCCCGCGCGAACATCTCCGAGGAGGAGAAGCAACACCAGAATGACCAGCGCGGCCCCTTCGAGCAGGTTGCGCTCGACCGTCCCAATCGTGCGACTGACCAGGGCCGCGCGGTCATAAAAAGGTTCGACGCGCATTCCAGAAGGCATGCTGGCCGTGATCTGCTTGAGCTTGTCCTTCACGGCTTCGGTCACAACGCGAGAGTTTTCGCCCATCAGCATCATGGCGACGCCGACCACGACCTCGCCTTCGCCGTTCATCGACGCGGCGCTGCGACGGAGCTTGGCACCAAAGCGCACTTCGCCAATCTGCGCGACCGTGATGGGAACGCCGTCCTTGGTTGCGCCGATCACAACCGTTTGGAGGTCTTCGAGGCTTCGCACCAGACCGCGCGTACCGATGACGTACTGCTCGCGATTGCGCTCGAGGTAGCCGCCGCCGGCATTGCCGCTCGACTGCTCGATGGCCTCGATGACCTCGCGTACCGAGAGCCCCGTGGCTTGCAAGCGCTGCGGATCGATGACGACTTGGTACTCCTTGTTTTCGCCACCGAAGCTATTGACCTCGACGACGCCGGGCACCATGCGCAGCTGCGGCGCAATGTACCAGTCCAGTGTCTCTTCCAGCGCCATCAGCGAGTGTCCTTCGCCGCGAACCACGAACTGATAAATCTCGCCAAGTCCGGTGCTGATTGGACCCATCTCGGGCTTGCCGTAGCGCACGGGCACGGCGGCTTCGGCTTCCCGCATGCGCTCGCCGACCATCTGGCGCGCAAAGTAGATGTTGGTGTCATCGGCGAACACCACCGTGACGACCGACAGGCCGTATCTCGAAATCGAGCGAATCTCGGTGACTTTGGGCATTCCAGCCATGGCCCGCTCAACGGGAATCGACACGTACTGCTCGACCTCGACGGGTGAGAGAGCTGGAGCTGAGGTGATGACCTGAACCTGGATGTTGGTGACATCGGGCACCGCATCGATCGGTAGATCTCTGGCCGCGCGCACGCCAAACAGGATGAGTAGCAGCGTCGCGACGAGTACGATCGGACGGTTCTGTAGGGACCAATGAACGATCGCGGAGAGAAGTCGCATGTCAGTCCTCCTCACCGAAGGTGTTTTTCAGAAAGACGCTCTTGAGTGAAAAGGCCCCCTGCACCACTACTTGCTCGCCGACCCGCAAGCCGCTGATGACCTCGACCTGACCAGCGGCAGAACGTCCGAGTTTGAGGGGATGGATCTCAAAGTGGCCGTCGGGCTGGCGCACGAAGGCCACATCGTCCTGCGCAACCCGAACCACTGCATCCAGTGGAACAACAAGCTGGGACCGTTGCGGGGCGACGTCGGGCACTGTGACCCGCGCTTTGCCAAACAGACCTACCTTGAGTAGCTCGTTGCGGTTCTGGATTGCGATGCGCGCTACGACGGTGCGCGCCAGCGGATCAAGCTGCTGGCCGATGCGCTCGACCGTGCCTTGGAACACTTCACCGGGGTAGGCGTTGAGGCGCACATCCGCTTTCGCCCCGACCTGAATCCGCGCCAGGTGCTTCTCGAACAGTCGCCCGACAAAGTACGCGGTCTGTAGGTCTGCCAAGTCTGCAAACAGGTGTCCGACCTCGACGGTCTGACCTTGAATCGCGTTCCGTTGCAGGATCGCGCCCGCAATCGGAGCGCGAACCTCCAAACG
>ERZ724510.1250-NODE-1250-length-14298-cov-3.861616_pt1 | contig 14298 bp, 14 predicted proteins | sample MGYA00376043_ERZ724510 | MGnify/ENA primary metagenome ERZ724510 (study PRJEB28724, sample SAMN07190888) | wastewater metagenome | isolation source: influent of sewage treatment plant in Hong Hong | place: USA: Christiansburg, Virginia | collected 2016-03-01 ... | reverse complement strand
CCCTCGGCCACGGCCTCGTTGGGGGTGGACGGCACGATGCGGCGAATGTCATACGCCTTGAAGATAGAAGCTGCCAGTTGCATGAAAGAGTCCCTAGGGTTGGAGTCGATTGAACTGCGCCGCATTGTAGGCGGCACGACTGCGGATTTACCCTAGCGGCAGGCCCCAGCACGCGGTTTTGAGCCTGTACCATGAGGCATCCCAAGGACTGCGCCATGAAACTCCCCGACTCACTGGTTTATGACCACATCACCACGCCGCTGGGCACCATGCTGCTGGCCGCATCCACGCAAGGCTTGGCCGGGGCTTGGTTCACCCAAGGGCAACGCGACACGCCCGACGCAGCCACCATCGCACGCTGGACGCAGCAACCCACCCACCCCGTGCTGCAACAAGCCGCATCCGAGTTGGCCGACTACTTTGCGGGGCAGCGCACGCACTTTGAGCTGCCGCTGGACTTGCGCTGGGGCACGGTGTTTCAGCAATCGGTTTGGCAAGCGCTGCGTGACGTGGCGCACGGAACCACCCTCAGTTACGGCGATGTGGCACGTCGCATGGGCCGCCCTACCGCCGTGCGCGGCGTGGGCGGCGCGGTGGGCCGCAACCCCATCAGCATCATCGTGCCCTGCCATCGGGTGCTGGGGGCTGATGGCTCGCTGACCGGCTACTCGGGCGGGCTGGAGCGCAAAACTGCGCTGCTGACACTGGAAGGCGTGCTGTGAGTTCCAGCCCCAGTATCGAGCGACCGTGGCTGCTGGAGTTCTTGCTCTTGGCCGCGATTTGGGGCTCGTCTTTTTTGTTCATGCGACTGGCGACCGTCGAATTTGGTGCATTGCCCACGGCGGCGCTGCGGGTGACCATTGCCTCGGTTTTTTTGCTGCCGCTGCTGTGGATGCGTGGGCTGGTGCCGCAACTGCGCCAGCACTGGAAGCCGGTGTTTGTGGTGGGTGTTTTGAATTCAGGCATTCCGTTTGCCTGCTATTCGTTCGCGCTGCTGCACATCACCACGGGCTTGTCGTCGATCTTGAACGCCACCGTGCCCTTGTTTGGTGCGCTGGTGGCGTGGGCATGGTTGCGTGACCGCCCCAGCAACTGGCGCGTGTTGGGTTTGGTGATTGGCTTTGCGGGCGTGGCGCTGTTGGCCTCAGGGAAAGCGGGATTCAAAGCCGGTGCAGCAGACGGCGCAGCGCAAGGCTTCGGTGCTTGGCTGCCGGTGTTGGCGATGGGTGCTTGCTTGGTGGCGACGCTGTGCTACGGCATTGCCGCCAGCTTCACGCGGCGCTACTTGGCCGGTTTGCCGCCGTTGCTAACGGCCACCGGCAGCCAAATCGGGGCGGCCTTGGGCTTGGCGCTGCCTGCCGCGCTGTGTTGGCCTGCGCAAAACCCCAGCAGCACGGCGTGGCTGGCGTTGCTGGCGGCTGGAGTCGTGTGTACCGGCATCGCCTACATCCTCTACTTTCGCTTGATTGACAGCACCGGCCCAGCTCGCGCCTTGACCGTCACCTTTGTGGTGCCGGTGTTCGCACTGGGCTACGGCGTGATGTTTTTGGGCGAACACATCACCGCGTGGATGATTGGCTGCGGCGTGGTGATCTTGCTGGGCACCGCCTTGTCCACCGGGTTGCTCAAACCCCGACCCACAAGCTGAGCGAGGCTGAGCAACGACAAGGTTTTGCGGCCTCAGTGCTGCAAGATCTTGTTCAAGAAGTCCTTGGTGCGCGGCTGGCGGTTGTGCGGGTGGCTGAAAAACTCCTCTTTGGAGCAGTCTTCCAAGATGCGCCCGCCCACGTCAATGAAGATCACCCGGCTGGCCACCTTGCGGGCAAAGCCCATTTCGTGGGTGACGACCATCATGGTCATGCCTTCTTTGGCCAGCGTGACCATCACGTCCAGCACTTCGCCGACCATTTCGGGGTCGAGGGCGGAGGTGGGTTCGTCAAACAGCATGACGATGGGATCCATGCTCAGCGCCCGAGCAATCGCCACGCGCTGCTGCTGGCCGCCCGAAAGCTGGCCGGGGAATTTGTCCTTGTGCGCCATCAGGCCGACGCGATCCAGCATCTTCAGACCGCGCACCTTGGCGTCGTCGAGCGAGCGGCCCATCACTTTGACTTGGGCCAGCGTCAGGTTTTCGGTGACGGACAGGTGCGGGAACAACTCAAAGTGCTGAAACACCATGCCGACGTGGCTGCGCAGCTTGGGCAAATCGGTTTTGGGGTCGTGCAGCGGCGTGCCGTTGACCCAAATCTCGCCCTTTTGGATGGGTTCCAGCGCGTTGACGGTCTTGATGAGCGTGGATTTTCCCGAACCGGAAGGGCCACAAACCACCACCACATCACCCTTTTGGATGCTGACCGAGCAGTCGTTGAGCACTTGCACCGGGCCGTACCACTTGGAGACGTTTTTGATTTCAATCATGGGGGCATCCTTGAACGGTTAACGGACGATGGCGATCTTGGCCTGCAAGCGCTTGACCGACCACGACAGAGCAAAGCAAATCACAAAATAGACCACAGCGGCCAGCAAATAGGCTTCTTCAGGGCGGCCGTAAATTTTGCCCGCGTTGGTGAAGCCCTTGAGCAAGTCGTAAGCGCCAATCGCGTAGACCAGCGAGGTGTCTTGAAACAAGATGATGGTCTGCGTCAACAGCACCGGCAGCATGTTGCGAAACGCCTGCGGCAAGATGATGAGCTTCATGTTCTGGCTGTAGGTCATGCCCAGCGCCAGCCCGGCGTTGACTTGACCGCGAGAAATAGACTGAATGCCCGCGCGCATGATTTCGCTGAAGTAAGCGGCCTCGAACGCGATGAAGGTGATCACCGCCGAGTACTCGGCGCGGTGCTTGCTGCCGTCGGGCAGGTAGTCAAACACCCAGCCGGGCACCAGCAAGAAGAACCACAAAATCACCATCACCAGCGGCACCGAGCGCATGGTGTTGACGTAGAACGTGGCGGGCAGCATCAGCGCCTTGCGGCCCGACAAGCGCATCAGCGCCAGCAAAGTGCCCATCAAAATGCCGCCCAGCGTGGCCGCAATGGTCAGGTAAACGCTGAACTGAAACCCGCCCAGCACAAACTTGCTGATGATGTCCCAGTCCAAAAAAGTGAGGTCTAAGCCCAGCATGGTCAGTGTCCTCCGCCTGTGCCGCCAGCGACGATGAAGCCGGGGATCTGCACTTTCTTCTCAATCAAGGCGAACACCCGGTTCACCGCGAAGGCCGACACGGCATACAGCGCCGTCACCGCCAAATAGACCTCAATGCCACGCGAGGTTTCTTCCTGCGCCTGCATGGCAAACATGGTCAGCTCAGAGATCGACACCGCAAATGCCACCGACGAGTTCTTGAGCAAATTCATGGATTCGCTGGTCATGGGCGGCAAGATGATGCGAAACGCCATGGGCAAGATCACGTAGCGGTAGGTTTGCGCGGTGGTCAGCCCCAGCGCCATGCCAGCGTAGCGTTGGCCTTTGGGCAGCGCCTGAATGCCAGCGCGAATTTGCTCGGCCATGCGCGCCGAGGTGAAAAAGCCCAGCGCAAACACCACCAACACAAAGCCAGGCACCTTCTGAAAGGCCGGGAAAATTTTCGGCACCACGAAGTACCACAGGAAAACTTGCACCAGCAGCGGGATGTTGCGAAACAGCTCCACCCACACATTGGCGACGCGGGTCAGCACAGGGCTGTTGGGCAAGGTGCGCAGCGTGCCCATCAGCGCACCGATCAGCACGGCCACCACCCAAGCACAAGCTGCGACCGCCAGCGTCCAGCCCCAAGCATCCAGCATCCACTGAAGGTAGGTGCGGCCACTGCCGTCGTCGTTCAAAAATACCTGCCAGTCCCACGTCATGCGCATCTCCTGTGGCGGCCCGCTGTGCGGGCATGGTGTTAAAAAACCCGCGCGAGCGCGGGTAGCGGGCTTCAAGCTCGCTTATTTTTTAGCAGCGTAGGCTTCCATCGGGTTGTCGTTAGGAGTGGCCCAAGCGTGCTTGATGCTGTCGCTCGCGGCCAAGCCCACGCGTGTGCCCTTGGGCGGAATCGGCTGCATGAACCACTTGTCGTAGATCTTGTTGATTTCACCCGACTTCATCAGGCCGACCAAAGTTTCATCGGCCAGCTTCTTGAAGGCCGGGTCGTCCTTACGCATCATGATGGCGATGGGCTCGACCGACAGCACTTCGCCTGCGATCTTGAAGTCAGCTGGGTTCTTGGAGTTGGCGATGTTGCCCGCCAAGATGGAGCCATCCATCACGAAAGCGTCAGCGCGGCCCGACTCCAGCAGCAAGAAGCTGTCGGCGTGGTCTTTGCCAAACACTTCCTTGAAGTCGATGCCGCCAGCGCGCTCGTTTTTACGCAGAGTTTGCACCGAAGTGGTGCCTGTGGTGGTCGCCACGTTCTTGCCATCCAACTGCTTGATCGAGGCAATGCCGCTGTTGGCCTTGACCGCGATGCGCACTTCTTCCACGAAAGTGGTCACGGCAAACGACACGTCTTTTTGGCGCGTGGCGTTGTTGGTGGTGGAGCCGCATTCGATGTCCACGGTACCGTTTTGCACCAACGGAATGCGGTTTTGCGAGGTGACGGACTGGTACTTCACTTCCAGCTTCTTTCCCACGGCCTTTTCCAAGCTGGCGACGATGCGTTGGCACAACTCGACGTGGTAGCCCACGTACTTGCCGTCACCCAAGGTATACGACAGCGCGCCCGACGAATCGCGCACGCCCATCGTGATGCTACCCGAGGCTTTGACTTTAGCGATCGTGTCCGAAGACTGCGCTGTGGCAGTACCCACCGTGAGGGCGGGAATGGCAGTAGCGGCAATGGCCAGGGCAATCAAATGCTTGTTCATGCGTGTTTCCTTGTGTGGGTGCGTGGAGAAGAACAGGTGGTACAGATTCTAGGCACAGCCATCAGACTGGTGCTGCGGAAAACCCTCACTCTGCTTTGCAAGTCTGTCGTAAGCAGACTTCATGCCTGAAGAACAGCGCAGCCAGCCTAGCGCCTCAAGCTGGAGCGTTCTGCGCTTCTAAAAATGCCCACAACGCCTGCGCCGCGCCCTTGCTGGGTTCTTTGCCGGAGGGCTTGCCACGGTAGGCGCGCACATCCATCAGCATCTCTAGGCCCGTCATGCCGGGCGGGATGGCGCTGACCAGCAAGCCTTCGCGCAGTTCTTTTTTGACGGCACTGCGGGGTAAAAAGGCCACGCCATGCCCTTCCAGCGCCATCACCTTCAAACCCTCGGCCATGTCGGTTTCATAGACACGATCCAAGTGAATGGCGGTGCCAGCCTGCTTCAAAATCAAGTCAGTGACCCGGCCCAAGTACGCGCCCGAGGCATAACCCAAGTACGGCAGCGGCTGGCCCGCGCGCCCCGGCAGCCGAAACAACGGCTGCCCATCCGCACCAGCTTTGGCGTAGGGCGCGAGCACTTCTTGACCCAACACCACCATGTCATAGCGGTCAGGATCCAACTGCAAGGGCTGCGAGGCGTGGTGATACGCGATGAGCAAATCGCAGCCACTTTCCACCAAACGCATCATCGCGTCGTGGACATTCAGCGCAATCAGGCGGCTTTTGATGGGGCCGAACTTGTCACGCAGGCTCGAGACCCACACCGGAAAAAACGTGAACGCCAGCGTGTGCGGCACCGCGAACTCGATCACATCCTGCCCGGCAGACGCATGGCCGCGCAGCATGGCGCGGGCGCTTTGCAGCGCTTGCAGCACTTCGAGCGACTGGGCGTACAGCGTTTGCCCGGCGGGCGTGAGACTGGTCGGGTAGGAGCTGCGATCGACCAAATCCGTGCCCGCCCAGGCTTCCAGCGACTGAATGCGCCGCGAAAACGCTGGCTGCGTGATATGGCGCAACTGGGCCGAACGGCTGAAACTGCGGGTTTCAGCCAAGCTGACAAAGTCTTCGAGCCACTTGGTTTCCATGTGCCGAATGATAAATCGCCCCGCCGCTGCCATCCACCGCTACAGTCGGGCGATGAAAAACATCCTCGTTCTCGGCGCTACTGGCTTTGTGGGTCGCCATGTCTGCGAAAAACTGGCCCGTCTGCAATGGCGCATCACAGCGCCCACTCGGCGGCTGGACAACGCACGCCACATCCTGAGCCTGCCGCTGTTGCTGCCGCTAGAGGCCGACATCCACGACGAGGCCACGCTGACCCGCTTGGTGGCTGGGCACGATGCGGTGGTGAATTTGGTAGCCATCTTGCATGGCGACGCGGCGGCTTTCGAGCGCGCCCACGTCGCCCTGCCCCAAAAACTGGCGCGTGCTTGCGCGGCAACGGGCGTGCGCCGCGTGGTGCACGTGAGCGCGCTGGGGGCTGATGCCAAAGCGCCATCGCTGTACCAACGCAGCAAAGCCGCCGGTGAAGTGGCGCTGCAAACCGCAGCCGCCGCCGGGGCGCTGGATCTGACGGTGCTGCGCCCCAGCTTGATTTTTGGGCGCGAAGACCGCTCCATCAACCTGTTCGCCCGCTTGCAGCACCTGCTGCCGGTGATGCTGCTGGCCAGCCCCGAGGCGCAATTTCAGCCGGTGTGGGTGGAAGACGTGGCCCAAGCCGTGGTGCGCTGCCTGCAAGACCGCCACACCATCGGGCAAACGATTGAAGCCTGCGGTGCCGAGGTCTACACCCTGCGCCAACTCGTGCAACGCGCAGGCCAGTGGGCAGGCACGAACGGCCATCAAGGCTGCCCGGTGATCGGCCTGCCCGCCGCTTTGGGCCGGTTGCAAGCGCGCCTGATGGAACTGCTGCCCGGCGAGCCGCTGATGAGCCGCGACAACCTGCTCGCCATGAGCGTGCCCAACATCGCCAGCGGGCTGCATCCGGGCTTGTCAGCGCTGGGCATCAGCGCCGCGCCGCTGTCGGGCATTGCGCCCAGCTACTTGGGCGTGCGCGACATGCGCAGCGGCTTGGACACCCTGCGCCGCAACGCCGCCAGCCGCTAATCACCGCTGAAACCCATAGGGGCAGGCTATGCAAACAGTTGAATCAATCAATCCCCAGCATCGCCGCCCGGCTCTATGATTCAGTTCGTGGCAAGTCACTTGCCGCAGCACCCCGAATACCTCTCTGTCAAGGAAGCTTCATGTCCCTCATCAACACCGCCGTTCAGCCCTTCAAAACCACCGCCTTCGTCAGCCGCGACGGCAAGGGCGACTTCATCGAAGTCTCCGACGCGAGCCTCAAGGGCAAGTGGTCTGTGCTGATCTTCATGCCCGCCGCTTTCACCTTCAACTGCCCCACCGAAATCGAAGACGCTGCCGACAACTACGCCGCCTTCCAAGCCGCTGGCGCTGAGGTCTACATCGTCACCACCGACACCCACTTCTCGCACAAGGTCTGGCACGAAACCAGCCCCGCCGTCGGCAAGGCCAAGTTCCCCCTGGTTGGCGACCCCACCCACACCCTGACCAACGCTTTCGGCGTACACATCCCCGAAGAAGGTCTGGCACTGCGCGGCACCTTCGTCATCAACCCCGATGGCATCATCAAGACCGCTGAAATCCACAGCAACGAAATCGCCCGCGACGTCTCCGAAACCCTGCGCAAGCTGAAAGCCGCCCAGTACACCGCCGCCAACCCTGGCCAAGTGTGCCCGGCCAAGTGGAAAGAAGGCGCGAAGACTTTGGCTCCTTCGCTGGATCTGGTCGGCAAGATCTGATCGTGCGTTAAGCCGCTTTCAGCCCCTGCGCTGAACGCCACCAGCCGACCTGCGGGTCGGCTTTTTTTCGTCTGTACGCGGCATGTCATTCGATAGGGTCGATAGGATTTAACGATCAAGAAGATTGGATCAATCAACCCCGCAAATCACTCAAGCCGCCTACCATTTCAACCATCGACAGCGAATCACGAATCTGTACTGCCAAAGGACACCTCACTATGTTGGACACCAACACCCAAGCGCAACTGCAAGCCTATTTCCAGCGCATCACCCAGCCCGTCGAACTGATTGCCAGCTTGGACGACCGCCCGGCGTCTGCCGAGATGCGCGAGCTGCTGACTGAAGTGGCTGCCGCTGCGCCGGACAAGATCAGCCTGCGCTTGGATGGCACGCATGAGCGCCGCCCCTCGTTCCAAGTCCGCCGCGCCGACGGCCAAGGCGGCGAAGTGCGCTTTGCCGCGATCCCGATGGGGCATGAGTTCACCTCGCTGATCTTGGCGGTGCTGTGGGCCGGTGGCCATCCGCCCAAGGTGGAGCCCGAAGTGATCGAGCAGATCAAGGCGCTGGACGGCGACTTCAGCTTCGAGGTCTATATGTCCCTGACCTGCCACAACTGCCCGGACGTGGTGCAGGCGCTGCAACTGATGGCGACCTTCAACCCGCGCATCAAGGCCGTCGCCATTGACGGCGGCCTGTTCCAGGAAGAGGTCGAGGCCAAGCAGATCATGGCCGTGCCCTATGTGGTGCTCAACGGCCAGAACTTTGGCTCGGGCCGCATGGAGGTCAAGGAAATCCTGGCCAAGATCGACACCGGAGCCGCCAAGCGCGAAGCCGCCGCCATGACGGCCAAGGCTCCGTATGACGTGCTGATCGTCGGCGGTGGCCCCGCTGGCGCAGCGGCTGCGGTGTACGCGGCGCGCAAGGGCATCCGCACCGGCATCTTGGCCGAGCGCTTTGGCGGCCAGACGCTGGACACGCTGGGCATCGAGAACTTCATCTCGGTGCAGGAAACCGAAGGCCCCAAGTTCGCCGCTGCCCTCGAAGCCCATGTCCGCGCCTACGACGTGGACGTGATGACCCAGCAGCGCGTGGAGCAGCTCACCCCGGCGTCGGCCCCCGGCGCACTGGCCACCATCAAGCTGGCCAACGGCGGTGAGCTGAAGAGCCGCACCATCATCGTTGCCACTGGCGCACGCTGGCGCAACATGAACGTGCCCGGCGAAGCCGAGTACAAGACCAAGGGCGTGGCCTACTGCCCGCACTGCGACGGCCCACTGTTCAAGGGCAAGGACGTGGCGGTGATCGGCGGCGGCAACTCCGGCGTGGAAGCGGCCATCGATTTGGCGGGCATCGTCAAGAGCGTCACCGTGCTGGAATTTGCCGACCAGCTCAAGGCCGACCAAGTGCTGGTCGCCAAGCTCAAGAGCCTGCCCAACGTCACCATCCACACCAACGCCCAAACCACCGAAGTGATCGGCGACGGCCAAAAGATGACCGGCCTGCGCTGGAAGGATCGCGTGAGCGGCACCGACCACGAAGCCGCCCTGGCCGGGGTGTTTGTGCAGATCGGTTTGGTGCCCAACACCGACTTCCTCAAGGGCACCGTGGAGCTGAGCCGCTTTGGCGAGATCGTGGTCGATGCCAAGTGCCACACCAACGTGCCGGGCGTGTTCGGTGCCGGTGACTGCACCACCGTGCCTTACAAGCAGATCATCATCGCCACGGGCGAAGGGGCCAAGGCCGCGCTGAGCGCGTTTGACCACTTGATCCGCACACCCGTAGCGGCATGATCGACGGCTGAACGGCGCTGAGCCGTCACGGGGCGGGATTGATGCGGGCGGATGCGCCCCGCATCAATCCCGCCCCGTTTTTGCATCAATCCCCCACCAGCGCCGCGCTAGCATGGGTCGTCCTGCAATGTCCCAACTCGACGGAGAACCCATGCTCACGCTCTACATCGGCAACAAGAACTACTCGTCCTGGTCTATGCGACCCTGGGTGCTGCTCAAACAAGCAGGCATCCCGTTTGAAGAGGTGATGGTGCGCTTTGGCAGCCTGACGCCGGATTCGCCGTTCAAGCAGACTATCAGCGCCCTGCACCCGCTGGGCAAGGTGCCGCTGCTGGTCGATGGCGACCTGCTGGTGGCCGACTCGCTGGCGATTTGCGAATACGTGGCCGAAAGTTATCCTGACCTGAACCTGTGGCCCGCCAACAAGGCCGACCGCGCCCTGGCGCGCAGCCTGTGCGCCGAGATGCACGCGGGCTTCAACAGCCTACGCCAGCACTGCGGCATGAACATCGAGGCGCGTCTGCCCGAGGTCGGTGCCGTCGCCCTGCGCGACCAGCCCGGCGTGCGCGCCGACTTGGCCCGAGTCGTCACGATCTGGACGGAACTGTTGGCCCGATCCGGCGGGCCGATGTTGATGGGCGAGTTCAGCATCCTCGATGCTTACTTTGCCCCAGTGGCTGTCCGCATCACGACTTACAGTCTGCCGGTGCCCGCCGAAATAAGCGCCTATATCGACCGCCTGTACGCCATGCCCGGCGTGCAAGCCTGGATCAGCGAGGCGCTAACCGAACACGACTTTGTGCCGGTGGACGAGCCTTACCGCATCGCCCGCTGAGCCTGCGCCTGGAGTTCGCGCACCAGCGCCCCCAGCTCACGCACCGCTGCGGCAATCTCCGCGCTGTGCGGCGCGGCGCAGCTCAGGCGGATGAACTGGTTGTAGCGCGGCCCGTTGGAGAACATGGAGCCCGGCGCGATCTTGATGCCTTGGGCCAGCGCGGCCTCGAACAGCGCGTCGCCGCTGACGCCCGCAGGCAGTTCGATCCACAGCAGCATGCCGCCGCTGGGCACCGACAGCCGGGTGCCGGGCGGGAAGTGCGTGGCGATGGCCTCGGCCATCTGCTCGCGCTGGCGCTGCAAAGTGCTTTGGACGTGGTGCAGGTGCCGGTTCATGCCGGGGCTGCCCAAAAAGTCGGCCACCACCACCTGCGGCAGCTCGGGCGTGTAGCGGCTTTGGGTGTACTTGATCATCTCCACGCGCTCTTGCCAGCGGCCCGCCAGCATCCAGCCCAGGCGCAGACCGGGGGCGACGATCTTGTTGAGCGAATCGCAATAGATGACGTGGCCGCTGCGATCCCAGGCCTTGGCCGGTTGCAGCCGTTCGCCGGGCGCGCCCATGCCGTTGTAGATGTCGTCTTCGATCAGCGCCACGTCGTGCGCTTCGCACAGGCGCACCAGCCGCTCTTTGTGCGCGTCGGGCATGGTGCAGCCCAGCGGGTTGTGCAGCGTGGGCATGGCGACGATGGCGCGGATGCGGCGGCTGGGGTCGGCCTCGCCCTGCTCCAGTGCAAAGGCCAGTGCCTCTAGCGACAGGCCGGTGTGCGGGCTGGTCGGGATTTCCAAGGCGCGCAGGCCCAACGTCTCCAGCACTTGCAGCAGGCCGTAGAAGGTAGGCGACTCCACCGCCACCGTGTCGCCCGGCTGGGTCACGGCGCGCAAAGCCAAATTGACGGCCTCGGTGCAGCCGTGGGTGATGATGAGTTCGTGTGGCGCGACGTTCACGCCCCGCTCCAACATGCGCCGCGCCACCACCTGCCGCAGCAGCGGGTGGCCGTGACGGCGCGTCATGGTGGTCAACAGCTCCGGGTGCTGGCGCAGGATGCGCTGCATGCCGCGTTGCAAGGCGGAGGTGGGGTACAGCTCGGGCACACCCACCGCCAGCGCCAAGTTGACCCGCACCGGCACCTGCTGGCCCCGCGCCAAAATTTCTGACACACGGGCGTGGATGCCAACATAAGGGGCCGAATCAACCGCGCCCGCGCCCTCCGCAGCCACTACCGGCCAGTCGGATGCGGGCAGCAAACTTGCCCGCCGCGCCTGCTGCACAAAGTAGCCCGAACGCGGCTTGGCCTGCAACCAGCCTTGGTCTTCCAGCTCGCGGCACAGGCGCAGCGCGGTGGTCAGGCTGACGCTGTGGCTGCGCATCAACTGCCGCACTGACGGGAAGCGATCTCCCGGCTTCAGCGCACCGGCCCGTATCGCGGCCAAGTAATGCGCGCCCAAGCTTTGGTACAGCGGCACCGGCACGGGCGCGGCCAGCGAAACGGTGGAATCAGGTGCAGACATAGCGCCCCAGTGTGCCGCCAAAGCCCAGACGCGAACAGATACAGCCCGCCTGATTTACGACCGAAACAGCGCCGCGCCTCGCCGCCTGTTGTGCGGCAAAAAGGCAGTGCTTGTGTCTTTTGCCAGCGCGGCGTCGTCGGCACAGTGAAGGCTCACAGGAGCCCCTCATGTTTGACCTCATCCGCACCACCGCTGCCACCGAACCCGCCACCCTCACCCGCTGGTCTTTGCAGGCCGGGCAGACCCAAATGCTGTGGGTGGACGAAGGCTGGCAACTGCATCTGGCGCAAGGCGAACTCACGCTGCTCACGCCGCCCGTGTGGCTGGCCGAGACCCCGCACCGCACGCAGCACAGCCTGCGCAGCGGCCACAACCTAGCGCTGACCCAACGCGGCTGGGTGCATTTGCACGCCCAAAGCGAAAGCCACCTCGTGCTGCACACCGTCACCGCTGACGGCTGGCGGTGGTGGTTATCCCGACTTGTCCAAGTTTTCTGTGGATAACTCTGTGCATAACCACTCAACAAGCCCAAAAACCCCATACAAATCAAGGCCCGGCTTACGGTGCCTCAAAAATAGGCAACTCAGCCGATACACTGCCGAGATGCAAATTTATCGAGTTGGCGGATCGGTGCGGGATGAGTTGCTGGGCTTGCCCGTGCAAGACCGGGACTGGGTGGTGGTCGGGGCCAGCCCCGAGGCGATGGCGGCGCAGGGCTTTTTGCCAGTGGGCAAAGACTTCCCGGTGTTCCTGCACCCGCAAACCCGCGAGGAATACGCACTGGCGCGCACCGAGCGCAAAACCGCCCACGGCTACAAAGGCTTTACCGTTCACGCCGCCCCTGATGTCACCCTGGAAGCCGACTTGGCCCGGCGTGACTTGACCATCAACGCCATCGCCGTCTCGGCTGATGCAGCGGCTATCACCGGCGCGCATGAACTGATCGACCCCTACGGCGGCCAGCGCGACTTGGCGGCGCGGGTGCTGCGCCACGTCACCGCCGCCTTCCGCGAAGACCCGGTGCGCATCTTGCGCGTGGCACGGTTTGCCGCGCGCTTCACTGACTTTCACGTCGCCCCCGAAACCATGACGCTGATGCGCGAGATGGTCGAAGACGGCGAAGTCGATCACTTGGTGCCCGAGCGCGTGTGGCAAGAACTGTCACGCGGGCTGATGGAGGCCGCGCCGTCGCGCATGTTCCAAGTGCTGCGCGAGTGCGGCGCGCTGCGCGTGCTGCTGCCCGAAGTAGATCGGCTGTGGGGCGTGGCCCAGCGCGCCGATTACCACCCGGAAGTGGACACCGGCGTTCATGTGATGATGGTGCTGGACACCAGCGCGCAGCTCGGAGCCAACCTGCCCACCCGCTTCGCCTGCCTGACGCACGACTTGGGCAAAGGCACCACGCCCGCCGACATCTTGCCACGCCACCTCGGCCACGAGCAGCGCAGCGTGGACTTGCTGCTGCCGCTGTGCGAGCGCCTGCGCGTGCCGGTGGACTGCCGCGAACTGGCCGAAGTGGTGGCGCGTGAGCACGGCAACATCCACCGCAGCATGGACTTGGCCCCGGCCCCGCTGCTGCGCCTGCTGGAGCGCTGCGACGCGCTGCGCAAGCCCGCCCGCTTCACCGATGCGCTGCTGGCCTGCGAGTGCGATGCCCGTGGCCGCTTGAACTTTGAAAACGCGCCCTACCCCCAGCGCCCGCGCCTCACGCAGGCGCTGCACACCGCGCTGTCCGTGTCCACCGCCGCCATTGCCAAACAAGCGATGGCAGCGGGTTTGAGCGGCCCGCAAGTCGGCGAAAAAATCCACGCCGCACGCGTGGATGCCCTGCGCGCTGTCACGCCGTAATCCCGTACTTGCGCAGGCGCACCGCAATCGCCGAGTGCGAGGTTTTCAGCCGCTGGGCCAGTTTGCGGGTGGACGGGTACTGCACCAGCAGGCGTTGCAGCAGGCCGCGTTCAAAGCCCGCCACCGCCTCTTCCAAGCTGGCGACATCGTCTAGCGCGCTGCTGTCTAAGGCGGCTTCGGTCACGGCCAGTTCCAGGTCGGCGGCGTCGAGCACGGGGGCGTCGCTCAGCGTCACGGCGCGGAAGATGACGTTTTCCAACTGGCGCACATTGCCCAGCCACGGATTAGCCATCAGCGCTTGGTTGGCGGACGCGCTCAGTTTGGCCCGCGAGCGCCCGGTTTGGTCGCAGGCGCGGGCCAGAAAGACTTGCGCCAGCGGCAAGATGTCTTCGGTGCGCTCGCGCAGCGGCGGCAGGTTGAGTTGCAGCACGTCTAGCCGAAACAGCAAGTCCTGCCGAAAGCTGCCGCTGGCGACCATGTCTTCCAGCGCCCGGTGCGTGGCGCTGATGATGCGCACGTCGGCCTTTTGCTCGCGCTCGCCGCCCACGCGCCGAAAGCTGCCGTCGTTCAAAAAGCGCAGCAGTTTGGCTTGCAGATAGGGCGACATCTCGCCCACTTCGTCCAAAACCAGCGTGCCGCCATCGGT
>ERZ724510.1231-NODE-1231-length-14410-cov-11.356322_pt1 | contig 14410 bp, 11 predicted proteins | sample MGYA00376043_ERZ724510 | MGnify/ENA primary metagenome ERZ724510 (study PRJEB28724, sample SAMN07190888) | wastewater metagenome | isolation source: influent of sewage treatment plant in Hong Hong | place: USA: Christiansburg, Virginia | collected 2016-03-01 ... | reverse complement strand
CTGGCGCTTACGATTTTTTCGGCAGCACGGCCAGCGCGCCCTGCACCAGCCCGGCCAGGTCGGCCAGATTGCTCGGAATCACCACCGTGGTGCCGGTTTTGGCAATATTGCCAAACGCCGCCACATACTGCTCGGCCACTTTCAGCGCAGCGGCGCGGTCGCCGCCTTGTTGCTCCAGCGCCTGCGCCACCAGGCGGATGGCTTCGGCGTTGGCTTGCGCCACCATCAAAATCGCCTCGGCCTGGCCGCTGGCCTGGTTGATTGCCGCCTGGCGGTCGCCTTCGGATTGCGCCACCATGGCCGACTTCTGCCCTTCGGCCACGTTCACTGCCTGAGCGCGCTCACCTTCAGACTGGGCAATCAGCGCACGCTTGCGCCGCTCGGCGGTGATCTGCATTTCCATGGCCTGCAGCACCGATTCCGGCGGCACAATGTCCTTCACCTCGTAGCGCAGCACCTTCACCCCCCAGCCCAGCGAGGCTTCATCCAGCGCCGACACCACGGCGTTGTTGATCGCCGAGCGCTCTTCCAGCAGCTTGTCCAGATCGCGCTGGCCCACTTCCGAGCGCAGGGTGGTCTTGGCCAGCTGCTCAATTGCCATTTCGTAGTCGGATGTGCCATACGAGGCCAGCTTGGCGTCGGTCACCTGGAAATACAGAATCCCGTCGATTTTCACCTGCGAGTTGTCACGGGTAATGCACACCTGTGGCTCGACATCGTAGGGCACTTCCTTGAGCGTGTGCCGGTAGGCAATGCGGTCAACAAACGGGATGATCAGGTTCAGCCCGGCGGTCAGCGTGCCGTAATACTTGCCCAGCCGCTCAATCACATAAGCGTGCTGCTGCGGAATCACCAGCACTGCGCTCTTGATCACCACGCCAATCAGCACAAACACCACCAGATAGAACACCATATCGTCCACCTCCCAGAAAAAATTCATCATGTTGACCGCTCACTTTCCGTGCTGGGCAAGGTCACCAGCAAACAATTGGCCTCATGGCCGGTAATCTTCCCCAGGCTGCCCACTGGTGGCGGGGAGCCGGTGAAGCTCAGTTGCGCATCCCATTCACACCCGCGGTAGCGCACCCGGCCATGGTGCGGATTGCCAGCCTGGTAGCTGACCAGCGCCACTTCAGCGCCCAGGTCCAGATCCATCACGGTGGGTGAGCTCAGGATGCTGCGTTGCCGCCAGTGCCAGACGCCGGCCACTCCCAGCAGCATCAGGCCCGCCCCCAGCGCCAGCCCGGCCGACAGGCCCAGCCCCAAGGCCAGCATGGCCCCCACACCGGCCAGGCCAAGCGCCAAGGCCAGCAAGTAGAACGTGCCGGAAAACACTTCGGCCATCGCCACCAGAGCGGCGAAGACAAACCAGAACAAGGCAGTGTTAGGCATGCTGGAGCTCGCAGGATGATAGGGTGATAACGATTGATCATACGCGCAGATGGCGATGTGTGGGGAGATCCGCCGCCTGTACGCGCATGGGGTGCCTGGCAACGCGGCGGCCACGAAAATCTGAACGGGCTGATCCGGCATCCCGCAGGAAACGGATTTCAGCAAGATGACACCTGAGCCAATCGACTGTTTTGCGATCACATCAACCAAGGCAAAACACAAAAAGGCCACCCTGTGTCCAGAATGGCCTTTTTATTTTAATAACAAATGGTTAACGCAATAGACTGCTACCGGTGAATCATGCCCCGCCCAGCGCCTGGTCGATATCGGCAAGAATATCGTCGATATGTTCAATCCCGATCGACAGACGCACCATATCCGGCTTCACCCCGGCCTTGGCCAGTTCTTCGTCGTTCAACTGGCGATGGGTGGTGCTGGCCGGGTGGGTGGCCAGGCTCTTGGCGTCGCCGATATTCACCAGACGGGTAATCAGCTTGAGGCCGTCCAGGAAGCGTTCGCCGCCTTCGCGGCCGGATTTCACCCCAAACGACAGAATGCCCGAGGCGCGACCGCCCATATATTGGTCCACCAGCGGCTTGCTCGGATTGTCGGCCAAACCGGCGTACTCCACCCAGCTGACCGCCGGGTGCGCGGCCAGGTATTCTGCCACGCGCAAGGCGTTGTCGCAGATGCGATCCATGCGCAGCGCCAGGGTTTCGATGCCTTGCAGGATCAAAAAGCTGTTGAACGGCGAAATCGTCGCGCCCATATTGCGCAGCGGCACCACGCGGGCACGGGCAATATAGGCTGCCGGGCCGAGTGCTTCCACGTAGTTCACCCCGTGGTAGCTGACATCCGGGGTGTTCAGCCGGGCAAAGCGCTCGGCGTGCTCGCCCCAGGGGAATTTGCCGGAATCCACAATCATGCCGCCGATGCTGTTGCCGTGGCCGCCCAGGTATTTGGTCAGCGAGTGCACCACAATATCGGCTCCGTGTTCAAACGGGCGGCACAGATACGGCGACGGCACGGTGTTATCGACAATCAGCGGCACGCCGCTGGCGTGGGCCACGTCGGCAAATGCGGCCAGGTCGGCCACATTGCCCAGCGGATTGCCCACTGATTCGCAGTACACCGCCTTGGTGCGCGCATCCACCAGCCCGGCCACCGCCTGCGGGTCGCGGTAATCAACAAAGCGCACTTCAATGCCCAGCTGCGGCAGGGTGTGGGCAAACAGGTTGTAGGTGCCGCCGTACAGTGTGCTGGTGGCGATGATGTTGTCGCCGGTTTCGGCAATGGTTTGAATCGCGTACAGGATGGCTGCCATGCCCGAGGCCAGCGCCAGCCCGGCAATCCCGCCTTCCAGCTCGGCCACGCGCTTTTCCAGCACGTCGGTGGTCGGATTCATGATGCGGGTGTAGATATTGCCCTGAACTTTCAGGTCAAACAGATCGGCCCCATGCTGGGCGCTGTCGAAGGCATAGCTGGCAGTCTGATAGATCGGCACGGCCACGGCCTTGGTGGTGGGGTCTGGGCTGTAGCCGCCGTGGACGGCGATGGTTTCAAGTTTCATGCAAGCTCGCTCCTCTTTTATTAGGTGTCAGACAACCCGGCGACGTTACCCGGAATGGACAGGCCATGCAATACCGCATGGCGCTATCATTAGCGCGGTTTGATCCGTCGCGCGGCAAACCTCGTTCTTCAGGGCGGGGAAGGATTAGGAATCCCCGCTGAAGACCGAGGAGGGTGTCAAGACTACTGCGAGCAGCTCTTCGGACTTCGCCCTGTTTGAATTGATGCGATTGCCTTGGCGGGCACCCCTCCAAAACCCCTCCCCCGCCTTGTGATACACTTTGCCCCGTGTTCAATTTTGCCTGTCTGTGCGAGCCTGCCATGTCTGGAAATACCTTCGGCCTGTTGTTTACCGTCACCTCATTTGGCGAAAGCCACGGCCCGGCCATTGGCTGTGTGGTGGATGGCTGCCCGCCCGGCCTGACGCTGGACGCCGCCTGGATTCAGGCCGAGCTGGACCGGCGCAAGCCTGGCACCAGCCGCCACGTCACCCAGCGCCGCGAACCGGACGAGGTGGAGATTCTGTCTGGCGTGTTTGAAGGCAAGACCACCGGCACGCCGATTGCGCTGTTGATTCGCAACACCGACCAGCGCAGCAAGGATTACGGCAATATCGCCGACACCTTCCGCCCCGGCCATGCTGATTACACCTACTGGCACAAGTACGGCATCCGCGACCCGCGCGGTGGCGGGCGTTCGTCGGCACGGGAAACTGCCGTGCGCGTGGCCGCCGGGGCGATTGCCAAAAAATGGCTGGCCGAGCAGTACGGCATTGTCATCCGTGGCCACATGACCCAGATTGGCGAAAAAACCATTCCGTTTGCCAGTTGGGACGAAGTCAACAGCAATCCGTTTTTTGCTGCCGACGCCAGCGTGGTGCCCGAGCTGGAAGCCTATATGGACAGCATCCGCAAAAGCCTGGATTCGATTGGCGCGCGGCTGCGCGTGGTGGCCGAGAATGTGCCGGTGGGCTGGGGCGAGCCGGTATTTGACCGCCTGGACGCCGACATTGCCCACGCCATGATGAGCATCAACGCGGTGAAGGGCGTGGAAATCGGTGCCGGCTTTGGCTGCGTCACGCAAAAGGGCAGCGAGCACGGCGACGAACTCACCCCGCAAGGCTTTGCCAGCAACCACGCTGGCGGCATTCTGGGCGGCATTTCCACCGGCCAGGATATCGAAGTCTCGATTGCCATCAAGCCCACCTCGTCGATTGCCCAGCCGCGCCAGTCTATCAACAAGGCCGGCGAAGCCATCCTGATCGAAACCCATGGTCGCCACGACCCGTGCGTGGGCATCCGCGCCACGCCGATTGCCGAAGCCATGCTGGCGCTGACGCTGATTGACCACGCGCTGCGCCACCGCGCCCAGTGCGGCGATGTGCGGGTGGAGACCCCGCGCATTCCGGCCCGGCGCGGTGAATAAGCTGGCCTGATGGCGGGCGGGACATCGGTGCGCCCGCTGTTTTCAAGCAAAGGATTGTGTTGTGGAAAGCCTCTACCTGCTGATTCCGTTTTCCATTCTGCTGATTTTCATTATTGGCGGACTGTTCTGGTGGGCCACCCGCTCTGGCCAGTTTGACGATCTGGAAGGCCCCGGCCATCGTATTTTGATGGACGACGACAAGCCCGCCCCGCCCAGCGACCCGGCCCGCCAGCGTCCGCCGCACTGACTGACGCCACACGCCGGCATCCGGCTGTCACGGTGGGCGGGTATGCTGCCCAGCCTGCCCCTTCTCTTTTGCCCTGGCTGCGCCCATGTCTGCTACTTTTGCTTTTTTTCCGCGCCGACGGTTTTTGCCGCTGTTCATCACCCAGTTTCTTGGCGCATTCAACGACAACCTGCTGAAAACCGCGTTTCTGGTGATGGTCAGCTACGCCGGGCTGGGTTTTGCCGGCTTGCCGGCGGCGCAGATTGTCAATCTGGCGTCTGGCTTGTTTATCCTGCCGTTTTTTCTGTTTTCTGCCACCGCCGGGCGTCTGGCCGAGCGGCTGGACAAGGCGCGCATTGCCCGCTGGGTCAAGCTTAGCGAGCTGGGCATCATGCTGCTGGCCGCCCTCGGCTTTTATGCCCGCAACGTGCCGCTGCTATTGCTGGCGCTGTTTCTGATGGGCGTGCATTCCACCTTTTTTGGCCCGATCAAGTACGCGATGCTGCCGCAGCATTTGCGCCGCAACGAGCTGATTGGCGGCAATGGCCTGATTGAAATGGGCACCTTTGTGGCCATTTTGCTGGGGCAGATGGCTGGCAGCCTGCTGGTCGGGCAGCCGGCGTGGGTCACCATGGCCTTGCTGGGCGCGGCGGCGCTGGCCGGCTGGCTGAGCAGCCGGCAGATTCCCCCGGCCCCGGCCAGCACACCGGATTTGCCGCTGCACCTGAACCTGTGGCGCGACACCCGCAGCCTGCTGGTGCAGGCACGCCAGCTGCCGCCGGTGTGGACGGCTATTTTAGGGATTTCCTGGTTCTGGCTGCTGGGCGCGGTGTATCTGACCCAATTGCCCACCTTCACCCGCCTGCATCTGGGCGGTGATGCCCAGGTGTATACGCTGATGCTGGCCACCTTCTCGCTGGCAATTGGTGCCGGGTCGCTGCTGTGCGCCCGGCTGTCGCATCACCAGTTGCGGCTGGGCTGGGTCAGCGTGGGCCTGCTGGGCATGACCGTGGCCGGGCTGGACCTGTTTGCCGCCAGCCACGCCCGCCACACTGGCGCGCTGCTGGACATGGGCACCTTTCTGGCCCGCCCCCAGGCCTGGCGGGTGATCGCCGATTTTGCCCTGCTGGGGGCATTTGGCGGCCTGTTTACCGTGCCGCTGTATACCTGGCTGCAAACCGCCAGCCCGGAGACATTCCGCGCCCAGGCGATTGCCGCCAATAACATTGTCAATGGCCTGTTCATGGTGGCCGCAGCGGCATTCAGCGGGCTGCTGCTGGCCTGGCTGGACAGCATTGCCCTGCTGTTCTTGCTGGTGGCGCTGAGCAATCTGCTGGCCTTGCTGGCGCTGGGCTGGCGTGAGCGCCAGCTGTGGCGCTGGCGGGGCTGACGCCGGCCAGGCCGGGCTTATTCGGCGGGCTGGCCACCTGGTACCAGTTCCAGCCGTGACACCCCGACCCCGGCACCCTTGCTGACCCGGATTTGCACGGCTATCCGTTCTTTCATGCCTTCCACATGGCTGATCACCCCGATCATCTTGCCGCTGGCGTTCAGGGTGTCCAGCGCGTCCAGGGCCATATCCAGAGTATCGCCATCCAGCGTGCCAAAGCCTTCATCAAGAAACAGCGAGTCGATCGAAGTTTTGTGGCTGACCAGATCCGACAAAGCCAGCGCCAGCGCCAGACTGACCAGGAAGCTTTCCCCGCCGGACAAGGTGCGGGTGTCGCGGGCCACGTCGCCTTGCCAGGTGTCCACAATATCCAGTTCCAGTTCAGCACTACTTTTGCGTTGCAGCCGATAGCGGCCATGCAGGCGCGTCAGGTGGCGGTTGGCCAGGCGCATCAGGTGATCCAGGGTCAATCCCTGGGCAAATTTGCGGTATTTGTCGCCCTTGGCTGAGCCAATCAGGCTGTCCAGCCGTTGCCAGCTGTCGCTGTCGGCGGCGTGGCGGGCAATCTGGGCCAGCAGCGCCTGCTGGCTGTGCCGACGCTGGGCGTCGTCGTCGAGCAGGGCGAGCAGGGCACCATGCTGCTGGCTGAGTTGCTGACTCTGTTGGTCGAGTTCCGCCTGTTGCTGCTGCAGCTGCGCCAGCGTCAGCGCGCTTGTCGCCTGCTGCTCCAGCTCGGCCAGCCGTTGGCTGGCCGCCTGCCAGACTGCCTGGCTGCGCTGTTCGGTCTGCTCCAGCGCGTGCAGCTGTGCGCTGAGTTGCTGGCGCTGTTCCGCCGGCAGGCAGGCGGCCAGAAATGCCGTGACATCGGCAAACGGGCTACTGGCCAGTGCGGCGTGCCAGTCGTGTTCAGCCTGTTGGCACCGGGCGTGCAGCTGCGCTTGCTCGCGGTGCAGCTGGCTGCACTGGCCATCCAGCCGGGCCAGTTGCTGATCCAGTTCTGCCAGTTGCGCGCCACATTGTGCCAGGCCGGCCGGGCTGGTATCTGGCCAGGGTGCCACGTCTGGCGCGTCGGCGGCGAGCGCCTGCCAGCGCGCCTGCCAGCTGGCGGCCAGCGCATCGGCTTGCTCGCAACGGGTGTGCTGCTGGGCCAGTTCGGTTGTCAGGTGTTGCAGCGCCTGTTGCTGATGTTGCCAGTGCGCCCAGTCAGCGTTGCGCGCCGCCAGCCACTCGGCGTCTGGAATAGCGTGTTCCAGGGTAAAGCCGGCGGTCTCAATGGCGGCGCGCCAGTACCCGAGCTGGCTCTCCTGCTGTTCGCGCTGGCGCTGCTGTTCGGCCAGCAGGCTGTTCAGGCGATCTTCGGCGTGCGTGAGCGCCGCGCGCTGGCTGAGCAGTTCCGTCTGTGCGGCTTGCCAGTGCCGGGTGTGCTGGTCGAGGGTGTCGCTGGCCTGTCTGAACGCCTGCTCGGCTGCTTCGGCGGCCTGCAGGCGTTGTTGCTGTTCCGCCTCTTGCTGGCCGATGGCGTCAGCGCGCTGCTGCAGGATGTCCGGGTGCTGCCAGGCCAGTGGCTCCAGCCCGTCGGCCTGGGCTTGCCAGCTGGCATGCGCCTGGGTCAGCGCTTCTTGGGTGTGCGCCTGTTCTTCTGTCAGCTGCTGGTGACGGGCGTTGAGCGCCTCCAGTGTGCGGGAAGCGCGCTGTCCCTGTTCCTGGCAGGCATCAAGTTCAGCTTCTTTCTCTGCCAGCGCCTGAGCCGTGGCGGATGGGTCGAGCGCCTGATACGCGTGGATCGACGGGTGTGCGCTTGAGCCGCACAGCGGACAAGGCTGGCCGGGCTGCAGGGTGGCGCGGTGGGCTTCCAGGCTGTGGATGCGCTGTTCCTGCGCCAGCAGCTGGCGTTTGTCACTGACGTGTTCCTTGAGCTGCTGCCCGCGCGCGCGCAGGGCGTCAACTTCAGCCTGTTGTGTGGCCCGCTGCGGGGCCAGGCTGGCGTGTTCGGCGTCAAGCACGGTGGCGCGCTGCGCCAGCTGGCGCAGCCGGGCGGCCAGCTCCAGCCGTTGCCGCCAGTGGTTTTGCTCGGCCAGGCTGGTTTGCCAGCGCTGGCGCAGCTGCGCCAGGCTATCGTGCTGCAGCCAGCCGGTCAGGGTGGTCTGGGCGCGCTGGCAGGCTTCCTGGCTGGTTTGGCGCTCCTGGTCAGCGGTGTGGCGTCTCTGTTGCTGGATGGCGATCGCCTGTTGCTGCTGCTGGATATGGTGCTGCTGGGCGCTGATCTCGGCCTGGCGGCGCGCCAGATCATGGCTGAGTGTCTGCTGGCTGGCCTGCTGGTGTCGCCAGTCCACCAAGTGTTCACCCAGTTGAGCATGGTGGGCATGCGTCTGCCGCCAGTGGTCAAGTTGCTGATGCTCGGCGCGCCAGCGCTGCTGCTGCTGGCGGGCGTGCCCGGCCAGGGTGGCGGCCAGCTGCTGCGCTTGCCAGTGCGTGGCGCGCTGCTGCTGCTGGCTACGCGCCTGTTCAGCCAGCCGGTCGCTCAGGGCGGCCTGGCCAAGCGCTGCCTGCTGGCTGGCAAGCTGCCAGGCCTGATACTGTGGTGCAATGGCCTCGGCGGGCAGGCTGGCTTGCAGTTGTTGCCGGAGCGCATCCGCCTGCTGGCTGGCAGCCTGGGCCTGTTGCCAGTGCTGGCGGGCGCTGGCTTCATCCTGGGCGGCTTGTTGCAGGGTGTGGCGCCATTGCTGCTGCTGGCGCAGGTCGGCAAGGGTGCGCTGTAATTCAGCCAGTTGCTGGGTCAGCTGGGCGCTTTCCTGCTGCATCGCGGCACGGCGCGGCGCATCCAGCAGTTCCATGCCGTCGGCCCTGGCCTGCAGCTGTTCCAGCGTTAGCCGCGCCTGGCGGGCCTGGTCAAACACCTGCTGGGAGATCAGCCCATAGATGTCCGTGCCGGTGAGTTCTTCCAGCAGTTCGGCGCGTTCATTGGCGCTGGCGTGCAAAAATGCGGCAAAGCTGCCCTGGGCCAGCAGCATGGATTTGGTGAACCGGGCAAAGTCCAGTCCGGTAATGGCTTCCACCCGCTTGAGTTTGTCCTGCACCTGGCTGGTAAGAATGCGGCCATCGGCCATGGCCAGCTCCACCTTGGGTGCCTGCAGCGCACCGCTGGCCTTGTCCCTGGCGCGGCGCTGGCTCCAGAACGCCCGGTAGGCTTCGCCTTTGACTTCGAACTCCACTTCGGCCAGACAGTCGGCGGTGTGCCGGGTCATGATTTCATTGGATGAGGCCGAGAGCGTTTTCAGCCTGGGGGTTTCGTGGTAAAGCGCCAGGCAGATGGCGTCGAGCAGGGTGGATTTGCCGGCTCCGGTGGGGCCGGTGATGGCAAACAGGCCGTTGTCGGCAAAGGGCGCACGGGTAAAGTCGATTGACCATTCGCCTTTGAGCGAATTCAGGTTTTTCAGGCGCAGGCGAAGAATTTTCATGCAGCAGGCTCCTGCAGCTGGTTGAGGATCTGCTGGTGGCGTTGCTGCAATTGCTGTTGCAGTTCGGCGCTGAGGTCTTCCTGCGCCAGCCGGCGGGCAAACACATCCTGGGGGCTGAGCTGATCCAGCGTCTCGCTGTGTTCCGCCTGCAAGCGGGCGCTGGTCTGGCCACGGGCGCGGCGGATGCGCAGCACCTCCAGCGGCAGGCCGTCGGCCAGTGCCTGGATGCGGGCGGACAGGTCAGCCAGATAATCGTCGCTGTCCACGGTGACTTCCAGCCACACCGGTTGCCCGTCGAGACTGGCGCGGGCCGCTTGCGCCAGCGCAGCCGGCAGGCTGGCCAGCGAGCCGCGTACTGAGGCCAGCGGCTGATGGCATGGCACCGGCAAGGCTTCCACCGCGCGCAGCCCCTGCGCGTCCAGGTCAACCCGCCACAGCTGGCGCGGCAGGCTGGCTTCGTCAAAGCTCAGGGCTATCGGTGCGCCACTGTAGCGAATATGGTTGAGCCCACCCACTTGCTGGGCGCGATGGATGTGGCCCAGCGCGATATAGTCTGCCGGCGGAAATGCCTTGGTGGGAAACGCCTCCAGCGCGCCGACGTAGATTTCCCGCACCGATTCGCTGGCGCTGGCACCCACCGTGGTCAGATGGCCAGTGGCCACAATCGGCAGCTGTGGCAGACCCAGCGCCTCGCGCTGCGCCACCGCGTGCTGGTGCAGCTGCTGATAATGCTGCTGGATTGCCGTCTGCAAGGCCAGCTGCTTGGCTTCGGCGCTCTGCCCAACCTGGCTTAACAGCACATCGCGCGGGCGAATGAATGGCGTGGCGCACAGCAAGGCACCCGGCTGTCCGCTGCGATCCGTCAGCAGCAGCAACTGACGGGTTGGGTCGTTATCTACGGCGGCAATCACCGTGGCGCCCAGGCAGTGCAGCATGGCGCGGTTTTCTTCCAGCACCGCCACCGAATCATGGTTGCCACCCAGTACCACCAGCGCACATCCGGCCCGGTGCAACCCCACCACCAGCTGGCTGTACAGCGCGCGGGCGTAGCTGGGCGGTGCGCCACTGTCGAAGACATCTCCCACCAGCAACAGCGCATCCACCGCCTGCTGTTCGGCCTGGCGCACCACCCAGTCAATCAGCGCCTGATGCTCGGCCTGGCGGCTTTTGCCCATGAAATGCTGGCCAAGGTGCCAGTCGGAGGTATGAAGAAGGCGCATGATGGGCCGGGAAAAAGAATGACAGATCTATTGTAAGGGCTGTGCTGACTTACCGCGACTCCGTGGCTTCCACCACTCGGGACTCTGACGCGGGTTTTCATGCTGGGCGCTGGCCGCCGCGCCATCGCTGCGCATCCCGGTTTTTCCCGTTGCGCCGTGTGGCAAACCGGCGGGTATGGGGCATGCCGGGGGCGGCGCGCCGCGTCGCACAATGCGCTGGGCGACTTATAACTCCCCGGCCTGCTCATAGAAGAAAGAACTCCTGCACGGGGACAAGGGGTGGATTATTATTCCACTCCTGTCTGTGAAGTCCCTGTTGAACTAACCATCAGGAATATCCCCATCATGAAAATTGCGCAGAATGTTGCCGAACTGGTCGGCAAAACCCCGCTGGTCCGGCTGAACCGGCTGACCGACGGTGCCCAGGCCACCGTGGTGGCCAAGCTGGAGTTTTTCAACCCTGGTCACAGTGTGAAAGACCGGATTGCCGTTGCCATGCTGGATGCCGCCGAAGCGGCAGGCAAGATTGGCCCGGACACCATCATCCTGGAGCCCACCTCGGGCAATACCGGCATTGGCCTGGCCATGGTGTGCGCTGCCCGTGGCTACCGCTGCACCATTGTCATGCCGGAAACCATGAGCCGGGAACGCCGCCAGCTGCTGCGCGCCTACGGGGCCGAACTGATCCTCACCCCTGGCCCGGAAGGCATGGGCGGTGCCATTGCCCGCGCCACCCAGCTGGCCGCCGAAGACAGCCGTTACCTGATTCCGCAGCAATTTGAAAACCCGGCCAACCCGGCCATTCACCGCGCCACCACCGCCGAAGAAATCTGGGCCGATACCGATGGCCAGGTGGATATTTTTGTCTCGGGCGTGGGCACCGGCGGCACCGTCACCGGCGTGGGGGAAGTGCTCAAAGCCAAAAAGCCGGGCGTGCAGATTGTGGCGGTTGAGCCAGAAGCCTCGCCGGTATTGTCTGGTGGCCCGAAAGGCCCGCACCCGATTCAGGGCATTGGTGCCGGCTTTGTGCCAGCCATCCTGAACACGGAAATTTATGATGAAGTGATTCAGGTCAGCAACGACAACGCCTTTACCACCGCTCGCGCCATGGCCACCCAGGAAGGGCTGCTGGTGGGTATTTCCTCTGGTGCCGCCACTTGGGCGGCGCTGGAACTGGCTCGCCGCCCGGAAAACGCCGGCAAGCTGATTGTGGTGGTGATTCCGTCGTTTGGCGAACGCTACCTGTCCACTCCGTTGTTCCAGCATCTGGCCGACTGAGCCTGCCAGTTGCCCTGCGCCGTCTGGCGCAGGTTTTGCCGCCCGCTGCGCCTGTGGTCAGCGGGCTGGTGCATTTTTTGATGCAGGGCAAATGTTGTTCAGCAAAACCCGAAATACCAGTATGCCCGGAGCCGATCCGGCGGTAAAATCGGTACTTACTTATTATTCAGCTATCTGAGAGCGATTCAATACCATGGCCAACATGACCGCAGAACGCGTGCTTTCCGTTCACCACTGGAACGATACCCTGTTCAGCTTCACCTGCACCCGCGACGAAGGGTTGCGTTTCATCAACGGCCAGTTTGTGATGATTGGACTGGAAGTGGACGGCAAGCCGCTGATGCGGGCGTACTCCATTGTCAGTTCCAACTACGAAGAACATCTGGAGTTCTACAGCATCAAGGTGCAGGACGGCCCGCTGACATCGCGCCTGCAACACCTGCAAGTGGGCGATACCGTGCTGATCAGCAAAAAGCCCACCGGCACCCTGGTGCAGGACAACCTGCTGCCGGGCAAAAACCTGTACCTGCTGTCCACCGGCACCGGCCTGGCGCCGTTCATGTCGATCATCAAGGACCCGGAAGTCTACGAACGCTACGAAAAAGTGGTGCTGACCCACGGCGTGCGCTGGCTGAGCGAACTGGGTTACCACGACTACATTCTGAATGAGCTGCCAAACAATGAATATTTTGGCGATATCGTGCGGGAAAAACTGATCTACTACCCAACCGTCACCCGCGAGCCGTTCCGCAACCAGGGCCGGCTGACCGACCTGATCACCAATGGCAAGCTGTGCGCCGACATCGGCCTGCCGCAGCTCAACCCGGAAAACGACCGCGTGCTGATCTGCGGCAGCCCGAGCATGCTCACCGACCTGTGCGACATCCTCAACGGCCTGGGCTTCAAGGAATCCCCGCGCATGGGCGATCCGGCTGACTACGCCATTGAACGCGCCTTTGTCGAAAAGTAATCCGTACCAGGGTTAAAAACCCCCGCACAGGGCAACTTGTGCGGGGGTTTTTTTGGGGTACGTCGCTCAGGCAAACCGCCGGGCAGCATCCAGCGCCAGGCCGCAGCCAATGCTGCCATAGCGGTCACCTTCCACCGCCTGGGCGCTAGGAAACATCGCTGCCACCCGCTGGCGCAGCAGCGGCACGCCGCTGGAACCGCCGGTAAAGAACACCGTGTCCACCTGGTCGGCGCGCAATTGTGCGTCGTTAAGCAGGCGCTGTAGGGTGGTTTCGATGCTGAGCAGCTGCGCTTCAATCGCCTGGTCGAATTCCGGGCGGGCGATGGTGTGGCTTAGCCCGGCCTGGATTTCGCTCAAGTCAAGCTGGCAGTGCTCTGCGCCAGACAGGTCAATCTTGGCGGCTTCTACCTGAATGGCCAGCCAGTGGCCCGTGCGTTGTTCAATCAGCCTGAGCAGGCGGTCGAGCTTGTCGCGCTCCAGCGCGTCGGCGTATACCGCGCGCAGTTCGGCCTGGGTTTGCCGGGTGTAGGCAAAGTTGATGGTGTGCCAAGTGGCCAGGTTGAAGTAGTAGCTGGACGGCACTTCGGTGTGGTTTTTCAGCCGTGAGCGGTAGCCCAGCAGCGGCATCACCGCGTTCAGGCTCAGTTGCTTGTCAAAGTCGGTGCCGCCGATATGCACGCCGCCATTGGCCAGGATATCGTCCAGCCGGTCCAGCCGCTGGCTGCGTTCCGGGGCCAGGCGCAGCAGGGAGAAGTCCGAGGTGCCACCGCCAATATCCACAATCAGCACCAGCGCTTCGCGTTCAATCCGGCTTTCGTAGTCAAACGCGGCGGCAATCGGTTCAAACTGGAATTCAATTTCGGTAAACCCGGCCAGCCGGGCCACGTCGGCCAGGGTGTCTTGCGCCAGTTGGTCGGCCACCGGGTCGTCATCGACAAAAAACACTGGCCGGCCCAGCACCACCTGCTGGAAACTGCGCCCAGCCTGGGTTTCTGCCCGTTGCTTGAGCGAGCGGATGAACAGGGTAAGCAGATCCATAAAGCGCACGGTCTGGCCATTCACTTCGGTTTGCCCATTCATCAGCCCAGTGCCCAGAATGCTTTTCAGCGAGCGCATCAGCCGGCCTTCGTAGCCTTCCAGGTATTCGCCAATGGCCTGGCGGCCAAACACGGTGCGGTCTTCTTCGGCATTGAAAAACACCACCGAGGGCAGGGTGGGCTTGTTGTCCTCCAGTGCCAGCAAGGTAGGCTGGCCGGGGCGACACCAGCCCACCGTGGAGTTGGACGTGCCGAAATCGACACCACATGCTTGAACCATCATGGCTGTTCCTGCGCGGCGGGGCGTAAGTAAGGGCGCGCGATTATAGCGCAGGCCAGTACGGTTCAGGGTGGCGATTGTGTGACAGCCGGTATGCCCATCGTGCGCTATCACAGCGATGCCTGCGGCAAGGCAGCGAACGCTACGATCTGATCCACGTTCATC